>Ga0209298_10001480_pt1 | contig 15203 bp, 15 predicted proteins | sample S_140806_EF_Meta_FD_187325 | JGI IMG/M metagenome (GOLD analysis project Ga0209298, IMG submission 187325) | Freshwater microbial communities from Lake Simoncouche, Canada to study carbon cycling - S_140806_EF_MetaG (SPAdes) (version 2) | ecosystem: Environmental > Aquatic > Freshwater > Lake ...
GAGCAAGGCACAATATTGGCCACCCAAGCCATCACTTCCGTGGGTGGACCCAATGTGATGATCGATCAGGTCATCACAGTTGATGGCAACGGCACAAAGTATGAGGTTGAATACGTTTCATTCGGAATCAAGGGCATCTGGGCGGTAGCGGAAGCTCGCGCCACGAGCGTCGATTTTGAGCGTATGTCCAATGGCCAGTACCTTATGACCGTTACAATTTCCCTACTCTCAACCCCAACTTCAGAGTTGTCTATTGCCGTGGGCAACCGTGGCTACGACCTGGTTGGCGCACCTAAGACGATCACGTCTCGTCTCTTGCTCAACGCGAGCAAGACCCAAATTTTGGCTCAGGCGGTATTAATACCGCGAGCATAATTAAATAAGTTTCTTCACCGCGTCCGGATACACGGTGGAGAATTTGATTCATCAGCACGTGCGATGAATCGAGCGGAGTCAGGAAACTGATTCCAAGCCGAGGTACGGAAATTCCGTAACTCGACTATCGAAAGGAAACACATGTCTACAAAGACAACTTTCAAGCGCATCGCGCTTGTAGCGGTTGCAGCTTTGGGTCTTGGTGTTCTTTCTGTTGCGCCTTCAAGCGCAGCGGTGAACTCAGACCTACTATCTGTATCAGCTGCAACAGCTGCGCAGACAACAGCTGAAACGGCGACAGCTACTTCAGTTACAACAACACTGGCATTCCTTGCTGGTGCACAATACGACTCAATGTCAGTAACAGCGTCATTGGTCTCAGGACCTGCGACATCAGTAGCGCTGCCATTCTTGGCACTTGTTGAAACAGCATCTGCTGGAATTGACACAATTACTGCTGTTGCATCTGGCGGTAACGTTGCTGGTGCAGTAACCAATCCAAACAATGCGTCAAAGGTGAGCAATCTTACCAATGGTGCTGCTCAGGTTTCAGCTAAGTACAAGGTTTACCTTGGAACTGATTCACGCACAGCCCCAACAGTTGCTGGTACATATGTTGTTAAGCTCACACCTGCAAACGTTTCAACAGGTTCACTTAACGGAACAGCACAGACAATCACTTTCACAGTTACTAAGGATGCAGGTCTTGACACAGTGGTGTCATCAGCGACAAGTATCCTGAACACAGGTGAGACAAACACGGCTACAACTGATGCAACAGTTCTTGCATCAAAGACAGCTTCTAACTCTGTGGCAGCAGCAACTCTCGTAATTACAACTGCAAATGCGGCTGGAAATGAAACCAACGTAGCTGAATCAGTCACAGTAACCATCACAGGTGCTGGTGTATTGGGTTCAGGATCAGTTGCAAACATCGCGACTATCACTTCAGTTGGACGTTCAATCGTCGTAAAGAAGGGTGACATCGTTGAGGTGTTCCCTGATGGAACAGCTGGCGTTGGAACAATCACAATCTCTTCACTTGCAGGTAAGGTTCTTGCAACAGAGTCAGTGACTTTCTACGGTGACGTTGCAGTAATCGTTGCTTCTGTTAACACAACAGTTCTTGGTGTTAAGAGCAACGCAAAGGCGATTTCTGCAGTTGCATACGATGCAAGTGGATACCTAGTTGGTGGCGCAGTACTTAAGGCAACATCAGCAGATACAACAATCGTAAGCAATTCATACTCAGCAGCAACCGGAAACACATCAGCAACTACGGGATCAACAGATTTCGATCTCACTGGTGTTAAGGCTGGAACCGCAAAGATCACTGTAGGTCTTGCAACATCAGCAGCAGATGTAACAACAACTGGCTATGCAATTAAGTCAGATGCTGTAACAGTAACTGTTGGTGGCGGAGCGACAGAACAAGCAGATGTTATCGTCGGACTTGATAAGCAGTCATATGCTCCAGGTTCAGCTGCATTCATCACAATTACACCTGTTGACAAGGCTGGAAAGGCACTTGCTCCAGGAACATACACAGTGTTCGCATCAACTGGTATCACAACCAGTTCACCGCTTGATTCAATCACAGCAGGTTCACTTGTATTCACAGATGTGACAACAATTACAAAGGCAGTAGCTGCGACAACTGATAACATCGCAACTCCTTCAAACTCTGTTGTGTATCGCGTCTACCTTCCAAAGGTAGAGGGAGATTTCACATTCTCATACAAAACAGCAGCAATTGGAAGCTACCCAGGTAACGTAGCTAACGCAGGACTTACTCGCACAATCACTGTCAACCTTTCGAACCCAGGTTCACAGGCAGCAGTCGATGCAGCAGTAGAAGCAACAGATGCAGCTAACGCAGCAACTGATGCAGCACTTGCAGCAGCAGATGCAGCAGATGCAGCAACAGCAGCAGCAGAAGATGCATCAGCTGCAGTTGCAACACTTGCTAAGTCTGTTAACACAGCACTAGGCAACCTCAAGAAGCAGATCACAGCGTTGACTGCTCTTGTAAACAAGCTCCTCAAGAAGAAGTAATCGCCTAATACGCGAAAACTTCTAGAAAAGCTCTAGAACCGAAACCCGGTTCTCCTTCGGGAGAGCCGGGTTTCGGCCTTTCTATAGTTAGGATTAGCCCATGTATAATAAGGCCGCAGAGAAGACAGTCAGCCTCTACCTCACATTTCTCATCCCATTTGGGGCGCTATTTCTAATAACCGAGACAGTGACAGATCCGGTTAATGTAACTAAGCTGGCAGCAATTGGTGCAGTTGGCGTGGCTCTTCTACTAGTATTCATTTCTTTTGCTTCTAAAATCATTTTCCGCGAATACCGATGGTATTTATTTACCATCGGTGCATTTGTGGTGGCAATGCTCAATGCGATGGTGTTCAGTGATGCACCCTTCTCACAGAATTTTTACGGCACATACGGGCGAAACACAGGCTTCATCGCCTATTTTGCGCTTTCTGGTGTAAGTCTTGGCGCATTACTGCTACACGATAAAAGTAACTTCAAGAAAGCAATTTGGGGTCTGCAAGCGGTAGGCATTGTCAATGTTATTTACTGTGCTTGGGTATTGGCTTTTGGTGACTTTATCGGATGGTCTAATCCATATGGAAATATTCTTGGTCTCTTTGGAAACCCAAACTTTATTGGCGCATTTCTAGGAATTTTCATTTCCACCCTAATGGCCACCGTGCTAGGCAAGGGCGTTAGCTGGGGTTACAGAGTCATTGCCGTGCTCGTTGCACTACTTGCATTTTATGAAATTCTGAAATCTCACGCTATACAAGGCATTGTTGTGACAGCGGTGGGTGGAGTCATTGTTGGTTTCTACTGGCTAAGAGGCAGATTTGCTGCAAAGTGGGTGACCTATTCATATATAGCTCTCACATCGTTACTCGGGTTTGTAGCTCTTATGGGTGCACTTCAAAAAGGCCCTATGTCGTTTATCTATAAGCGATCGGTCTCTCTGCGCGGGTCTTACTGGGATGCCGGAATTTCGATGGGTAAAGAACATCCATGGAGTGGTGTGGGGCTAGATAGCTATGGAGACTTTTACCGGCTGGAACGATCACTCAAGGCCGCAACGACTACTCCGGGTGTGAATACAACGACAAATGCCGCACATAACGTGATTCTTGATTTCTTTGCCAATGGTGGATGGCCGCTGCTCATTACATATGTGGCGTTACTTGGATTTGGTGCCTGGGCGATTTTCCGTGTGACCCTAAGGCAGAAGGAGTACGACCCAATATTTGTCTCGATGGCAGTTATCTGGATTTGCTACCAGGTTCAATCTGTAATCAGTATCAATCAAATGGGCCTTGCAGTATGGGGTTGGCTCTTTACAGGGGTACTACTTGCGTATGAGTTCGCAACGAGAGAGAAAGAAGTTCAAGCTACTGAAGCCACTTCTAGAAACTCATCAAAGAAGGGCAAGAGTGCAAACCATGGAATAATCACACCTGCACTTGTGGGTGGCTTAGGTCTAGTTGTTGGTCTGATTCTCTGTGTTCCTCCTTTGAGCGCGGACACTCGTTGGCGCTCAGCACTTTCCTCACAAGATGCCACAAAAGTTGAGGCCGCACTTGTCTCCGGATACCTAAATCCACTTTCTTCTCAGAGATTTGCAGAGGCAACGACGCTCTTTGCCCGCAATAACTTAAATGAACAAGCACTGCGTACGGCGCGAAAGGGTGTGGAGTTCAACAAGGACTATTTTAATGCATGGCTTCTGCTCTGGTATTTGCCAGATGCAACTGCGGAAGAGAAGGCTGAAGCACTAAAGAACCTAAAGCGACTTGACCCTCTCAACCCCGACCCAACCAAGCAGTAGATGAAAGTTTCGATAATTGGGCAAGGCTACGTGGGACTTACCATCTCAGCTTTTGCTGGCGAGTTCTATGAGGTCGTGGGCTTTGATAACAATCAGAAGATTGTCGACCAACTCAACGCCGGTATTTCACATATTGAGGGTGTTGAGAGCACGGTTTTAAAACAATTGATTAAGCAGGGGCGCTATCGCGCCACTACTAAGGGTGCTGACATTGCTGACTCTGACATTGTGGTGATTGCGGTGCCAACACCGCTGACAAAAGACCGTAAGCCCGATTTAACCTTTATTGATTCGGCATGTAAGACGGTGGGTGAGAACCTCAATCGCTCAGCCCTTGTCATTAACGAATCAACTTCTTTTCCAGGCACTTTGCGCGATTACATTAAGCCAGCGATTGAAAAGTATTCTGGTGGTAAGTTCGACCATTTGTACGCAATTTCACCTGAGCGAGTAGATCCGGGCCGCAGTGATTACAACCAGAAAAACACTCCGCGTTTATACGCGGGGCTAACACCAGAGGCATCTGCTGCAACACGTGCTTTCTATGCCAAGTTCTGTGATCAGTTGGTGGAGGTGTCCTCCCCTGAAGTGGCAGAGGCTGCGAAGTTATTTGAAAACACTTTTAGGCAGGTCAATATTGCTTTAGTTAATGAGTTTGCTCAGATTGCCCATGCACTGGGAATTAGCGTCTATGAAACATTGGACGCGGCTAATACCAAGCCATATGGGTTTATGAAGTTCACACCCAGTGCTGGTGTGGGCGGACACTGTATTCCAGTGGATCCAACGTATTTGGCGGCAGTTGCTGAAGAACGTGGAGTGCCGGCAACATTTATTCGTAGAGCCAATGAAGTAAATCTAGAGATGTCGAAATACATTGTGGATCGCGTGCAGGGCGATAACGGTGGATCCCTACAAGGTAAGAGTGTTTTGGTTGTAGGGGTTGCCTATAAGCCCAATGTGGCAGATGCGCGCGAGACTGCAGCTGAGTTAGTGATTGAGCATTTGCGTAGCCGCGGTGCTGTGGTGGCCTGGCACGATGATGTTGTGGGTAGTTGGCAGGGTGAGAGCTCCGCACCGCTATCGGGTGCGGATATCACTGTGGTGATTACCAAACATGACATTGTGGATGCGAAGGCGATTCTGGCCAGTGCGCCCTACGTATTTGATACAACCGGCAAGATTGCTGAAGCTAAAGGGCTCTAATTAGTTTTTTAGACTTGCGGTAACGCTATCGATTATTGAATCAAGTGAATGGGTGGGTGCCCAGCCGATTGTCTTTTTGATCTTGCTGATATCAGGAACTCTGCGTTGCATATCTTCAAAGCCAGCTGGGTATGCCTCGGTATAGGCAATGTGTTTTATTTGTGACTGTGAGTTCGTGCGCTCGATAATCTTTGTAGCAAGTTCTTTAATAGTGGTCTCTCCCACGCCACCCACATTGAAGTAATCCCCTATGGTGGAATCAGTATCTGCCAGCGTGAGCACTGCTCTGATGGCATCTTCGATATGGCAGAAGACTCGTGATTGGCTGCCATCGTCATAGATGACTATCTCTTCGTTTTTCAGCGCTGCTTGAATAAAGCGAGGGACGACCATTCCGTATTGGCCAGTTTGGCGAGGGCCTACTGTGTTAAAGAATCGTACGGTGGTGACTTTAAGTCCGTGGGTCTTATGCAGTGTGTGAGCAACCGCTTCTTCTAGCGCTTTGGCATCCGCATACGTCCAGCGAATCTTTTGTGGGGGCCCCACAACCCGATCTGATTCTTCATGCAGTGGTTGGTTGGGGTTCTTGCCATAGATCTCTGAAGTAGAAGCAATAATGATGCGCTTGTTGTGCTTGGTGGCGGCATTTAAGACAACTTCAGAGCCAGCAAAGTTGCGGTCGATAGATTCAATGGTGTGTTCCATGATGTTCTTAACGCCTAGGGCAGCAGCTAAGTGAAAGACGATGTCGGATTGCTCAACTAGTTCATTAACCAGGGCGGCATCTCTTATGTCACCGGTGTGGACGGTGAGCTTGCCGGCAAGGTGGGCGATGTTGGCTTGTGAGCCAGTGCTCATATTGTCCAAAATTGTGACTGAATCACCACGGGCGATGAGGGCATCGGCTAAGTGAGAGCCGATGAAACCGGCGCCACCGGTGATGAATGTACGCATAGGGTGAGTCTATCCTCGAAAGAGTTCTTACCTTGATTGATTTCGAGATTTCATGGCGGTGACAGGATCTCCGATTAGCATTCCTTGACGCGATTGCACAATATGTACAAACTCTCCCGCATCGAGCAAGCTTTCGTAGGTTCCCATGTCCAACCACGCTGTCCCAGTCGGCAGGACTTCTACCGATAGTTCTCCTCGAATCATGTACTCCTTGATTGCATCTGTAATTTCAAGTTCACCACGTGCACTCGGCTTCAACCCCTTGCAAATTTCGACTATTTTCTGATCAAAGAAATACAGACCGGGAATGGCGAGATTTGATTTTGGATTTCTAGGTTTCTCCTCGATGGATAAAGGCTTACCATCGTTATCAATTTCGATGACACCATATTGAGATGGGTCAGTCACTTGGTATGCAAAAACTGTCGCACCCTGGCGTGCTTGCAAGTCTTGCAATTTTCGACCCAACCCTGAGCCATACAAGAAATTATCGCCAAGAATTAGGCAAAATCCTTCCCCACCTAAGAATCCTTCAGCAATCAGTGGTGCCTGAGCCAACCCAGCAGGCTTTTCTTGCTCTGCATAAGAAATTTGAATTCCGTATTCAGACCCGTCGCCTAGTAGTACTTTGAATGATGGAGCATCTTCTGGCCTCGTGATTATGAGTACTTCAGAAACGCCAGCGAGTATCAGGGTTGTTAATGGGTAGTAAATCATGGGTTTATCAAATACTGGAAGCAGTTGCTTTGAGGTTACTCGGGTCAAGGGATGTAATCTTGTGCCTGAACCACCTGCAAGAATTACACCCTTCATGGCACCACCGTAATCTTTGAGAAGTAGGAGCAGATCTATGAACCTATTAATAACCGGCGGCGCCGGTTTTATTGGCTCACGATTTGCCGAGCTTTTAGTAAATCAGGAAATTCCGAATAAGTATTCAAGTATCACCGTTGTGGACAATTTGACCTACTCAGGCAATCTCTCAAACCTTGATTCGATAATTTCTACACCCAGATTCTATTTTCAGAAGGGTGATATTTGCAATCAGGAAGAGATAGCCGACATTCTAGAGTCGCGCCAAATAGATGTAATCGCCAATTATGCTGCTGAATCACATGTTGACCGCTCCATTGAGTCCTCCTATGAGTTCCTTCATACAAATGTAATGGGGACTCAGAATCTCCTTGATTTGGCCAAAAAGTTTAAGGTGAAGAGATTTCTTCAGGTTTCAACCGATGAGGTTTATGGATCTATAGAAAAAGGTAGCTGGGAAGAGGACGAACCCCTCAAGCCAAATTCTCCATACTCTGCGAGTAAAGCAGGAGCAGATTTGTTGGTACTTGCTTATGGAAAGACTTATGGCATGAATATTGGAATTACAAGATGCTGCAATAACTATGGGCTTCGGCAATTTCCTGAAAAAATAATTCCTCTTTTTGTTTCAAATTTAATCGATGGCAAGCGCGTCCCAATTTATGGCGATGGAAAGCAAGTTCGAGAGTGGATACATGTGGATGATCACTGCCGAGGAATAGCGACAGTGCTCGAATCGGGTAGAGCTGGGGAAGTTTATAATATTGCCGGCACTGATGAATTTGAGAACATTGAGTTGGCGCGCAAAATAATTGGGTTCTTTGGTAAGAGCGAAGAAGACACCTTTGATTTTGTAGAAGATAGGAAAGGTCATGATATTCGTTATTCACTGACAGGAAACAAATCTAGAAAAGAGCTCAATATTGCGCCAAAGATTAATTTTGAAGATGGCCTCAGAGAGACTATTGAATGGTATCTGAACAACGAATCGTGGTGGCGTCCACTTTTGAAGAAATAAATGCCTCGACTACTCATTCTTGGTGGCTCCGGGATTCTCGGTTCAGAGGTGCTGAAAGAGGTGCTAGGAAGAAATATTGATTGTATTTCTCCTCGGTCAGAAGAATTAGATATTAGAAATCTGGCTGGATTAGAAAAAATTGTCTTTTCCTACAAGCCTGACTGGATCTTTAACTGCGCGGCTTGGACCAATGTCGATGGAGCGGAATCTTCACCACAGGAAGCACTAGAGCTCAATCGGAACGCCGTTGAGAATATTGCTTCTGCGGCGGCAAAGGCACATTGTGCGGTCGTACACATCTCGACAGATTACGTCTTTGATGGCAGTTCGGATATTGGATATGCAGAGAATGATGCAACAAATCCCATTAATCACTATGGATTGAGTAAAAGGGAGGGCGAGGTGGCACTTCTCAAGGAGCGCTCAATCAAGTCCTACATTCTCAGAACCTCTTGGTTGTACGGGGTGACAGGAAAGAATTTTGTAAGAACTATGACCACAAGAGCCCTGAGAGGCAAGGAATCAAAAGTAGTAAGTGACCAAGTTGGAAGCCCAACGAATGCCCGCGATCTTGCAAAAGGAATCTTTTCAATTATTGAAAAAGCACCAGAAAAAGGGATTTATCACTTTTCGAATCAAGGTTTATGTAGTTGGTTTGAGTTTGCACAGAAGATTTATGATTTAGCAGGCGCCGATTCTGAATTAGTACAGCCAATAGAATCTAATAAATTACATCAGGTGGCGAAACGGCCCTCACGCTCGATACTGGACACAAGCAAATGGGTAGATTCCCAACTAGGGAATATCCCATCATGGGAAATCTCTCTTGCTTCCTTAATGCCTGAGATAATTTCTACCATTAACTTAGAGGGGCAACCATGAACGTACAGAGACTAGAGATAGATGGCTGCTTCGTTCTTGAACATAAAGTATTCCCTGATGAGCGCGGTCTCTTTAGAGAGTGGTTTAAGGCAGAAGAAACCAAGAAACTCGCTCCCAATTTTGAAGTTGAACAAGCAAACTTTTCTATTTCAAAGCGCGGAGTAATCAGGGGCATTCATTATTCTCTGGCGCCAGCAGGACAATCCAAATTGGTTTCTTGCGCGCAGGGTGGAATTACCGACGTGCTTGTAGATCTTCGGAAAGGTTCGCCTAGCTACTTAAAAGTCGAGTATGTTCACTTATCTGAAGAATCTGGTAGGACCGTTTTTATTGCATCGGGCATCGGGCACGGATTTGTTATTGAAACTGAATCAGCTGCGGTTGTCTATCTCACCTCGAGCATTTATGCCCCACAATTTGAGAAAGCAATTCGTCCTACTGACCCAGATTTGGCAATTAATTGGCCACTTCCAGATGGAGTTGGGTACGTGATTTCACCAGGCGATGCAAGTGCGCCCACTTTGAGTCAGGCTGATGACGCGGGAGATCTTCCTAAGTATTAACCGTTAAAGGCTGGCTCAGCTTTACGGCAAGATAGTCCCGTGGTTATGACAGCGGGTGGGCAGTAATGACTATCTGGGTCTGTGGGGAAGTTCTGATTGATCTCATCCCTGGCGCTGATGGCGTGAGAGTTGGTCACGTCGGTGGTGGGCCGGCAAATACTGCTAAAGCACTTGCTCGGCTGGGACGGGATGTGCAGTTCATCGATGGCATTTCAACAGATGTTGATGGTGTTGCAGCACGCAAAGAGCTACTAGCGGATGCAGTGAAGTTAGATCTAGTACTTAGTAGTGATAAGCCCACATGTTTAGCAATCGTTTCACTAGATGCTAATGGCGGTGCTTCTTATGAATTTAAGATTGCTGGAACTGCCACCTTTGATTTCTCACTTGATTGGTTACCAGATCCTTCCCGCTATAAGCCTAATGTGCTTCACATCGGCACGCTGGCCACGGTTATTCAACCGGGCGCCGATGTTCTCTATGACTGGGCACTGCGGGTAGCTGAGTTTGCACCCATTGTCTTTGATCCAAATATTCGCCCGGCTGTCTTATCTGATCGCGATCTATATGAAGCAGCGGTAGAGAAGTGGGCCGCTATTTCATCTGTCATTAAGGTTAGTGATGACGATATAGCTTGGCTCTATCCAGCACAGAACTACGCCGCTGTGGCAGCGCGCTGGATTAACGATGGTGCGGCGCTAGTAGTTGTTACCCGAGGCGCAGCAGGAATTATTGGTTTCACATCAGAAGGCTCGGTTGAGGTAGAAGGTGCGAGGATCACTGTGGCAGATACTGTGGGAGCGGGAGATACGGTGGGCGCCATCATTGTGGAAGCGATGATTGAAAAGGGAGTTCTGGCGCTGACGGGTGATGTGCTTCGGGCAACGTTGCACCGGGCAGCAGTTGCTGCTGGTATTACGTGTTCTCGTAAAGGTGCCGAGCCACCGTATAAGCATGAGTTAAAGGGTGTGTAATGCAATTTATTGATGATGCCGAGTTTCAAGTAGCGATCGACCTCGATGGTGGTGGGCGCATTACATCAATGCAATGGCGGGAGATGGAATTTGCAGTTCCTTTTCGTGGCAGCGTGCTTTCACATGGTTGGTATCCGATGGCGCCGTGGGCTGGGCGCATTAGAGATGGTTTGATTACATCTGCCTCCGGTGTTGAACACCAACTGCCAACAAATATCACACCACCAAATGCGATTCATGGTTTTGGTTTCACATCATCATGGCAAGAAATTGGACCTGGGCGCTCTTTGTTACACCTGCCAAAGCCATATCAAGGTGCAACGGTGGAACAGACGATTGAAGTATTAGACGATGCAATTCGTTGGTCACTTGAATACGATGACAATGGCTGCGATCTCCCTTTCTGGCTTGGCATGCATCCATGGTTTCCTCGCGATTTAGACCGTGGTGGACAAGCAGAAGTTGAATTTAAGGCAGAGAAGATGATCAAGCGTGGTTCTGATGGGCTACCAACAAATCAGATGGTGGCGATGAGCCCAGAGCCTTGGGATGATGCCTTTACTGAAATACGTGGAACACCGGCAGTTGTCTGGGAAGGTGTTGCACGTATTGATATCGAATCAGATGCGCCGTGGTGGGTTGTTTATACCGAAGATCCTGATGGAGTTTGTATTGAGCCACAGACAGCGCCTCCAGATGCGGCCAACCTTGGAATAAGTGGCGAGAACTACATAGAAGCGCTCTTTGTTTTCTCGGAAGGATAAATAGACTTCCATCACCATGAGTACTCAAGTAGATAGAGCACACTTAAAAAGATTGCGCGCAGTTGAAGAGCAGCGCTTTCTTGATCTCCACAAGAGATCAGCTGCCGCATTTATTGATTCCAAGAAAGTGATGCACGAAGGCGTTCCTATGTCCTGGATGGCTAAGTGGCCAGGTGCGCATCCACTCTTTGTGAAAGAGGCAAAGGGTGCTCGCTTTACCGACCTTGATGGCCACACTTATGTTGATTTTTGTCTAGGTGATACCGGCTCCATGACAGGTCACTCACCTGATGCCACTGTTGCAGCTATTCGCGAGCAGGTGGGTAAGGGCATTACTGCGATGTTGCCAACGCAAGATGCGGCAATCGTTTCGCAGCTGCTGAAAGAACGCTTTGGTCTGCCGCTATGGCAATTCACAGTCTCGGCAACCGATGCCAACCGCCATGTGATTCGTTATTCGCGCATGATCACTGGGCGTAGCAAGATTGTTGTAATCGATCGTTGTTATCACGGTTCGGTCGATGAAACATTTGCCACCCTTGATGGCGCAGGATTTACCGTTAAGCGCGAAGGAAATATTGGCGCACCGGTTGATTTGGCCCACACCACCCGCGTTGTTGAATTTAATGATTTAGCAGCGATGGAGGCAGCACTTGCCCATGGTGATGTTGCTGCAATCTTGATGGAACCAGCCATGACAAATATTGGAATTGTCTTACCGGTTAATGGTTATTTACAAGGCGTGCAGGCTTTGGCTAAGAAGTACGGTACCTACTTAATTATTGATGAGACCCACACCATCTCTGTCGGCCCTGGAGGAATGACAAAAGATTTAGGGTTAAAACCAGATTTCCTTACGATCGGCAAGGCACTTGCTGCAGGTATTCCCACTGGAACATTTGGCATGACGCAAGAGATTGCAGATGCCATTAAGAAGATGGTTGAGTTAGAGATTATTGATCTAGGTGGAATTGGTGGAACGTTGGCCGGTAACGCACTTTCTCTGGCTGCAATGAAGGCAACACTGACTGATGTGTTAACACCTGCGAACTTTGAAAAGATGATCGCTCTGGGAAATCGTTGGTGCGATGGCGTAGATGCTGCTATTAATGAGTTTGGCCTTGATTGGCATTGCAATCGTCTTGGAGCACGTGGTGAGTACATCTTTAAAGGCAAAGCCCCAATAACAGGTAAGCAGGCAGCTGAATCTGGTGATTTCGAACTCGAGCAGTACATCCACCTGCGCTTACTCAATGATGGCTATCTCATTACGCCTTTTCACAATATGGCGCTGATGTGTCCTGATACCAGCGAAGCAGATGTTGATGGCCACACCGCAGCATTTAGAACAATGTGCGCAGAACTTGTTAAAGGTTAGTTAAAACCTAAAGTCTTATAAAGACCCTTACCTGCTTCATTATCTTCATCGACATAGAGCATTGCTTGCGTGATGCCTTTTGCCTTGAGGTAGATAAGGCCTTCCGTGCAGAGCGCTTTACCGATGCCTTTACCTGAATGTGCAGAGTCAACACCGATTACGTAGAGTTCACCGATGGGCTCTTTATTGACTAAGTCTTGATGAATCTTGGTCCAGCAGAATCCAACAATCTTCTCATTGATGACACATAGGAAGAATCCCTGTGGATCAAACCAAGGCTCACTTATGCGGTTCTCTAAATCAGCAATTGCCCAATTACCTTGATCTGGGTGGGAGATAAAGATTTTATTGTTGAGCTCTAGCCAGAGCTTGGGGTGGAGTTGGGTATCAAAGGTAATGAACTCAAAGTTATGGGTAACAGGTGAAATAGGTGCTTGCAGAGAGCGATGGAGCTTAAGAATATGGCGCATCGTTACACGAGTTCGTAGGTAGATGTTTCCTTGCCGCCGCTTTGAACGGTGAAGCGGTATCCAACATTACGCACTGTGCCAATAACTGATTCAAATTCTGGGCCGAGCTTGGAGCGAAGACGGCGGATGTGAACATCTACTGTGCGAGTGCCACCGAAGTAGTCATAGCCCCAGATCTCTTGTAGTAACTGTGCGCGAGTAAAGACGCGCCCTGGGTGTTGCGCTAAGTACTTAAGAAGTTCAAACTCTTTAAAGGTGAGATCTAGCGCGGTGCCTTTAATCTTTGCAGTGTATGAATGCTCATCAATAACAACATCGCCTTGGCGGATCTCAGATGATGTGGGATCTGTTGACTCAATATAGGCAGCGTGAGCACCGACAGCGATACGAATACGTGCATCTACTTCGGCTGGGCCAGCAGTATCGAGAATGACATCTGTGAAACCCCAATCAGCAGTGAACGCTGATAGTCCACCTTCGGTGGTGATTGCAATGATCGGAGCGCCCACACCTGTTGTTGCTAGTAATCGTGTGAATGATTTAACGGCCGGGAAATCACGACGTGCATCGATAAAGACGATATCCATCACTGGTGTGTCAACTAGAACAGATGCTTCAAGGGGAGCGACTTTGCAAGTGTGTTGCAAAAGGCCGAGTGCTGGCAGCACGTCAGCACTCGCTGCATGCGAATTTGTCAGTAGCAACACCTTAGCCATTGTGTGAGAATACTCTTGTGAAAACCTATCTTCCACTCGCGATTGTCATAGCCCTCTCAACGGCCTATGGCTTCTGGTGGAAGGCTAACCAGGGAGCAATACGCACCAAGAAGGCGGTTCCCGGCCATCGATTAAGTGCCGAGATCTTGGGTGAAGCACTGGGCACTCGAGCCACCATGGTGCAATTCTCATCAGCTTTCTGCACTCCTTGCCGGGCCACTCACTCACTTCTCTCGCAGATGGTTGAAAGCATTAAGGATGTGAAGCACATTCAGGTTGATGCGGAATCTCACCTCGAACTAGTGCGCGAATTAGATATTCGCTCAACTCCCACCACCCTTTTCGTCAATAGCCAAGGTATTGAGGTGGGCCGGGCAGCTGGCACACCTAAGCGAGATCAAGTCTTAGCTGCTCTTGCAAACATCGTGTAACCGCGAATTATTCGCAAGTGGTCTTTTCTAAGGTGATTGCCTAATCTTCACTCATGTCTGAAGTTCTTGAAAATAGAGAAGTTGCAAAGATTTATATCGATGCACGTGGTCCACGTTTTGCGGCCATCATTACAACCATCGTTCTTGCAACTGCACTGGTTACCCAAAATGTGTGGGTGCTAGTTGCACAAGGTGTTGTATTTCTTATCGGCGCAGTCAAAGGCCCACAGTTCACTCCTTACGGCGTGATCTTTAAGAGCGCAATCAAGCCTCGCCTGAAAGGTGTGGCATCGACTGAAGATGTTCGCCCACCTAAGTTTGCCCAAGCTGTTGGTTTTGTATTCGCACTCGTTGCAGCTATTGGAGCATTTGCCGGAGTTGATCTGGTATTTACGATCGCAGTAGGCGCCGCTCTTGCTGCAGCTTTTCTCAACGCTGCCTTTAATTACTGTTTGGGTTGTGAGATCTACCTTCTGCTCGTTCGCTTTACATCTAAATAAAAAATTTACCTAACTAACAAGGAGATAAAAATGTCACGTGAAACATCGCTCGTTACCGCAGATTGGGTACTACAGAACCTGAACGACCCAAAGGTTGCCATCATTGAAGTTGATGAAGATACAACCCTCTATGCCCAAGGCCATATCGAAAACGCCATTACATTCCACTGGCGCGAAGACTTGCAAGATGGTCTGATCCGCGACTTGATCTCGAAAGAGAAGTTCGAAGCTCTTCTTTCCAAGAATGGCATCTCAAATGACACAACAGTTGTTCTCTACGGTGGCAATAACAACTGGTTT
>Ga0209298_10001485_pt1 | contig 15184 bp, 16 predicted proteins | sample S_140806_EF_Meta_FD_187325 | JGI IMG/M metagenome (GOLD analysis project Ga0209298, IMG submission 187325) | Freshwater microbial communities from Lake Simoncouche, Canada to study carbon cycling - S_140806_EF_MetaG (SPAdes) (version 2) | ecosystem: Environmental > Aquatic > Freshwater > Lake ...
GCCGCTGCAGGCTGCCCGCAGCACTGTGAAGGTCTTGGGTTTTGGCAGCGATTTCTGCCTGCCCTGACTGAGCTTGGGGATGGCTCCATACTTTGCAGATGACCCAATTCCAGCCAGCCCTAGTGCAGCTCTGGTCGGAGATGAATCGCAACACCTTTGTTTCTACGCGTGGTAATAATCAGACTGAATTTCTACCCATCCTCCTCCTCCCCCTCGCTGAACAACATCGCATCGTCGCCAAGGTGGATACAATATCTCCCTCAGCGACCAGCTGGAGCTACAACTCAGCCAGGCCGATAAGCAGCGCAGGCGGTTGCTGCTGGCCTGGCCATGTTCGAACGCATCCGCATCCGCATCCAGGGATTCAAGTCGCTTCGCGACGCCAAGGTAGAGGGCCCGCAGCAAGGCCTGGGATAGAGAACTTTTAAACAACTTTATGCTTTACATGATCGTGAATTCCTGACAAGTCTATAATCAACCTAGATGCTTGATATCATTATAAAGAATTAACCAGAGTGGTTCTTTGTCCAAAGTGTTCCGCCTCGGCCTGACCAGCTCCCTAACGGCCTCAATTGTTCTGCTTGCCACGGCCGACCAAGCCAAGGCGAGCGGAACGTATGACTTCACGCTGCCACCTCTGAAGTCAGGATGTTTAACCTCTCCAACTCACCCAGACTGCTATGCCGACCAAAATGTGATTCGAGCTTCAGGCTTTAGTCACCATGATGGCACAGATGCCCCACGTCTCCTTCCTGTTGAGTCCGTGCCACCACTGCTGCAAAAGCCTGCGGACAACCCCCTTGGTAATACCCTTTGGCAACGATTGAAAAATATCTTGGCTACCACTCCTGCCCCATTGCATGTGATTGATCAGTCGAAGTCTAAAACGACCATAGGTACAATGTTTGGACGCGAGATTTATGTCGATCAAGACTATAACCAGTGGACGCAGTTTTCTGGAGACTGGTTTGTACTGATGTCCAACCAGTTCAATCAGAATAATCCCAGAAAGAAGGCGTTATGGTGCGGGGATCTCATCACTTGTGATGGATCCAGGAATTATGCAAGTGCTGCCAACAAGGGATCAAGCCCTCTCTTTTTTGCGCCCGTACTAGCTGACCTCGCGCCGCAACCGCTCAAGGATAAATTCAATCTGGGGGATTGGTTGCGCTCCAGGCCTACGGAATACGATTTGACCAAACCAGAAACTGTGCATGCACGGGCCAACTTTCTTGTTGGCGGTCGGGGCATCGGCAGTTTTTCAGGCGCCCCAGATCAGGCGGCCTGGAATCATGTGGCCTACGTCTGGGTGGACCCGGATCAGTTGTTCAGGCCAGCACAGAACCCTGACATCACCATCGCTGAAATCGCAACGGTGGCCGATCATTTTGATCCGGTTCAATCTCCACCCAGCATCGAATGGTGCATTAGAGGATTGATTAGTTCCGCCCCTTCTCCATCCTCTTGTCAGATGGCCGAGCCAGCACTTGGTTCAGGCACTCTTTTTAATGACTTCGATAACTACTATTTAAGTTATTTTGAGTCTGGGTCAAATCAATCCCGCAGTGATTATTTCCCATTTCCTTTTACAGGTCTTGGAGTTACATACGATCCCTATTATCAAGCCCTTCTGGAGGGCTCTGCAACAGAAACTGAGCTCGCGCTTGTTTTGCCTAAGCTGATTGGCACCAGTGAATTAATTTATGCACTGCCCACCTTGGCTAACGCGGACACCACATCGATGTATGTGGATCGGGTGTTCCCCATCATGAGTTTGTTGCCCGTGCCAGGTCCGTTGCCAATCCTCGGCGCCTTCGCCAGCTTCGCCTTCTCGCGCCGGCTTCGCCACCGCATCCGCCGGGCGTCAACGGGCCGCTGATCAGGCGGCAACCCCTACCCCCCCGCCTGCTTGGGCCGGAAGCCAGCCTCTGCCAGGGCCGCCAGGGCAACTTCCACCTGGTCGCCCTGCAGTTCGATCACCCCGTCCTTGAGGGTGCCGCCGGTGCCCGCCTTGGCCTTGAGGGTTTTGAGCAGCGCCTTGGCTTCAGCCTCAGCCACCTCCATGCCTGTAATGGCGGTCACCAGCTTGCCGCCCTTGCCCGCCTTGGTGCGCTGCACCCGCACCCGCTGCTGGTTCTTCGCCGGTGCTGCGGCCCCGGGCCCGGCGGGGCGTTGCAGGCTCTCCGCCGAGCTGAATTCCTGCCAGCCGCCTTTGGCCATCGATTCGGGGAGGCAAGGGGAACGGGGCCAGATTATTGCTGTACGGGCAGGGGCACCGGGCCCAAGGTGCGGCTGCCGGTGCGTATTGAGCATCGGCCATCGCCGCTGCCAGCACCGGGGTAAAGGCCATGCTGCTGCTCAAACGTGGTCACTGCGGCCAGCACCCATTGCTCACACAGGGCGGCCGGATCCAGGCACCGGGCGGCGGCGGCGCTCTCCACCCGCTCGCGCAGGTCGTCGCTGAGCCAGGTGCCATTGGCAGGGGTCAGGGTTGGGTTGGCCGACATCGCCAAAGATCAAAATCTCGGACTGTTCTACGCCAGCTTGGTGCGAATGCACTGTCCATCCAGACGGGTGGCGATTCAGCCAATCCAGTGGCCCTGGGCGAAGCGCACGCTGTAAATCACGCTCAGCAGGCTGCCAAAACCCAGCACAAATGCCAGCCAGCGGGGGTGGGCGCTGAACCAGGCCCCGTAAAGCATCAGCAGCGGCACCGTGGCAAAGACATGGCGCTCCAGACTGATGGTGTTTTGCTTGAGCAGGTAGGCCATCACGCTGGTGACCCCAAACAGCCACAGCTCCAGGGGTAGGCGTCCGTAGCCCCAGACCAGCAGCGGCAGGCAACCGAGGCTGAACAGCAGGCAAAGGGCCGGCATGCCCCCCAGCAACCAATAGCCCAGAAACGCCAGCACCGAGAGGGCAAAGCTGGCCGTGGGCCAGCGCCGCCCCGGACCCCAGGCCAGGCCGGCAACGAGCAGGATCGCCGCCATGGCAGCGGGGTGGGCCAGGTCCACCAACGCGCCGGCCTCGGTGTTGAGGGGGCCCAGCAGGGCCTGGGATAGCTGGCGGCGCCAAAAAGGCAAGCCCGCCAGGTTGAAGCCCGGGGTCACTTCCCAGGCCTTTTGGGCATGCAAAAAGGCCAATGCATCACCCTGCCCTTGCAGTCCAATCGCCATCACCACCGCCAGCCCGCCCAGGGTCAACAGGATCGCCACCAGGCCCGCCCGCCAGCGCCTCTGGCGCCAGAAGCCCACCCCAATCGAGGCCACCAGCACCACCCCGGTGGGGCGGGTGGCCGCCGCCAGCCCACCCCAAAGTCCTGCGGCGAGGCCGCCCAGGCCCCCGCCCAGCAGCCCGCCCGGCCCCGTGGGACGGCGCACCAAGGCCGCTAGCGTCAGGGCCGTGAACAGCAAATAAAAGGATTCGGTATAGGGAATTGCAAGAAAGATCGCCATCGGGTTCAGGCAGGTCAGCAGCACCACGTTCCTGGCGATGGCAGCTCCGAGACAGCGCTCACTGAGCCGGTACAAGACCAGCAGGGCCCCCAGCAAGGCGACGTTCACCAGCAGCAGGGCCACCAGCACGGGGGGGATGGGCACCAGGGCGGCAACCGCTTTGATGGTGTACGGAAAAAGGGGGAAGAAGGCAAATTCATCGCCCCCATAGCCCTGTGCCGCGATCCTGAGGTAGTGGGCCCCATCCCACTGCCCCAGGCGCTCGATCAGTTCCGCTGCCGTGCGGGGCCGCAGGGCCAGCGCCAGGGTGAGGAAAAACAGCAGACGACTGCCGAGCCAGCTCCAAAACACAACCGCCGACCCGGGCGGCAGTCGGCCCCAAGCTCCCCTGAGCCGCCGGCGTGCTGAAGGGGCGGCTGATCCCATTGCAGGGCCCTGGCTGTGGCAGCCATTCACGCACGCCAGGGGGCCAGGGGCATGGTTGCTGGCCGCTGGCCAGCCCCGCTGCCTACGCTGCAGCCATCATGTTTGCCCCGCCGCCGGTGACCAGCACCTTCCCCCAAGCGAGCACAGCTGCCGGCGCTGGCGCCCTGGTCCCGGAGGCAGCGGCCCTCCATGGGTCAGTTCGCCCCAATCCCTTGGGCCGTTTTGGGCCCTACGGCGGCCAGTACGTTCCCGAAACCCTGATGCCGGCCCTGGCCGAGTTGGAGGTGGCCGCTGCCCAGGCCTGGGCCGATCCGGCTTTCACCAGCCGACTCGACCACCTGCTACGCACCTATGTGGGCCGGCCCAGTCCGCTCTACGAGGCCGAACGGCTCAGCGAGCACTACCGCCGTCCCGAAGGTGGCCCCCGCATCTGGCTGAAGCGCGAAGACCTCAACCACACCGGCGCCCACAAGATCAACAACGCCCTGGGCCAGGGCCTGCTGGCCCTGCGCATGGGTAAGAAGCGCATCATCGCCGAAACCGGCGCCGGCCAGCATGGCGTCGCCACCGCCACGGTGTGCGCCCGCTTCGGGCTGGAGTGCGTCATCTACATGGGCGCCGAGGACATGCGCCGCCAGGCCCTCAACGTCTTCCGCATGCGCCTGCTGGGGGCCACCGTCCAGCCCGTGACGGCCGGCACCGCCACCCTCAAGGACGCCACCAGCGAGGCGATCCGCGATTGGGTCACCAACGTCGAGACCACCCACTACATCCTGGGCTCGGTGGCCGGTCCCCACCCTTACCCGATGCTGGTGCGCGATTTCCACGCCGTCATCGGTAAGGAGGCCAAACAGCAGTGCCTTGAGTCCTTCGGCCGCCTGCCCGATGTGCTGGTGGCCTGCGTCGGTGGTGGCTCCAACGCCATGGGCCTGTTCCATGCCTTTGTCGAAGACACCTCCGTGCGCCTGATCGGCGTCGAGGCCGCCGGTGAGGGGGTGGCCAGCGGCCGCCATGCCGCCACGATCACCGAGGGCCGGGTGGGGGTTCTCCACGGCGCCATGAGTTTGCTGCTCCAGGACGAGGAGGGCCAGGTGCAGGAGGCCCATTCCATCAGTGCCGGTCTTGATTATCCCGGCGTCGGTCCGGAGCACAGCTACCTCAAGTCCATTAACCGGGCCGAGTACGCCGCCGTTACCGACGCCGAGGCCCTGGAGGCCCTGCAGCGTTTGTGCCGCCTCGAAGGCATCATTCCCGCCCTGGAGACGGCCCATGCCTTCGCCTGGCTCGAAAGCCTCTGCCCCACCTTGCCCCCCGGCACCGAGCTGGTCTTGAACCTTTCCGGCCGCGGCGACAAGGACGTAAATACGGTGGCCGACAAGCTGGGAGATCGCATGGGGGGGTGAGATCCGGGCCTCCCCCTGGCCCCGCTTAAGGCGAATGCTTTCAGAGTGGGGCCTCCTCCCACTGAAACCGCGGCAGCTTGCTGAGGGTCTCCTGCATGCTGCGTGCCCAGATTTCCATCGAGCGAGTCACCTGGCTGTGGTCCTTGTCCAGCTTGAGGCGGCGGGATACCCGCAGCTCATCGGCAGGCACCAGAGCGATTTCGAATGGTGGGCCCACGGTGAGATTGGAGCGGCGCGTAACAATCTGCGACACCAGGCAGAGGCGTGCCGCATCCTCGAGTGACAGCCGCGCGTGGCCCACGTAATCGAGGGGGGGTTTGCCATATTTGCTTTCGCCGATCTGCAGGAAGGGGGTTTCCGGCGTGGCCATGATCGCGTTGCCCTGCGGATAGATCAGGTAGAGGCCATGGGGCTGGCCGGCGATCTGGCCCCCCAGGATGAAGCTGGCTTCGCCGCTGGCGCCAGCCTGCCGCAGGGGCGTGGAGAAGGTCCGCTGCACTGCCACGCTGAGGCGGCCCACGTAGTCGGCCGCCTCGAACAAGTAGCGGGCCGTGAACAGATCATGGCCCTCGTCCGCTGGGCCGGCAGGGGGAGGCTCCGCAGATTGGAGCGGAGCCACGGGGCCGTTGCTCCCATCGCTAACCACCGTGGCGGTCGCGGCGGCGTCATCAAGGTCCAGATCCCGGCGGATCCGGTTCAGCACCGCCTGGGTGGTGCCGAGGTTGCCCGCCGCCATCAGCACGAACAGCCGATCCGGGGCGGGCTGGAACACATGGAGCTTGCTGTAGCTGGAGATGTAATCCACCCCCGCATTGGTGCGGCAGTCGGATACGAACACCAAGCCGCTCTCGAGCAGGAAGCCAACGCAATAGGTCATGCCTTTCGCCTTCAGCTCAACAGCCGTTGCAAGATGTTGGCCACCGATTGCACCGCTGCCCTGGCGGTGGCGTAGGCCATGCGCATCGGGCCCACCAGGGCGACCTGGCCCCGGGCGCCATCGGCGGCGCAATACACCGCCTGCACCACGGCGCATTCACCCAGGGCGCCGTGGGGATGCTCGCTGCCGATCCAAATTGATTCCTGGGGTTGCTTGCGGCAAGGTTGCAGCACCGCTTCAGGGTGGTTTTCCACCAGTTGCACCAGGGGCAACAGGCTGGCGGTACGGCTGAATTCCGGTTGGGATAGCAGGCCCCCCAGGCCCACCGCCACCAGGCCGTCGAGCTCGTGCGGTGCCTTGCCGTGGCTGTCGAGTGCCTGGCGCAAGGGGTCCCCGCAGCGTTGCAGCTCCCGCGGCAGTTGCTTCCAGGCGATCCGACCCTCAGGTTGGCGGCGCAGTTGGTCATTGGTCCAGCGCTCGAGAATCGCCAGATCATCTGGGCCAACGGCAGGGAGCCGCAGGTTGAGGCTGGTGGTCAGGGTGGCCCCCTGCACCAGGAACACCATCAGCCGATCGGCGTTCGGCACCAGACGGATCTCCAGCAGACTGGGCCTGGGCCCTTGGGGCCGGCTGATCAGGCTGAGCAAGCCAGTGAGGTCGGCCAGACGACGGGCCAGATGCAGCATCAGGTCGTCGAAGGCGGCCCACTGCAGACTCACCCCGAGCAGTTCGCTTTCCAGTTGGCGGGCCGTTGCCCCAGGTTGAGGCAGCAACTTATCAACATAATGGCGGTAGCCCAGTTGGCTGGGGATGCGGCCCGCTGATGTATGGGGTTGGGTCAGCAAGCCCCTTTGCTCCAGGGCGCCCATGGCCGAACGCACGGTGGCCGGACTGGCCGCAAAGCCGAAGCGGCGCACGAGGGTATGGCTGCCTACGGGCTCGACCGTATCGACGTAATGCCGCACGGTTGCCTGCAGCACCTCCTGTTGACGGCGCGGCAGGCTCTCCAAGTGTGCAATTTGGCTACTTTGATGATCGTAGGGGCTGGAACCTCATCCTGGGGCCACCTGCCGGGGCTGAATTGGCGAGCTAATAGCGCTGCACTGCGGGATCCACCTCCACACTCCAAGCGTCGATTCCCCCCACCAGGTTCCAGACCTCCCGAAAGCCCCGCTCCTGCAACAGCCAGCAACCGAAATTCCAGCTGCGCACTCCCGCATGGCAGAGAACAGCCACGGGCCGTTGGGCGTCCAGCAGGGTGTCGATCCCCCCCAGCCACTCTTGCGAGCGGCTCAGGGGCAGGTGAATCACGGGATGGGCCACTTGGGCGAGTTCCAGTTCCTCGTCCTCGCGCACGTCCACCAGTTGCAGGTCCTCCCCCGCCAGGAGGCGTTGTTGCAGCACCCGGGCCTGGAGGACCTTGGGCGTTGGCAGGGTGCTGGCGGGGACTGGGGCGGAATCCATGCTGGCTGGGAAGAGGGTGGCGGAAGATGGGCCCATGTCTTCGGATGGGACCTTATGAAGGGCCGGGCGTTCCTGGCGGTGCTGCTGACGGGGATTCTTCTCCTGCTCAGTCTGGCCGCGGCGGGATGGTGGCTGGTGTGGCAGCGCAGTCCCCTGCGGCTCCAGCACCAGGCCCTGGCCATGCCTCGCGCCGCCCGTTTCGTGCCCCGGCAGGCCCCGTTCAGCTTCTACTTGATGACCGATGCCGAGGAGCCTGTGGCCTACGCCCGGGCCCTGGCCCCGCCTCGTCAGCGGCGGGGTGCCGGTGACGCGCTGGCCCGGTTGCGCGATGGTGCTTTCGCGGCCGCAGGACTCGACTATCAGGGCGAACTGGCCAGCTGGCTGGCACCGGAAATATCCATGGCCCTGCTGGATACCGATGCGGCGCCCTCCGGGCCCGGCTGGCTGTTGGCCCTGCGCAGCCGCGACCCCGATGGGGCCCGTCACTTTGTGCAGCGTTTCTGGCAAACCCGCAGCCTGGCGGGCACCGATCTGCAGGTCACTAGTTATCGGGGCATGGGGGTGATCAGCGGTCGCGGGTCCCTGCGCGGTCAGGTGGCGATGCCCTTGGCCACGGCTTTGGTGGATGACGACCTGCTGTTGATCGCCTCGGGACGCGGGGTGCTTGAAGAGGCCCTCGACGTCTCCCAGATTGACGATCTCAACCAGGCTGCCCAGCCTTGGTTCCGGGATGGACTGGCCCGGCTAGGCGAAGGGGTGGCCCTGATGGTGGCCCGTCCTGCCGCCGCTGGGGTCGGCCTCTCGGGGCCCTCCCTGCCGGAACAGAATCCGGACGCAGGTCCCCCATCCCACCTGGTGGCGGCCCTGAGGCCGGAGGGGCGGTCCCTGCGCCTTGAGGGCCTGCTGGCTCCCCAGCTGCTGCCCCCCGAGCGCTTTGCTGCCAACGCAGTCGACCAAGCCCAGGCGGCGGCTTTGCTGGCGGGCCTCGACCAAGAACCCTCCTCGCTGCTGCTTCTGCGTCAGTCCGCCGCCCTGCAAAGCCTGCCTGCCTTGAAGCCCCTGCTGGATCGGGCCATGGCTTTTGCCGTCGACAGCGGTCCCCTGCCGGGCCTCGTGGTCGCAAGGGCCGAGGGACCCTTGCTCCTGGCTGATCTGGACGGCAACTGGTTGCTCGGAACCCCCGCCGACCAGCCTGCTGCCGCGGCTTTGGCAGCTCCCCTGGCCGCCCAGGGTTGGGTGGAAGCTCCGCTTGAGATCCACGATCAGATGGCCTCGGTGTGGACCCGGCTCGAAGGCACTAATGCCCGCCCCCGACGCGCCAACGAAGGTCCTGATCAATTAGTAGCTTCCGTGGCCGGCTGGCGCCTGCAGGACCAGGGGTTGGCCTGGTGGGGGGGCAGCATCGACAGGCTCAGGGAGTTCGGACGGGGCCGCTCCCATTCCCTGCGGCTACGCCAGTTGCAGGGCCTGATGGCTGAACAAGCGCCACTGCAATGGGCCTTGGCCACCAGCCCAGCCCGCCAACTGCTGCGGGACTTGCAGCCTTGGCGCTTGCTGGCCATGCTTGGGGGAGAACCTTTGGAGGGGTCGGTCCAGGGGTTAGCCCTGGCCCTTGAGCCCCAGGATGGGGCGATGCGGCTTCATGGACAATTGGAGTTTCAAGCGACCGGCCGGCCCGGCAGGGACCATGGCAGGAATTGAACTGCTGTTGCTGCGCCACGGCATTGCCGAAGAGCGGCGAAGTGGGCTCGATGACGAAGCCCGCAATCTCACTGCTGAAGGCCGAATGCGCACCGAAACTGTTCTGCGTCGGGCCCGCATCCTTGACCTGGATGTGCAGTTTCTGTTCAGCAGCCCCCTGACGCGGGCCCGCCAGACCGCAGAGATTGCCGTGGCGGTTGGGCTGGCGCCGAGTTGGCAGGCCGCTGCGGCCCTGGCGCCCGGGGGGGATGGCCCCGGTTGGCTTGAGGCTTGCCTTGGGTCCCTGCCCTTGCCCCCGGGCAGCCGCATTGGCCTGGTGGGCCATGAGCCCGACCTGGGCTTGCTGGCCGCCCAGCTCCTGGGGGCTCGTCCCGGCGCGATTGCCCTGCGCAAGGCGGGCCTGCTGCTTGTGAGCCTCGACCCCCTCAAGGAGCCCGGTGGCCCCTGGAAGGGGCAGTTGAGCCTGCTGCTGCGGCCCCGCATCCTGTTGGCCGATTGATTCGGCATCGGTCAGCAGCCTGCACTACGGCAAGGTCCCTTCTTGACACCTAGGTTTGACATCAATTCAAACCACAGCCATGGCGGCCAAGACCAGCGGCGACGCTCCAGACAATGGCGACGCCCAGGCCACCCCGCCCGCAGCCGCCCCGCCCCCTTTTCGGCCTGGCTTAGAGGGGGTGCCGGCCACCCAGTCAGCCATCTGTTCGATCGACGGCAACCGGGGCTTGCTCACCTACCGGGGCTATCCCCTTGAGCAGCTGGCCCAGAACAGCAGCTTTCTCGAAACGGCCTATCTCCTGATCTGGGGCGAGCTGCCGACAATTTTTCAGTTGCGGGATTTTGAACACGATGTGCAGATGCACCGTCGGGTCAGCTTCCGCATTCGGGACATGATGAAATGCTTCCCGGCCTCGGGCCATCCGATGGACGCTCTCCAGGCCAGTGCCGCCTCCCTGGGACTCTTCTATTCGCGCCGCGCCCTCTACGACCCGCAGTACATCGTCGATGCGGTGGTTCGGCTGATCGCCAAGATTCCCACCATGGTGGCGGCCTTTCAATTGATTCGCAAAGGCCAGGATCCGATTCAACCCCGCGATGATCTGCCCTATGGCGCCAATTTTCTTTACATGCTCACCGAGCGGGAACCGGACCCCCTGGCGGCCCGCATCTTTGATGCCTGCCTGATTCTCCACGCCGAACACAGTCTCAACGCCAGTACGTTCAGCGCCCGGGTCACCGCCAGCACCCTCACCGACCCCTATGCGGTGGTGGCCTCGGCTGTAGGCACCCTGGCCGGCCCTTTGCATGGAGGCGCCAACGAGGATGTGCTGGACATGCTCGACCAAATCGGCTCGGTGGAGGAGGTCGACTCCTGGCTGGATCGGGCCATCGACCAGAAGCAGAAAATCATGGGCTTCGGACACCGCGAATATCGGGTCAAGGATCCCCGGGCCGTCATCCTGCAGGGGCTGGCCGAAGAACTGTTCCAGCGTTTCGGCTACGACACTATGTATGACGTGGCTCGACGCCTGGAGGCCGTGGCCGCTGATCGGCTGGGCCCCAAGGGCATTTTCCCCAACGTCGACTTCTATTCCGGACTGGTGTACCGCAAGCTCGGCATCCCCCGCGACCTCTTTACGCCGATCTTTGCCATTGCCCGCACCGCTGGCTGGTTGGCCCACTGGCGCGAGCAGCTCGGGGCTAATCGCATCTATCGTCCCAGCCAGATCTACACCGGCTCGATCGAGCGGGCCTGGATCCCCCTTGAGCAGCGTCCCGCCGCGACCTAAGGTCCCCAGCGGATTCCCCCAGATCCACCAGGAGTTGCCACGATGCTTTCGAACACGGTTGTGACTGAGGGACTCCCTTCCATGGGTCTTGATCTCCAAAGCAGTTTCATCGAGGCCCTTGGAGGCCTGGGGTTGGGGCCTGGCCTGGCCCGCTTGCTGTGGCTGCCCCTGCCCATGCTCCTGGTGCTTGTCGCCGCCGTTGTGGGGGTGTTGGTCAATGTCTGGCTGGAGCGCAAAATCTCCGCCGCTGCCCAGCAGCGCATCGGACCGGAGTACGCCGGTGCCCTGGGGCTACTGCAGCCGATGGCCGATGGCCTCAAGTTGCTTTTCAAAGAGGACATCATTCCGGCTCGGGCCGACGGCCTGCTGTTCACCTTGGGTCCGGTGTTGGTCTTGGTGCCGGTGATCCTTTCCTGGCTGGTGGTTCCCTTTGGTCAGAACCTGCTGATCAGCAATGTGGGAGTCGGTATTTTCCTTTGGATTGCCTTGAGCAGTATTCAGCCGATCGGCCTGTTGATGAGCGGCTATGCCAGTAACAATAAGTATTCTTTGCTCGGAGGTCTCCGGGCAGCTGCCCAGTCGATCAGTTATGAGATTCCCCTGGCCCTGGCGGTGCTGGCCATCGTGATGATGAGCAATTCGCTCAGCACCGTTGACATCGTCAACCAACAGACCGGAGCCGGCATCCTCAGCTGGAATATCTGGCGACAGCCGATTGGCTTTGTGATTTTTTGGATCTGCGCCTTGGCCGAATGTGAGCGGCTCCCCTTCGACCTTCCTGAAGCGGAAGAAGAATTGGTGGCCGGCTACCAGACCGAGTACTCCGGCATGAAGTTTGCCCTGTTTTATTTGGGCAGTTATATCAATCTTGTCCTCTCGGCCCTGCTGGTTTCTGTTCTCTACCTAGGCGGCTGGGGTTTTCCCGTGCCTGTCGAATGGCTGGCGAGCTTGATGGGTCAATCGGTGGATGCCCCCCTAGTCCAGTTGATCACAGGTGCTGTCGGCATCGTGATGACCATTCTCAAGGCCTATCTACTGGTGTTCTTCGCCATCCTGTTGCGATGGACCGTGCCCCGAGTTCGTATCGATCAGCTTTTGGATCTGGGCTGGAAGTTCCTGCTGCCCATCGCCTTGGTGAATCTCCTGATTACGGCTGCCCTCAAATTGGCTTTCCCCTCCTTCTTCGGCGGCTGAAGCCCCGACAGGCCGGCAGCTCGGCCATTATGGAATGACAATTTTCTCCCAATCCTCCGTTCTGACCTGCCATGTTCGGTTTTCTCAGCAAAGTTGGTGATTACACCCGCGATGCCGTTGGTGCGGCCAAGTACATCACCCAAGGTCTGGGGGTGACCTTTGATCACCTGCGCCGCCGTCCAGTCACGGTGCAGTACCCCTACGAAAAGTTGATTCCCTCCGAACGCTACCGGGGGCGCATCCATTACGAATTTGACAAGTGCATTGCTTGCGAAGTCTGTGTTCGGGTCTGCCCAATCAACTTGCCCGTCGTCGACTGGGTGATGAATAAGGCCACAAAGAAAAAGGAACTTCGCAATTATTCGATCGATTTTGGTGTATGTATCTTTTGTGGTAACTGTGTTGAATATTGTCCCACCAACTGCCTTTCGATGACTGAAGAATATGAATTAGCCGCCTACGATCGCCACAGTCTTAATTACGACAATGTTGCCCTCGGTCGCCTGCCCACCAGCGTCACATCAGATCCGGCGGTCTTCGCCCTCAAGGAGTTGACCTATCTTCCTAAAGGTGTAATGGATCCCCATGGGGTCTCGCCGACTGCTCCGCGGGCCGGCAGACTTCCTACTCAAGTGATTGCCGCCGAAGCCTCCGAGCCCTCCTGATGACTGTCGCTTCCACCACGCAGCTAGTCTGCTTCGTGATTCTCTCATCCACCTTGGTGCTTGGCTCCTTGGCGGTGGTTTTACTGCCCAATATTGTTTACTCCGCTTTTTTGCTGGCCGGTGTCTTTCTTTCGGTCGCTGGCCTCTATCTGCTGCTAAATGCCAGTTTCGTCGCAGCGGCCCAGGTTTTGGTCTATGTCGGTGCCGTCAATGTTTTGATTCTGTTCGCCATCATGTTGGTGAACAAAAAGGAGAACTTGGCCCCGATCCCCGGCATGGCTTTGCGCCGGTTCCTTTCCGGTGCCGTATGCGCGTGTCTGTTGGGGCTATTGATCCGGGTGGCCTTTACAACTCCCTGGGCCTTGCCAGGTCCCACCCCCGTTGGAGAAGACGCCACGATCCGTATCGGAGAGCATCTTTTCAGCGACTATCTGCTCCCGTTTGAACTGGCTTCAGTGCTGCTGTTGATGGCCATGATTGGTGCCATCGTCTTGGCCCGGCGCGATGTCTTCAGCATCGACATCATTACCGGTGAGCCAGCCGACCAGGTTTTGATCGAAAAGGAGCGTAGCCCCCTGCTCCTCGAGCCCACCGATTCAGTGCCCCTCCGGAGTTCACCATGACCGCCGATGCCATTCCCCTTCAGGCCTTTCTCACCGTTGCAGCGTTTCTCTTCTGCATTGGCGTCTGGGGACTGATCAACAGTCGCAATGCGGTGAGAGTGCTGATGAGCATCGAACTGATGCTCAATGCGGTCAACCTCAACCTGATGGCTTTTTCCAACTACCTCGATGGCCAGCTGGTGCGTGGCCAGGTATTTGCGATTTTTGTCATTACCGTGGCCGCAGCCGAGGCTGCGGTCGGGCTGGCCATTTTGCTCTCCCTTTATCGCAACCGCGAAACGGTGGATATGGAGCGATTCAATCTGCTGCGCTGGTGAACGCCTTTATGTAGTCCTGATCCGATATGCCGCACCATGGAGCTGCGTCGACTCTGGTTGATCTCACGCCAGGGCAGTCAGGTTTCCATGGCCGAGGCCCAGCGTTGTGCTGATGAATTGGCCTGCGAAGGTGTCCAAGTCGTACTGGCTCAAGCAGGTCCCACCGCCCAAGATTTGCCTGAGCTGCTAGCCGCTGAGTCTCCCGCTTTGCCCCAGCTAGCCCTTGTCTTTGGTGGCGATGGCACGGTTCTTGGGGCGGCTCGCCACCTGGCCCCCTGGGGGGTTCCCCTGCTCAGTTTCAACGTGGGCGGCAGCCTTGGTTTCCTAACCCATGATCGGCGCCTGCTGCGACCCAATGGAGAGGCTGGAAGCATGGGTCTTTGGCGCCGTTTACGGGAAGATCGCTTCGCTATCGACCGTCGCATGATGCTTGAGGCTCGCCTTGAAAGCGATGGGGTCCATGGGGCCCTCAATGACTTTTACTTTCGACCCTGCCTTGAAGATGTGGCCCCCACCTGCTGCCTGGAGTTGGCTATCGACGGTGAAGTCGTAGATCAATATCGCGGTGATGGTTTGATTATTGCCACCCCCACCGGTTCGACAGGCTATGCCATGGCTGCCGGTGGCCCGATTCTCCATCCCGGCATCGAGGCAATTGTGGTGATTCCCATCTGTCCGATGAGTCTCTCCAGCCGTGCCGTGGTCGTTCCGCCTGGATCCCGCCTCACGGTGAGGCCCCTCGGGGAGGGTGGTCGTCGCGTCAGGCTCTGGAAGGATGGAGCCCAGGCCAAGGTTCTAGAACCCGGAGATCATTGCGTCCTGCAAAAAAGTCAGCACCAAACCCGTTTCCTGCAACTGGAGCAGAGCCCCTCTTATTACCGCACCTTGACCCACAAACTGCATTGGGCCGGCAGTTTGCTGGACTCGGAGCCCCCCGTTGCCTCCGAGGAGGCTTCGCCCCCCCTGTCTTGAGGCCCGATTCTCAACCTCCTCTCCTGGTTCCATGCCTCTGGAAATCGAACGACGTTTCCTTGTTGTCGGCGAGGGCTGGCGGGAGCACTGTCTCTGGCAGGTAGAGATTTGTCAGGGCTACTTGGTGCACCAGGCTGATGGCCTCACCCTGAGGGTACGAACCAGCCAGGTGAAATCGGATCCGGTACCCCAAGCCTGGCTCACCCTCAAGGCAATTCCACCTGGGGCCCCTTCGGCGTCAGCCCTCGCCCGCCTCGAATATGAGTATCCGATTCCCCATTGCGAAGCCCTTGAGCT
>Ga0209298_10001492_pt1 | contig 15162 bp, 15 predicted proteins | sample S_140806_EF_Meta_FD_187325 | JGI IMG/M metagenome (GOLD analysis project Ga0209298, IMG submission 187325) | Freshwater microbial communities from Lake Simoncouche, Canada to study carbon cycling - S_140806_EF_MetaG (SPAdes) (version 2) | ecosystem: Environmental > Aquatic > Freshwater > Lake ...
TCCAAAGCGTGTGAGGGGAAGTTAAGAAGATACGCCGGGCTTCAAACGATGGATTGAACGGAAGCGTTGCCAGCTTCACAAACATTGCCTACTCTGCCACATGAGCCGACTCACCACCGCCCTGAACCTCCTCGCCTGCGCCGTGCTGGCCTCCTGCGCTTCCTCGACCATGGACTCGATCCCGATGGGAGAGCAGATGCAGATTTACAAGGATCAGGCCCAGCGTGACTTCCAGTCAGAATTTGCCCGCATTGGCGAATTGCACATGAGTAATGTGCTCTCGGAGGCCGAATATCAGGCCCAGCTCGCGGATTTGAACGACAAGGTGGTGCAGCGGGCGCACACGCTGGCCTGGAATCAGCACAATCTAGCAGAGATGGAGCGGCAGGCACAGGGCATCCCCACGCCTGCCGCACCTGCCATGAACATGGCCCCCAATGCCATGCAAGGCGGCGCGGGGGGCGGCTCGATGTACCGGCCGTCCCAGCAGCAGTTTAATTCGGCGGCAGGCGTCGGCGGTGGCAACCAGCTCTCTCCCGGCCAGATGCAGTCACGCATGTCCTCGCAGGGCGGTGCGCTGAGCCGACAAAACTTCCCCGGATCGATCTACGACGATCCCACCTATAACCAGTAAAGGTTAGCCGTCTGCCAGCATGGCTCGCAGGCCGGAGAAGAAGTTCGTGTTTTCCTCCTGCGTGACGGTTTCATTCATGTGGCGGGTGTAGTCCATCTCCTGGACAAACTTGCGGTCGAGTTCCTTCAAGAAAGGACTCGGCAATGAGGTCTGCTTCTGGCCCCATTTCACGCGGTTGCGGGTGTAGCTGATCGTCAGGCGCTGTTTCGCCCGGGTGATGCCCACATAAAAAAGGCGGCGCTCCTCATCCACGCGGCCTTCTTCATAGCTGCGGCGGTGCGGGAGGATGCCCTGCTCGAGGCCGGGTAGATACACGATGGGAAATTCGAGGCCTTTGGAAGCGTGCATCGTGATGAGGCACACGCCCTTTTTCTTCTCGATGTCGTCCTTGTCCTCTCGCTCGTCATCAAGGCTGATTTGATCGAGATAGCCGCCAAGGCCGTCCGCACGATTTGCCTCGTCGTAAGCGTTGACCGTCTTGAGCATCTCACTCACGCCGGTCTCCCAGCGCACCGTGTCCTCGGGCGTTTTCGCGCCTTTTTTGAGCCATGGAAGGTACTGCGTCTCTTCCAGCAGCATCTCCGTCATCTGGCCGATCAGGGTGCCGGGCGTGCTGGCGGCGCTGTGATACTTCGTGATGAGGGAAACGAAGCCAGTCACGGCCAAGCGGGCCTTTTCCGGCACCTGGCGCTGCCAGTCTGGATCGCAAAGCGCCACCCAAACGCTGTGGTGCTTTTCCATGCTGCGCTCACGGGCCAGCTCAGCTATCGAGGGCGTGATACCACGAGCAGGCACATTGATGATGCGGAGCAGGTCGATGTCCGAATGCGGGTTCGCGATGACCTTCAGGTAGGCGACGATATCCTTCACCTCACGGCGGTCGAAAAAGCTGCGGGCACCGACGACTCGATACGGGATCTTGCGCTGGCGGAAGGCCTGCTCCAGCACGCGGGATTGATCATTCGTGCGGAAGAGCACGGCAAAGTGCTCCCACTCGCGTTTATCGCGGAAGTGCATGGCCTCCACCTCCTTCGTGATCATGTCCGCCTCTTCTTTTTCATCGGCGGTGATCACGAGCTGTACGTTGTCGCCTTTCTCTGTGCGGCACCAGAGGCTCTTCGGGCGGCGGCCGGCGTTGAATTTGATGAGGCTGTTCGCCGTGTGGAGGATCTGCGTCGTGCTGCGGTAGTTCTCCTCCAGCTTCACGACGTGCGGATTCGGGAAGAAGTTCTCGAACTGCGTGATGTTGGTGATCTCCGCTCCACGCCAACCGTAGATACTTTGATCGTCATCACCCACGACGCACACGTTGAAGGGCGGTGGCACGAGGGCCTTCAGCAGCCGCATCTGGAGAGAGTTCGTATCCTGAAACTCATCCACCATCACATAGCGATGCCGTGCCTGCACCTGACGACGCACCTCGGCGGTGTTTTCGAGCAACTGCACGCCGAGGAGTAGCAGATCGTCGAAGTCCATCACATTGCGGCCGCGCATTTCGCCCTGGTAGCGCTCCATGATCGCCGCCTCGGTGGATTCCTCAGCGTTGCCAATGCTATTGCCATCATTCTTCGCCTTGCTGATTCGTGAGAGCATCACGCTGGCGTCCATGGATTCATCGCTGGTGAGCAAGGTTTTGAGCACCTGCTTCATCAGGCTCTCCTGCTCCGACTGGCTGTAGATGACGAAGTTGTTTTTGTAGCCCACATGCTCCGCGAACTCGCGCAGCAGCTTTGCACAGAAAGCGTGGAAGGTGCCCACGCCGATCTTCTTGCCCAATCCATCCCGCACCATGCCCTTCACACGTTCCCGCATCTCGTTCGCGGCCTTGTTGGTGAAGGTCACCGCCAGGATGTGCTTCGGCTCGATGCCTTCGTTCACCATGTGGGCGATGCGAGCCGTGATCACACGTGTCTTGCCCGTGCCAGCGCCCGCGAGAATGAGCAGCGGGCCGTGAATATGCGTGGCCGCCTCCCGTTGCTGGGGATTGAGAGTGCCGGTGAATCCGCTCATGACCTCACACTCCCCACCATTCGCCCGACGACACGCCGCGCCATGGCGACGAGTTTTTCAGAGCGGGCAAAATCAGAATTCATGCCCTGCTCATGGCACGAAGCCGCCGTGATGCAAGCGACCGCTCATCGCGGTGAATTTGATCTTGAAGCGCTCCTCATTCCATCCCACGGGAAGGGCCCTTCCCGTGACCAAACAAGCCGTCCTCGACCAGTTCCGCGCCGTGCTGCAAGCCGATCTCGACACGCTCATGCGTGCCGCGCAGGGGGCCTTCGCTGCAGCGACTGACCCGGACAGCAAGGCGGAAAACAAATACGACACGCGCACGCTGGAGGCCTCCTACATTGCCCGTGGGCAGGCAAAACGTGTCACGGAGCTTCAGGAGGGCGTGCAGGCCTTTTCGGCGCTTTCGGGTATCGAACTTGATGAAGGCTCCGCAGCTTCCTTGGGCTCTCTCGTGGCTTTGGAAGGTCCTGGCGGCCTCGATCACTACTTCATCGGCCCTGCGGCTGGAGGCACGGAGATCCTTCATGAAGGCTGCGAAGTGGTCATCATCACGCCCAGCTCTCCCATGGGGCAAAAACTCGTCGGAAGGCGAGAAGGGGACCTTGTCGCCATGCGGCCCGGTGTGACGGCGAAGGTCGTCAGCGTGCAGTAAACCTACCGCACGGCCAGCCCACGCTCACGCCATTCGTTGAGCACTTTGGGAAGCAGGACATGCTCGACTTGCTTGATGCGATCGTGCAGCACGGCGGCGGTATCGCCGGGGAGGACGGGGACGCGACCTTGTTCGAGGATGGCACCAGCATCGATTTCGGCGGTGACGAGATGGACGGTGCAGCCGGCTTCCGTATCGCCTGCATCTAGCGCATCCGGCACGGCATGTGCGCCCTTGTGCTTCGGCAGCAGGGAAGGGTGGACGTTGACGATGCGGCCTGAGTATTGACTGATCACCGGCTCTTTGAGGATGCGCATGAAGCCGGCGAGCACGACGACATCCACCCGCGCCCGTTCGAGATGATCGAAGATCTCCTTCTGCGCGGCTTCGCCGAGTTTTTTGGGGTTCGTGCCGGGATCGACGAAGTGCGCGGGAAGTCCCGCCTGCTTCGCGATGGCGAGGAAGCCGGAGTCTTTTTGATCGGAAATGGCCGCCACGACTTCGGCATCGAGTTTTCCGGCTTGGATGGCATCGACGATGGCGCGGAAGTTCGATCCGATGCCACTGCCGAGCACGGCGAGGCGCAGCTTGCCACCTTGGGGCGCGTGCATTTTTTGAATGGTGGCCGTGGTGGATCGGCCGGGCACCAGTGGCAGGATGCGGATCTCCGCGCCCACGGATTGCAGTGCAGCTCGTTCCTCGGCATTCAGCGACTCGACGGTGTAGTCACCGCCCTTGGCATACACATGCGGGCGGATGGCTTCGATGAGGCTCGTGGCACGTTCATCGCCAAAAACGACCACCACATCCACCGCTCGAAGGGCGCACAAAACCTCCGCGCGGTCGTTTTCGTTGTTCAGTGGCCGGTCGGGGCCTTTGAGGGCGCGGACGCTCGCATCGGAGTTCAGCGCCACGACCATCGCATCGCCCAAAGCGCGGGCATCGGCCAGGTAACGGACGTGGCCGGCGTGCAGCAAATCGAAGCAGCCATTGGTGAAGACCAGCTTCTTCCCCTGGGCATCCAATTGATCACGGAGCTGCCGCACTTCGGCAGCCGTGGCAGGGGTGAAATCAGCATCGGTCATGCCTTTGCTCATGGCGTGAACCACTGACGATGCAAGAATCAATGCTTCACCGTGCCAAGATGCTTTTTGAAGAAGGCATCGGCGATGTCCACGGTCTCGGCACACCACGGATCGCTCATCCAGAAAGGGTGTGGAGCGTGCTTGAGGGTGTGGACGGCGGTTTCGATGCCGAGAGCCTTCAATTTCTCCATCATCTCCGCACGGCCGATTTTGAGCGTGTCTTTTTCGCCCTCAATGAAGATCGTGGGGCAAACGCCGGCCCGCACATGGGTGATCGGTGAGGCGGCGGCATACAGATCCGGTTTCTCGGCAGCAGTGGAGCCAAAGAAGAGCACCGCGCCTTCATGGGTCTTGTCCTTGTTCGCAGCGACGAGGTCCTGCGTGGCGGCCATGACGATGCAGGCCTTCACGGCGCTGCTTTGATCTTTGAACAGGCCGTCGCCTTCAAACGCGGTGAGGCCGCTGGTCATGGCGGTGAGGCCGGAGAGATGGCCGCCGGCGCTGCCACCCATGCAGCCGATGCGCTGGGGGTCGAGTTTGAGTTCTTTGGCATGCGCACGCAGGCAGCGCAGCGCGGCTTTGCAGTCGTAGATGGCGGCGGGATACTTCGCCTCAGTGGACAGGCGGTAGCTCACGAGCGCGGTGACGAAGCCGCGCTGCGCCAGCCGCTCCATCATCGGCTTGTCCGCCTCCACCTGGCGGGCCTTCCAGCCGCCGCCGTGGATGTCGAGGATGCATGGGTAGGTGCCGGGCGCATCGGGGACGTAAACGTAGAGCTCAACGTGGTGCTCGGGATGCTTCTCGACCTCGAGGGTCTTCAAGGTGAAGCCGGCGGGCGTCTGTGGATTGAGCTTCTTCCACTTCGGCGGCGCATCTGCGGCGTGGATTGAAAAGGCGAGGGCGAGGAAAAGAGCGAGGCGCTTCATGTGGCTGGAGGGCTGAGGCGTTTACTTCGCCTGCTTCATCGCCACGAGGCGGGTGGTCACTTGCTGGCGGACGGGAAGGATTTTACCATCGACGTTGAGATTCACGACGGCGAGGAGGACGGAAAGGGAGACGGTCTGCCTTTCGAGGTCGAAGAAGACCTGCCCGGAGACTTTGGAATCGGCGGCGACTTTCACGGAACGTTTCGTGCCCTCGTCAGGCTGGGTCTCCATCGTGCCTTCAAAGGCGATCTGCGCATGTTTTCGGCCGTTGCGGTCCACGATGCCCTCAAACTTGGATTTGAGCTTCACCTGCACCTGACCGGCTTCGGAAAAGGGGATGACCTCGTCGCTGATCCATTTGTCGCCCGGGCGAACGGGGATTTTGGGCAGGCCCATTTCCATCGAGCGGCGGTAGAGGGTGGCGAGCTGCTTCGCATCGGCGATGGAGGTGAGATCGGGGTTTTCACCGCCGCTGACCATGGAACTGATGTCCCGCACGTCTTGGAAATCACCCTGCGGATTGTAAACAAGGGTGAAACTACGTCCGGCGGCTCCACCGACGGCCTTTTGCAGCACGGGGAGGGCATCGGCCATCTTGGCGGAGTCAAAAGGATGCAGCAGGCCGTCTTGGAGGAGCTCTCCCTTGAGCGAATCAATGCTCACGCGGGCGAGCTGCTCACCCGCGTCATTTTTCGTGACCTTGATGGAGGTCGTCTGGCGCATGCGGAGCTTCTGATCGTGCTTTTGGCCGATGGTGGTGAGGAGCGTGGTGGTATCCGTGTCCGATTCCTGGAGGTAAAACTGGCCGGGTTCCCAGCGGAGCCGCACCTCGATCGTCTCCTCCTGGGCCTGGCAAAGGGTGGCCGCGAGGGCGAGGAATCGGAAAAGGGCTCGGGGAAGCATGGCGGCGGGGATACCGTAGGCCGGGCGGTTTGGCAACCGGGGTATGAAGTGCCATTTTTTCGTCGGCCAAGGGTCTCGACAGATAGGTTTCAAAAAAATCTGCCTGGAAGTTGGCACGCTTCCCGCTAAGAGATCTATGCGCACCGGTCAGCCGGGAAAAATCATCCTTCTGTCGGCCTCATCGTTGCAATCCCAGAAACCACATATCTAATTGCCGTTAACCATGAAAAAAATCGAAGCAATCATCAAACCCTTCAAATTGGAGGATGTGAAAGAAGCCCTCGCTGAGGTAGGCGTCGAAGGCATGACCGTCGTGGAGGTGAAGGGATTTGGCCGTCAAAAGGGCCATACTGAAATTTATCGCGGCAGTGAATACACCGTGGATTTCCTTCCCAAAGTGAAGATCGAAGTCGTCGTGGACGATAGCCGTGGCGATGACGTCGTGGCTGCCATCCAGAAGGCCGCCAACACCGGCAAAATCGGTGACGGCAAGATCTTCGTGAGCGCTGTGCTTGATGCCATCCGCATCCGCACCGGCGAGCGTGGTTCCGATGCCGTGGCTTCCTCCGCGAGCTAATTTACCTCGCCCAGACCGCTTCATTTGTTGAACAAAGCCCCGCCTGCATCCGCAGGTGGGTCTTTTGTTTTTCAACCTGGTGAAAGCAAAACGCGTCCAAAGCGCCGGGCGGAGGCGTACAAACAGCGATGCTCAAATTCCTGCTTCTCTCCTGCTTGCTGCTGGCCGCCTGCACCAGCCTGCCGAACCCCAATTCGTCGTCTGGCAAGGTGAGCGATGAGGCGGTGAAGCTCCTCGAAAAAAGTGCGGCGAAGGCGGGGAAGCCTTGGCGGAGCCCGGAGAAAGTGGAGGTGGCCTTCACCGGTGAGTGGACGAAGATCGTGCAAAAGATGCAACCGGAGCTGGTGAATGCCGAGTATCGGAAAAGCTCCCGCGAGGTGTATTTCCCGCGTTTGAGCCGGGTGGAGCAGACGCACACGGGACCGCGAGGCATTAAAAACGTGGTCCGCACGCCAGGGAAGATCGAGGTGAACTTCAGCGAATACCGCCCGGCGACCGAGGTGGAAAAAGATGCCGCTGCACTCGTGGCGGATGCTTACACGATGTTCGTTTTCGGGGCGGATTATCTCCTGGCACGCGGCAGCGATTGGAGATTGTGGCTGGCGATGCAGCGGCAGGAGATTGACGGTGATCCCTGCTCGCTGGTTTTCGGCACGCTGAAGCCCGGCGTGGGCCGCTCGGCGGAGGACAAGGTCATCGCCTGGATCAGCCAGCGGGATCACCGGCTGCGCCGGGTGCAGTTCACGCTCAACGGCCTCGAATCGACCGCTGGCGCGGATGTCGATGTGACCTTCAGCGATTTCCAGCCCGGCCCAAACGGCACCGAATGGCCCCGCCACTTCCTCGAAACCGTGCGTCGCCCCTTGACCCTGAAAGCGCACGAGTGGCGAATGACGGAACTGAAGGTGAAATAACTCACCCGGCTCGTTTTCGCCGGAAGGTGCCGGGCGTCATGCCGGTGCGCTTGCGGAAGGCTTCGGCCATGTATTGAGGGTGGGTGAAGCCGCATTTCGCGGCGATGGCGTCGAGCGTCAGATCGGTTTGGAGGAGGAGTTTTTCCACGGCGGCAAAGCGTAGGCGGGCGATCTCTTCGCCGGGGCTGCGGCCGATGAGGGCCTTCATGCGGCGTTCGAGCACGCTGCGGGAGAGGGCGCATTCGCGGGCCACGCGGGCCACATCGAGCGGCTGGGTGGCGTTTTGGCGGATGAACCGCAGGGCGGCGGCGATGCGTGGGTCCTCGACGGCCACGATGTCGCTCGACTGGCGGGTGACGATGTCGCCAGGGGCGTGGAGGTGGCGTTCGCCTGGCTTCGGGAGGCGTTTTTTCGTCATCCACTCGTCGAGGACCCGAGCCGCATCGTAGCCGACGGCCTGCCCGCGAAGTCGAACGCTGGAAAGCGGCGGCGAGGCGGTTTCGCAGAGCATGTTATCGTTTTCCGCGCCGACGACGGCGAGCTCTTCCGGCACCGCGAGGCCTGCCCGACGGGCCGCATCGAGCACCCAGAAGCCCATCTGGTCGTTGACGGCAAAGACGCCGGCGGGCTTCGGCAGGTCACGCAGCCAGGTGGCGAGGTCTCGCTGATGTTGCTCCCAGTTTTTGTGTTTGGATTGGAAAACGGGGCATTCGAATCCCGCGTCGTTCACGGCCTGGATGAAGGTATCCCGCCGTTCGAGGAAGAAATTCTCCGAGGCATCCTGCACACAGGCGAAGTGCTGGAAGCCGAGCGTGCGAAAATGTGCCGCCACGCGGGAGCCGATGACGCTGTTGTCGATGCCCACAAAGGGAAAAGGATGCTTCAGCATGCTCGTGCGCAGCTCGACGACGGGCAGCTTCGTGGCCTTGAGCTGCCGAATCATCGTCTCATCCACCGTGCGCGAGAGGATGCCATCGCCGTGCCAGTTTTTAAGCCACTCTGGGAAGCTGCTGCGCAGATCTCTCGGCTCCAAATAGAGCGACCACGGCCCGTGCTCGGCCACATAGCGCCGGATGCCGCGCACGATGTCGCGTCCATACGACCGCGAGGTATCGACGAGGATGGCGACGGAGGGCAAACGCATGCGAGAAGAGGATGGAGGAATGGAGAATGGAAAACTGAAAATGGAGGAAATGCCAGAGGCGCACCATCCATTCCTCCATGCTGAGTTCCTCCATTTTCAGTTCTTCCATGGTTCGGAACTCTTCGGCCGACGCCCTTGGCTCTATGCTTCAATTCCGCAGCAGCCCGAGTAGCTCCCGCATGCGCAGTTCGATGTTCAGCAGGCTGGCCTGCACCCCTGAGAGCCATTCGATATCGGCTCCGGCAGGGTGATGCTGAACGAGTTTGTCGGTGGCGTTCAGGGCGGCGGCGAAGAGGGGAAGGCTCTGCTCCAGATCGGTGACGAGGAAGGTCCACTCGGGCTTCGCGGCCTCGGCAAACTGGCGCAGCACATGCACGAGGTGAGCGCCGAGATCCGCCACGGTGGAAAGGAGGCGCAAAACAGCCGGACGCGTGCGGATTTCGTCATTGAAGACGAGCAGGCTCTGGAAACGGCGCAGTTCTTTGGCCAGCGCGGCGGAGCGTTTGGCGGGATCGGCGGAGGACGAGGGCTTTTCTGTCGCTGGCGGGGCTTTTTTGCCTCCGGCGGGCGCTTGGAAGGGATCGCTAGCGGGATTTTTCGGCTGGAAGGGGTCGTCAAAGCCGGGGCTGTGCAGCGCATCGGCGAGAGCGCCGTCCTGGCCGCGTTCGCCGAGCAGGAAGTGCTTCCGGCGGGCGCGGTTCTGGCGCAGGAGGGTATTTTCCTCCTCCATCGTGAGCTGCCAGCGGGGGGCGGAGACGCGGATTTGCAGGTGCCAGCTCTGGATGAGCACGCGCTGGTTGTCCTGGTTGAACCACTCGAAGAAAAGCAGGTTTTTGAGCCCCGGCGGCACGGGGAAGGCGCTCGCGGCCGTGCCAGCCCGGCGGCGGGGAATCTTCCCCACGCGGTAGGAGGCGGTCATCACCCCGGTGTAGCCGCGCTGGAGAGGCGTGATGGCATCCACACTGGCCTCGTTCATCTCCGGCAGGGGATTGTGGAAGTCCACGCGGCAGCCCGCGATGTCCCGCAGGAAGTTTCCCACCAGCTCGATGCGCACGGGCTGCTTCTGGCCGGTGAGGTGCAGCATGCCCGTGACCAACCCCGGCACTTCATTCGTGAGGTAACCGCCGAGGACTGAGGATTCGAGACACACTATCATTTTGCTCAGGTACTCTAAGGGCAAGATTTTCGGGGCGCAAGCTACGCGGCATATCACAGCCAAATTGTGGCAGACCTCTTGCTTCAGACAGAGGGCCACCGGGTTCACCGCGCGGCCCCCAAACCCAAACCAGAACTCAAAAAAGCCTATGAAATCCCTCGTGACCCTGAGCCGCGCCTTCGTCGAATTCGGCCCCTTCGCCAAAACGGAAATCCTCGATTTCCACAAACGCGGCCTCTTGCAAGACACCGACTACCTTCGCGATGAAGGCAGCGAAACCTGGCTCCACTACGCCGAATGGGTGACCGCCTCCCAGCCCGCCCCGAAGCTCAAAGTCGTCAAAGCCGCCGCTCCAAAAGCCGCTCCCGCTGCCAAGAAGACGAAGAAGGCCGCCTAAACCGCTCCTCACCACCGCTGGACTCCCCACCTCACGCATGCCATGAAGCAGGCGTGACCCACGACACCACGCGCACCTTTCGCAACGAGCTCTGGCGCTCGCTGCCTGCGGGTGTGCTCGATACCCTCACGGCCACTTTTGGCATGCTCGTGGCCGTTCGCGTCTTCGCGATGGGTGACATGGCCAAAGCGAGTTTTCTCGCCGCGACGAGCGGCGGCATGGTCACGAGCTTGTTCGTCGTCCCGCTGCTCCTGCGGGCGAAAAGCACCATCGCCCGCACGGCCGCGAAGGTGCAAATGCTCGGCGGGGCCAGCATGGCCGTCAGCGCCGCCTTTCCTGATTCGCCCACGCTTTACCTTCTGGGTCTCGGTCTCGGCATCTTCTGCTTTTCGATGCAGATCCCGCTGATGACGCAGATCTACCGCATGAACTACCCCGAGGCTGCCCGGGGCAAGCTCTACGCCATTGCCGGCGTCACGCGGGCCGGTGCGGCGGTGGCCTTTGGCTACATGGCGGGCTGGCTGCTCGATCTCGATTTGAAAAACTACACCTGGCTGCTGTGGGCGTATGCGGCCAGCGGCTTCGTCAGCGGTCTGTGGACCTACGGCCTGCCCGCCACCCCGTGGCAGCCGGAGGAAAATGCCCGCACCAGCCTGTGGAGCGCCTGGCGCTGGGTGCGTGAGGATCATGACTTCCGCACGCTGCTCATCTCCTGGATGATGATGGGCGTGGGCAATCTCGCCGCCGCCTGCCTCTTCGTCGAATACCTCGCCAATCCCGTCCACGGCATCAATCTCCCGGAAAAGCAGGTCGCCTTCATCACCTGCGTGGTCCCAGTCCTCGCCCGTCTCGTCTTCTCGTATCCGTGGGGGCTCGTGTATGATCGCTTTCACCTCTTCGGCGTGCGAGCGGCGCTGAATGTCTTCTTCGCTGCGGGCATCCTCTGCTTCTACCTCGGCCAAAGCGTCGCCTGGTGGACCTTTGGCATGGCTTTGTGGGGCATGGCCAACGCCGGCGGCAATGTCACCTGGGCGCTGTGGGTCACGAAACTCGCCCCGAAGCATGCCGTGGCCGAGTACATGAGCGTTCACACCTTTCTCACCGGCCTGCGCGGGCTCGTCGCCCCGTTCCTCGCCTTCGCGCTGCTCAAGGTGATGACCTTCCAGACCTTCTCCCTCCTCTGTGGAGCCGCCATCCTCTCCGCCAGCGCCTTCATCACCGTCCGCGCCCGCACCAGCGATCCCGAAACGAGCAAAAGGCTCAGGCCGGAGCGGTTGTGATAAGGCCTTGAAATGAAAATGCCCTGCGTGAATGTCCGGCTATGAGCACGTTTGCGAGCACCTTGGATCTGGCGGATCGCTTGTCCCTTGATGAGCAGGAAGAACTCTCGGCTACCCTGCGCCGCCGGGTGGCCGAGAAGCGCCGTGAGGAATTAATCAGCGCGGTGAAGGAGGCACGGGCAGAATTTGCCACGGGTAAAATCAAAGCCGCCAGCCCATCCGCCATCATGAAGATGATCAAGGCATGAAACGGGTGCTGCTAATGCATCCCATCCGTAAATGTTGTCAGCCACACGTTGATTGACGATTGTCGAGCAACTGATTGTTGATTGCAGAGGTGGCTCCCTTTTTGGAAGCACTTCATCCCTCAAAAATCGAATGCTCATCATTCATCAATCCGTTTTGCCTCCCCCATGACCACCTACCTCGTCCAAATGAACTCCGTCTGGGAGGACAAGCCAGCCAGCCTCGCCAAGGCCCGCCAGCTCATCACGAATGCAAAACCCGCTCCAGGCTCGCTCATCGTGCTGCCGGAGATGTTTGCCACCGGCTTCAGCGTCGAAACAAAAATCACCGCCGAGCCTGAGCAAGGCGCCACCGAGCAATTCCTCATCGAAATCGCCCGCGAGCATCGCTGCGCCGTCATCGGTGGCCTCGTCACCCAAGACACCGAAGGCCACTGCATGAACCAAAGCCTCTTCATCACGCCCGAAGGCCAGGTTTTGGGCCGCTACAGCAAAAACCAGCCCTTCAGTCTCGGCGGCGAAAGCACCGTGCACACCGCTGGCAAGGGCGTGACGGTCATCGAGTGGCAGGGCCTCAAAATCGCGCCGCTCATTTGCTATGATCTGCGCTTCCCCGAGCTTGCCCGCGAGGCGGTGAAGGCCGGCGCGGAGCTGCTCGTCTTCATCGCCGCGTGGCCGATCAAGCGTGTGCAGCACTGGATCACCCTGCTGCAAGCCCGGGCCATCGAAAACCTCGCTTTCGTCGTCGGCGTGAACCAGTGCGGCACTGATCCCAGCTTCACCTATCCCGGCCGCAGCCTCGTCGTCGATCCCCACGGCGTCATCATCGCCGATGCCGGCGATCACGAGCACGTCCTCCGCGCCGAGATCGATCCCGCCATCCTCCACGCCTGGCGCACCCAGTTCCCCGCCTTGCGTGATGCCGGCTTCGCTTCATAAAGCCGCATTCACCATGCGAGTCCTTGCCGTCCTTCTCGTCCTTTCCGTCCCTGCCTTCGCCGCCGCGCCGAAGGCCATCACGACCTTCCTCGACCAGCACTGCGTCGAATGCCACGATGCCGACGTGAAGAAAGGCGGCCTCGACTTGACCTCCTTGACCTTTGACCTGCGTGACCCTCAGCTCTTCGAAAAGTGGGTCAAGGTCCACGACAGCGTGGCCGAGGGCGAGATGCCGCCGAAAAAGAAGGCGCGTCCCGATGCGAAGCTCGCGGACACTTTCCTCGAAGCACTCGATGGCCAGCTCCGGGAGACTAGCGCGGCGCAAACCGCCTCGCAGGGCCGCACGCTGGTCCGCAGGCTCAATCGCATCGAGTATGAAAACACCGTGCGTGACCTGCTGCACATCGACTTGCCGCTCGCGGGCCTTTTGCCGGAGGACACGCCGATGCATGGCTTTGACACCGTGGCGGAGGGATTGCGCTTTTCGCAGCTCCAAATTGAGAAATACCTCGAAGCGGCGGATGCGGCCCTCGATGCCGCCGTGGACCTCCGCGTGCCGGTGAAGATGAAAAAGCAGCGCTTCAGCTACAAGGACCAAAAGAGCATCATCGACAATCTGAAGCTCCCGGATGATCCACCCGCTGATCCGAAGAAGAAGTATCAGCGTCAGCGCCAGGTCTTCCGCTCGCTCGATGATGCGCTCGTCATGTTCACGGATGCGGATTACATGCTCGGCCTCTCAAATTTCAAACTGGGCCGTCCAGGGAGCCATCGCATCCGCCTTTCCGCCTACGGCTATCAGAGCGCGGGCCAACCGATCACGCTGCGGCTTTACGCGAACGATTACAAAGTCGGCAAGCGCCTGCTCGGCACCTGGGACATGACCGCTGACAAGCCACGCGAGGTGGAAGTCATCGCGCCGATCAATCGCAGCGAGCACCTGCTCGTCCTGCCCTTCAGCGTCGGCTACGATGCCGATGGCAAACGCCTCAGCGACTCCGACACGACAAAGCTATTCACCGGTCGCGGCCTCGCTGTGCAGTGGGTGGACATTGAAGGCCCGCTGGAGGCTCAGGCATGGCCGCCGCCCTCCGTGAAGTCGATTTTTGGCGACGTGCCCGTCGTGCCGATCGACAAAAAGAAGATCAAAAATCCCTGGGATGGCGAAAAGGCCATCGGCTACGAATTGCAGCCCGCTGATCCCGTCGCGACACTGAAAACAGTCATCGAAAACTTTGCCGCAAAGGCCTTTCGTCGCCCATTGGAGACCGGTGAGGCAGATCGCTTCGTCAAACTCGCCAGCGATGCCCTCGCGGGCGGTGGGAGCTTTGTGGACGCCACCAAGCTCGGCCTGCGCGGCGTGCTCACCTCGCCGCAGTTTTTGCTCTTCGATGAATTGCCGGGGCCACGTCTCAGCGATCACGCTAGCCTCACGACTCTCCTACTTCCTCTGGTCCACGCTGCCGGATGATGAACTCCTGCGCCTCGCTGCTGCCAAGAAACTCCACGAGCCCGAAACGCTCAAAGCGCAGGTGAATCGCCTGCTCGCCGACCAACGCAGCCGTGCCTTCGTGAAGAACTTCGCCGGTCAATGGCTCGATCTGCGCAGCATCGACGCCACCTCGCCCGACACCACGCTTTATCCCGAATTCGATGAGATGCTGAAGTATGCCATGGTCGGCGAGACGGAGGCCTTCTTCACCGAAATCCTCCACCACGACCTCCCCGTCACGAATTTCATCCGCAGCGACTTCTTGATGCTCAATCGCCGCATCGCCCAGCATTATGGCGTCGGCACCGAGGTCGCGAAGAGTGAGGAATTCGTCCGCGTGAAACTCCCGGCCGATAGCGTCCGCGGTGGCCTCCTCACGCAGGCCAGCATCTTGAAAGTCACCGCCAATGGCACCGTCAGCTCGCCCGTGCTTCGGGGGGGCTGGATGATGAAGCGACTCCTCGGCCAGCCCCCACCTCCGCCACCACCCGGCGTGCCCGGCGTCGAGCCCGACACCCGCGGCGCCAGCACCATCCGCGAGATCTTGGCCAAACACAGCACCTCCGAAAACTGCGCCGGCTGCCACGCCAAGATCGATCCGCCCGGCTTCGCCTTGGAAAGCTTCGACGTCATCGGCGGCTGGCGTGATCGCTACCGCAGCAAAGAGAAGGGCGACCGCCCCAGCGCCAAAGTCGAGAACCGAGGCGTCTGGCAATACAAAGTCTCCCTCCCCGTCGATCCCACCGGCCAACTCGCCGACGGCCGCGCCTTCAAGGACATCAAAGACTTCAAACAACTCCTC
>Ga0209298_10001495_pt1 | contig 15159 bp, 25 predicted proteins | sample S_140806_EF_Meta_FD_187325 | JGI IMG/M metagenome (GOLD analysis project Ga0209298, IMG submission 187325) | Freshwater microbial communities from Lake Simoncouche, Canada to study carbon cycling - S_140806_EF_MetaG (SPAdes) (version 2) | ecosystem: Environmental > Aquatic > Freshwater > Lake ...
GCGTGCTCTGGAGTAAATCCTGCTTTACGAGCTGCTTTATAACATTCATGCAATGCGGTGTAATGCTGATCTATCTTTGTTAATGGTTCAGGAGATTGGCGAACGACACGACGATTGATCTTTTTGCGTTTGATAGGTTTTCGAGTGTTCGCCATAAATAAAATTATCGCTTAGAGATTAAAACAAACAGATCATCGACACGCTGTTCAAGTCGATTAATCTGATCTTTCATTGATGAGCCTCCATTTGGTTTTAACTCATTCAAGTAAGATTTAATAACCCAACGCAGACCCACTAACAAACTTGTTGATATGGCGGATACGCCAACGGCGATACCAACCCATTCGTTGGCTGTCATTTCGCATTGATTCCATAATCAGCTTCTCCACCGGACTTTGGATCTAATGCTTTTGCGATAGGTGCAACTAATGCACCAGCCAAGATTGCAAATTCTGGTCTGATGTCAGCGACAATTGCTAAAAGGACAGTAATGCCGGAAGCAGCCACAGCTCTTAAATATGACTTAATTGCAGCCTTGTGTTTGTTTGATAGTTTCATGCGTTGCCTCCTAGTAGTGGGATATTAAAGAACTCGCCTGATTGTTTTGGATGGAATGAAATATGAATATGTTTGGTGTGAGGATTGACGCCTTTGTATTTACGCCAACGCCAGTTCAATAGTTTGCTGGCAATATGATGATTGTGAATAACATATTTGATCCGCTTATCTGTTTTGCCAGCAATTCGTATTTGATCGGCTAGGTAAGCGGATATGCCCTCAGCTGCACCAAGATCCGCTGTAATGTCAATGGCACAAACCTCACCCGAAGGCAAAGCGTTATGATCCGATTTTACTTTTTGATGCCTAGCGTCTGAGATCCATCCATCCGATTTTCTAGATCTTTCAACAAAACTGTCATCAATTTGTTCCCGTAATTGAACAGCTGCTTTAGATAGAAATGGCTTCATTACGAAAGGAGGAGTTTTGCTTCATCCTCATTGATGCCCAAACGCTCAAGAAGTTCTGCTTTAGCATCAGCATTTGTTTGAGCCACAATTTCTTTAGCATCAAATTCTGCTTTATCTAATTTCCATTGCTCAAATTCTTCAGCGTTCATTTCTCGATCAATGAATTCATCAACACTTGTGTAGATTCTAACTATTGGTTTTTTCATGTTATTTTACTCCGTAAATGTAGGCAGTTCCACCAGAAAAATTGTATGCAGGTGCAAGGAAAGTAATTGAATTGATTGCCGCACTATTGTCATAAGTTGCATAAGTATTAGATAATCTTTGACTAGGAATATCTAAAGTCGTTAAAATTGATGATTGCACATAAACTTGACTTGTGTCATTTATGCGACTAATTAAAATTGTTCCATTGGCTTTTTGTCTTACGCCTGTTAATTGACCAATGTTCGCTAAAAATATATTTGTTGCATCTGTTGATACGCTACAACTCACGCTTGTGTCATTCAATGACAAAGTATTTCTATTATAATTTGCACCAGTATCGCCATTCAATCTTAATTCAAATGAACTAAAAAATGCTGAAACATATACACCTGATAAAACGATGTAATAATTTACATAATCTGCCGGAGTAAATGTTGAACTTGTAGTCGATGCACCAGATAAAGATAAACTTTGCAATAAAGTCATTCCGCCACCAGCAGCAGGTGCTGCCCAAGTTGGCACTCCACCAGCAACAGTTAAAACATTTCCAGTCGATCCAATGCCTAATCTTGTGTTTGTGTTAGCAGTTGATGAACGATATTCAATATCGCCAAGAGTTGTAGATGGGTTTAATGCTTTAGTTGTGGTGTCAACAGATGAACCAAGCGTGCGAATTGCAGCTGCGCCGTCTTTGACGAGAGCTGTGTCGTCTGGGGTTGTCCAGCCGTAATTAGTAGTGGTTGCCATATTGTCCTATTCTCAGGATACGATTGTAGCGTATTCCCATGTTAAAGTTGGGCTTAAAGTGTTCCAACTCTCGCCGATCGGCACATAATTCCATCTCATAGCCACTTGGCTAAAGCTGACCGGTGAAAGGTTAATTGTAAGAAATAATTCATTAAATTGAGTGCTCCAACGCCATCCTTCAACATAACCTTCAAATTCGCCATTGCTGATTTGTATAGGCAAATCTTGAATGTTCAATGGCATTCCCATAAACACATTTAGCAAATTATCTCGATCTGAGTTGTCAATCTCGGGATTTGTAATTGGAAAGGTTATGCTGTCAAAAATTGGTTGTGGGAAGGCTCGAAGGCTAATGTATCGATTGGCGACCTCTTGAGCATCTACGGCAGAATGAATTCTTGAGTTAATAGTTTCGGCTTTATATCCATAGAGGGCAATAGATTCCGCTGATGTTGCAGTCTTTTGAGATCCGTAATTGTTGCCATAATTAATATAAATATCGTTTCTAACATCCGCTGCTTTTGTAGTTGTCCGTAATCCTGAACCAATAGCATGATTAGCAGATAGATCAACATAACCATTGGCTATCAAGTAAGTCTGCCTGTGGTCTGCATCGGCATAACCGATATTGCCTTCATTGTCCTCATAAATATATCCAAATGCGCTATTGGCAATATCTGAAACAATGTTATAAATCGTATCTACTGTATTTGGCTGATGTTGCATTGTATAAAGCCCCGGCTGGTCAATCTCGCCTAATCCGATATTAAATGCAGTTGCCCAAGTTTCAGTTGCAGAATATCCTGCCCAAGTTGAAGCTGCCGGCATATCATTCCAAGCCCCAAGCAAGACGCTAGATAAAATTTCATAAATTTGGTTGCCATCCTCATCTTGGGGAATGTTGCCATCCCAAATCTCTTTTGCTAATTTGACAATTGATCCCATTGCAAGAATCGTGTATTGAATAACGGCTGCAACAGATCCAGTTCGACCCACTTCAACAGTTATGTCAGTTATATCTCCACCAAATAAATTTACATAAGTTCCTGAACTGTTTTTGACTTGTAGACTTAAACTGTCATTTATATCAAAATCAATTGTTTGTCCAGCCAATGCCACAATTGTGCATTGCAAATAAGATGGATTTGGTTGTGTGTAGATATCATCGCGACCTGCTTGATGAATAATGTCGCTGATAGTTAAATCTGTGTAATCAACACCGGCAACAGTAAGTTTCCAATCTGGTGTCCAGACTGTCATTATCCGCCCTTTATGCCATTGTTAAACAGCTGTGGAACTGATCTTGATGCGCTGTCATTTAACACCTTTGCAACGGCTCTTGCAGCACCTTCAGAATCAACAGATTGAACTGAGATGTTATAGGTATTGCCACCGGCTTGACCAAATGGAGTTCCAGTTGCAGATTGAGCAAATGAGGTTTGCGGTATTGATAAACCTTGATCGCCAGCCAATTGAGATAAACCATAAGTTGCAGCAACACCGGCAAGAGCAGCAGCAGCCAAACCAACAGATGTTCCTCCTGTTGCAAAAGCAGTAGCAATAGCAGCACCTGCAGCAGCAGTCCTTAAGGCTTTCATTGCCGAAACCAATGTAAGGATTGCAGTCACAAAAGCAGCAATTTTATTAGCAACAAATACAGTTGCAATAATGCCAGCAAGAATAATTAATTCGTCTTTAATGCTTATAATGAATTTTAAGGTGCTTTTTAATTGCTGACCAAATTCATAAGCACCTTTAGTTGCATCAGTAATGCCAGCGGTGACGCTACTCTGTCCAGTTAATCCGGCAGCCAAAGCCTGAACATTTGGCACAACCACAGCAAGCAAATAATCTGCAAATTGTTTCATTATTGGAAGCAAGGCTGTTCCAATTTGTTCTTTAGTTTCAGAGAATGCAATCTCTAATTGCCTCATCTTAAATTCAGCGTTGGTTGCCTCATTATCAATAAAGCCTTTATATGTTCCCTTAAGCATCTGCATGATTTCATCATGAGATTTAGTTTTAAGGGTAGTAGCATCAATACCTAAACCAAGTTTGCCTAATGCTGTATTTTGTCCATCAAAACTCTTGCCCAAAGCATTTGCAATTGTTTCAAGTGGCTTACCGGTGGCAGTTGCAATTTCTTGAGATAAAGATAAGAGATCTTGGGCTTTTGCAACATCATTTGTTGATCGAATTAATCGGGCAAATGCCGGTCTTAAAACATCATCGGTTGTAGCGGTAGCAATTGATTGCTTTGTAATGTAAGTATCAATTGATTTGATCTGATCGTCGGTTGCCTTTGTATTGGCTCGAATTGTCTGCTCTAAAGACTTGCGAGCCTTTTCATCCTCTGATGCTGCCTTGACAGCTGATACTGCAAATGCTGTGGCTGCTGCTCCAACAGCTGCAAATGCCAATGCTGCTTTCTTGCCAAAATCAGAAATTTGATCTGCGGATTGATTGACTACTTTATTGGCATCATCTAAACCTTTTTTTAAGCCATCAATATCAGCTGCTAAGGCAAGCGTTAATGTTCTACTATTACTTGCCATCAGAGAATTCCTTCTTTATGTCTAAAATGATTTCTTCAAACTCTTTAATGATTGTAGGTTGTAAATGTCTAATTGTTGGATAAATAAACCAACCTCTTGAACCCGGTCCTTTAGGCATCGGACCTGACCATCTTGGAAATTGTGGATACTTACCAGAACCAAATTCTGACGCTGCACCAATACCTTTACGATTACCTTTAGGATCATTGCGAGTGTTGAATTGAGTAGTTGCACCGCCTGAGAATCTTTGTGAAGCAAATCCAAATGAGATCTCGCCAAGCAACGAAGACTTTTTAACTTTACCGCCTTGAGCAACACGATCAGCAACCTTGCCTCTTGATTTGGCAACGCTACGGATTTCATTTAATTCTCTTTGTGCTAATTCGCCAACTCTGCGTTTGGTTTCATCAACTGCAATTTCGCTCATGTTTCTAATTACTTTTGCAAATGAAGCAAGTTCTCTTTTGTCATAGACTATTAGAGGTTCGGTGCTAGTTGCCATTCCGTTTCTCCAATATCTCGATTGCTGTGTAAATGTCCTCTGCTTCGACCCATTCGCTCATTGGTATTTGTGTGGCAATTGCCAATTCAACCAATAATCTGCTTAGGCTTCCTGCTGGATGGCTTTTGGGGAAGCATCACCGACTATTACATCAGCAACAGTTTCAATCCAAGCGTCCATTGGTTTGATGGGTTTGCTTCCGGCAACCTCACGCTTATGAGCATGATAAGCCAAAAACATAAGATCCCAAACACCCAATTTCTCAGCTGCTTGACCAATGGTGTGTCCTGTCTGCTTTTCCCATTTTGCCCACTCAGGCGGTTGGGCAATATAAGTTGCTTGTTCGCCTGAGCTGTATTCAATTGTAATTGGTAATTTCATTTTGCTCCCGTTTTTTAATTATAGTGATTCTGTGACTGCGCCCTTAGATACTTTGAAGGTGTAAGTTGCAGTTTGTGCATCTGGTGCTGTTCCGCCAACCGGTTGTGGATATGCTGGTAAGCAATCAAATGCAAAAGTGTGTCCAGATGTCACAGTCATTGTGACTGTAAAAGTGCTATCTGGTGTGTTGTCTGCTGCTGCCCATAAAGCCTCACATACTGAGTTTGTCTTGCCCCAGTCTGCTAATAACTCCATTGTGAATTCTGCTTCAACATTGGTTGTTTTGTAAGCCTCACCATCAAGTGTTTGGTAAGTCTGACGATCAATTGTTTTGGTTAAAGTCGCTGATAATGCTTGTGCATCAATGTCTGTTCCAAGTGATCCTGAAAAAGACAAATTAATATCACGACCAGTAATTACTTGGGTTGCCATGATTGCTCCTTATATTGTTCTTGTGTAGTAGGTAGAAACTCTAACATCTGCGATAAGCAGAGTGCTTGCTCCAACTTGTGTGACTGTAGGTCTATCGACCGAACTGACAATATATCCATTTGGAATTACTGCCAGAACACTTATAATCAATTGCTCGATATTGTCGAGTGATGCAGGGTTGCTGTTATATGCAACTGCAACTGTAATTGTAAAATTAACTTTGGCACGAATGTTTGATTTGCTTATTGTTTCAAATTCTAAATATGGTGAATCGGGCACAACGACCACAGCTGGTGGAATTACTGTTTCAGGCACAAATGAATAAACATTTCCTGCAACGCTTGAAAGGGCAGTTGCTAAAGGTGTGCGAACTTGCTCAAGAATAGTTTGGTTAGGCATTTATTGACACATGCTTTCGGTATCCATATATGAACCCAACAGACCTACACATTTATTGAAAAGAGATCTGCCCATTCTAAAAGGAGTTGCAGTAAAATCTACTCCTTCGATTTGTCCTCCACCTGCAAGTCTTGCTTGGAAAACTTCGACTGAAACTGTATAGACGGCTGATTGAACAGCTGCATTTCCAACATAAGTTGATCCGCCAGAAAGGGCAGCAACTCCGGATGGGATGACATTAACTTCGAGTAGATCGGCATTAGTGATTGATTGCGAAAAGGTATATTGTCCAAGATTATCTGCCAACACAACTCTTGTTCCGTTGTAAGGTGTTCCGCATCCTGTGATGACAACTGATTGTCCTTCGGTAAATTCATGAATTCCTAGTGTAGTGAAAGTGGCGACATTGCTTGTCAGCGACACTTGCTGGATTGGTGCTTTGAATGTGACTAGCATTGGCAGAATTACTGTTTCTGCTGTATCAATAATTTGGTTTAAGTATGTGTCATCATATAAAGCAGACGACACGCCAAGCACAGATCTCAACTGTGAAGCTGTAATTATGGTTGGCATGTCATCTCCTTACTCCCTTAATGGATGCCTAGGATCGGGAGCAACCCTAGGCACTCAGTTAAATTGCTTAGTTCTTGTTGAACCAAACTCCGCCACCAGCAAGTTTTACTGCTAATGCGCCGTAGCCATAATATGCAACAGATACTTGACCAGTTGCTGTTATGTCTGAACGAAGTTGTAAGCGTGGGCTTTCATACCATGTAAATGCGTTTGGATTCACTACGATCATTGATTGATCACCGGTTGTGTATCCATCAAGTGAGCGAGAAACATAAAGATCCAAGCCAGCAACATTTCCACGAAGTGATTGAGGTGAAACTGCGCCACCTGCGTTTTGTGGTTGTGATGCATTGTAGATTGGGCGACCTGTGTCGTTGTAGCCCATGATATTTCCCCATTGGGTGCTATTGACAATTAAGTTGCGAGCAAATCCAAGTGAGCCAGAATAAACGGATGCAGCAGCACCTGATACATATGTTAGAAGTCCAGCAGCTGTGTTATCTGCTGTTGCTGTCAATAGTGAGCAAGATGATCCTAGAACTCCTGCAACATATGAATCTGTGGTTTTTGCATAAGCAAATTCCATTTGACGAACTAACTCATCAAAGAATGCTGGAGATGAACGATCAAGAAGTTCAACTGAGAATGTTTGTCCGCCAGCAAATTTCTTAACATCTACTGAAACAAAAGATGAAGCCATATCGGTTGTGTCGATTGCTGCTGCTTCTGCCTCAAGAGTTGTTGTTGGAGCAGTTGTAATTTTAGGAATTTCAAAAGTCATTCCTGATGCTGGCAATACGCCACGAGATAATGCATCAATCAAACCACGATCAGCATTTGCAATGCCGTTGATGATTTCAGTTGATTGTGGTGTTGGAATTAAGCCGGAGTTGTTTCCAGTTGTGTCAGCAGCCATTACATATTGACGGCTTTCCTCTGAACCTAATGCAGCACGAACTGAGTGCTCCAAGTAAGTTGCTTTTGAATTGATTGGTGAGCGTGGCTTTGTATAGGCAACAGACTGAGTTGCCACTACGACCACAGGCTCAGACTTTGCAGCTTCTACCGCTTCGGTTGCGATAGGAGCATCTGAAGTAATATCAGACACTTTGTCCTCCTGTGTTGTTTGATCCTCAGCGGTTGCTTCGGAATTCTCTGGTGTATTTGTTGCAACTACGGATTCAACTTTAGCTGAGGCAATAGCCGGATCAGACACCAAACTGACTTCTTGTAAAGAACTTTTTGAGATGACCATTGCGCCATCTTTGTTATCCCATGCATCAACCATCACGCCAACAGAAAATCCATCTCTTAATCCTGTGGCTGCTTCCTCAAGAGCATCATCAGCTGCAAAAGTTTTTGCAAGTTTGAATGTGCCTTCTAAACCTTGATCGTTTGCAGTAATGTCAATTAACTTACCCAATGGGCGTGTTTTGTCATGCTCTAATAGCAATTTGACAGGTTTTGAAAAATCAATGCTGTCCTTGCTGAAAATTGTTTTGCCGGCTGATGTATTACCAGCTTCATTCCATGAAACAATAGTTCCTGAGATTGTTCGCTTGTTTGTATCAGCAGCGGTTATGGTAATTGGGAAATTAATCTTCATCGGATTAAGTCCTCCTCTTCTTGGATTTGCTCAACGCTCATTGCGCCAATGCGATTTAGGATTTCATAAACTTGCGCACGCTCTAATGCAGAGCCACGCAAAAAGTCGTCTATATCTACGCGAACCTCCACGCCGTTGGGTACGAAATCCGCAGCGGACAGGCGTTGCTCAATCGGTGTTATGATGTTTCTTAAACTAAAATCAATTAATGCTTTACGCTCCATAATAGTGGTGCTGTATGTCATGCTAGTAGTTTCAGCAGATAAAAATGATGCTGGAATGCCAACTGCTCGTGCAATTTCAGTTGCAAGATATTGGCGTGCTTCGTTTAATTGTAATTTTTGTGGATCAAAGCCAAGAGCGTTTAATTCAACATCAGCATTTAAGAATGCAGTTGCTCTGGTGTTTCTTGCAACCTTCCATGATTCTAAAAGTTTTGTAATTCGCTCTGGAGTAAGATTTGTGCCATTTGATTTTAACACCATTGTTGGAACAGGCTCTTTAGCGTATAATTCCGCAGCCTTTTCCAATTCTTGTGCAGCTCTGATTGTGCGACCGGCACGATTAAGCACGCCTTCATCTAATCCGCTAAATACAACTAAAGATCCAATTCCTGTTGCTGGAACATGCATTCCATCAACCATGTAAGAAGTGATCTCGGTTTGATTTGCATTCAAATTGTAAGTCACTCGATCCGGTGCAACTCTTGTCCATGCACGAACTCGACTGTTATCGGATGCAGCATAAGAATCTAATACTTGACCATAAGCAACGCCATGAAATAATAAATCCTCGGCGATCCATGCATAAATGGCTGATCCGGCAACTCTTGGATCTGGTTGCATAATAACTCTTGGCGGTTGTAAATGTTCTTTTGTAAAATGATTATAAGTTTCTAAAGGTAGCGATCCAATTGTTGAGCAGATAATGTTTCTTGCTCTTGCAACAGATGGCACAGACATTGCTTGTTCTCTTGTTGCTGTTTGTGCGCCATAAAATAATCCGCCAACAGCTGATTGCAAATTGTAAGGAGTGTTAGCGGCTGCAACATCTACTGTTGGTGTAATTGCGGTATTTGTGATAAATCGATCAAATAATCCCATTAGCACATAATATACCATAAATGCAATTTATCCGACTTGAATATCAATTTCCGTTTCTTGTTGTGTCGCAAAATATGTTGCTAAAGCCGAAGCGACAGCTGCACAAACCGCCACTCGACTTGCACGCCTTCCGATGATCCATGACCCATCCCCATAGGGCAGTTTCGCAGCGGAAAGTGTTTGTTGGGTCAGTTCGTCTTGACCTCCATGCTGTAATCGATGGGAATTAATTGCGCCCAACCACCGATCACAACTTTCAGCATATATCGCCCCATCCATATCTGTAATGGGAATTCCAGCGGGAACTAGCCGACTTGCGACAGCTTGTGCAGTCCTTTTGGAATAAGCGACAGTCTGAACATTATATTTTCTTACATAAGGTGCAATATCGTTTGCAACCGCTAAATCGTTGATTGAATAATCATTTGACCAAGTGTGAAGTAAAACTAAATTAAATCTTTCGCCTGATAGTTTTTGAGTTGCGACTAATGCGCCAAACTTTCGATCTGGACTTAAATCTAATCCAAACCATGTTTCTTTGTCAGGATTCAAAGGTATTGGATCGGTCTGACATAATCCCCACTTTTGTGCATCGATCGCTGAATTAATTGTATCTACCCATTGAGCCAAAACCTCAGTTCGCACAATATCCGGCGGATCATTAATAACCGCTTTTAAGTTATCCGGATGAATTGTTATTCCTAATGATGGATTGGCTTGAGCAAATGCACTCCAATTAATCTCGCCTGACGGAAGCAAGATCGGAGCATCAGGTTCTGCACTCCACTCAAACCAACCTATCGGATCGTTGGTTGTAGCTGATGCCAACGCCCTCTCACGCAATTTGTTTAGGATTACGGAATGTTGATCTCCTGCTGATGAATAAACCCATACTTGCGGATTCTTAGCAGCTATCATCGAATAACGCATTGACGACCAAGCATCTTCATCTTTGTATTCTCTTAATTCATCAAGGTGGATGGTTTCAGGTTTGCTCAAACCTCTAGCTGCATTATTAGCAGCCTTTACAACAAACCGCCTATTGCCAAATAATTCAATTTCCTCAGCACCATGTTGCCATCGGATTTTCTTTACTTCCTTTTCTAACTTTGAATTTGCTTCAATTAAAGCAACAATCTGTCTGAAGGTTTCAAGTGAGGTTGTAAGTCTGTGAGCTGATGCAAGTTGTAATCCTTCACCCCAGACGAACATGCCGGTCAAGATTCGCAGCATCATCAGCGTGGACTTGCCTTGCTGTCTTGCCATAATTAATCCAAGTTCAGAATGAGCCCAGCGACCATCCTCACGCACCTTATGCCCATGAATACACACGAAGCGTTGCCATTCCATGAGGTTGATGCCTAGTTCGGTGGCAAGGTCGATCATGTCTTGACCTTTTGAAGGTAAATCAGTCAGTTTTGAATGAATTCGTGGAGTTTGCACACCTCCTAATTCTGAATAAGCCGGATCAGTTAAGATCTCTCCCGTTTGTAAATTAATCAAAGCGATTCAGTCTGATCGTGAGCGATCGAGGTGTTTTGTGGGTTAGAAAAGGAACGGGGGGTCGGTGGTGTCCTCTTGCTCACAAAAAACCGCCCACCCTTGCTTAAATTACATCTTGTGCAGCTTGCAACGAGATTGCTGTCGTCATCCAGACCGCCGAGCCGTCTTGGAATTATATGATCCACAGTTGTAGCCTCTTGATTGCAATATTGACAAATGAATTGATCCCTGCGCAAGACCCTACTGCGAATAGATCGCCAATGTCTTGTTGATCCTGTTGATCTTAAAGCTGATTTACTCAATACCATCCCTTAATCTTATGATGAGCCAAAGCATTACAAGGATTACTGTATCGCCTTTCAATGTATTTTAATTGCCAATCAATTTGTTTGTATCCGTCAACTGTTGCTAACCATTTAGATCTACCTTGAGGAATACCATAATGACTACCATTTTTGGCTTTTGGATTCCATCTTGATTCCTTAAAATTTAATTCATCTAAACAGTAAAATTGATCTAGGTTGTTAAGCTGTATGAAAGCCCATTGTCTGTAATGATTAGTTCTATCTAGTGAAGCAACGGAATTATCTTTTAATAAGCCTATGTTTAAGGCTATGAACAGAGGTATCACCAAACCAAACCTTGCGATCTTTCTGCTTCGCAGATCGCCCTTTCGCTCTGAAAGCGAATTTGCGTTTAAGGGTAGCATACGCCTCCAAATCTATCAGCATAACCGCAGGTCAGACGGCAAGTCATATTGACATCCAACCAATGTATTGTGCATCAGGATTATCTAAAAGCCATTTCTCACGCAGCTTGTTTTGAGTAATCCAATTGATTTCATGCGTTAAGTCATCATGAGAATTGCACATGTATGACACTCCATTTCTGCAAACATCCATGAACCACACTTAATGCATCGCTGCACCGGTTCTTGTGTGTCAGTCTGTTCTGCTAGGTTCTTTGTTCCAACAGCACAACATTTGAGGCATTGAAATACTCTAAAGCCTTCGTGCGTTTCAAACTCATCAAGCCATACAAATTCACTCTTGGATTCACAGAAATTGCATCTAAAATTAGGCATCTTTGCCCCATCCTTTGCCCCTAAAAATTGCTGGCACAGCTGCATAGACACGCCTTAACTTAGCCCCACATACTTGACAACAAGGGATTTCGTGCTCCATTGGAAGATCCAATACAATACTCAACCCCTCGCCATCACATTCGTATTCGTAATTAGGCATGATACGGAATTCGATTGATTGCGTGGCAGTTATAGCATCGAAGCAGATCGCCCTCATGAAGTAATCTGTCATCGTTGCATAAATCGCAATATGTTGTTGATGGCTCTACCTTAACTCCATCATCTGTAAAAGTTGCAGTTAGACCAGAGCCGTCAATGATTTGTAATTCACCCATTTATTCACCTCCTTCAAAATACCATTTTCCATTAGCTGTAAGTTTTGCCCATTTAGGCGCACACTCTTTTGCTTTACAAACATATCCATAGTAAGGCTTGCCTCCTTTAGATATTCCTTCTTTAAGAATATGCCCATGCTGGCATGCAGGTGGCTCATTCGGAATTGATGAACCAATCTCAGCCACAACATCGCCAACAGACCACGCAACCGGATCTTTAGGTTTATCAGCTTCAAAACTATCTCTTAGGATTGTTTCAATTTGTGCTGACTTAGATCCAGCCTTGCCATACATGTTTTGCCGGCTTTCAAGTTTTTCTTTGAAAGATGAAGGTGCAATGACCTTGCTCATTTCCTCCTTTGATGCTCTTTTCCCTTTAGCTGCAAAACCTGCATTTGCAAGCGCTCTGCCAATCGCTGAAGTTTCGCAATTCTCCAACGCAGAAGTAGCATTAACACCTCGATCCGAAATTGTTTCAAAAGCGAGCCCAGTTGCACACGGCTTTGCGTCCGCTTCCGTTTTGAATAATTTACAAAATACAATGAATCGAGTGTTAGATGCCTCGATGAGTTCAGTCTCGATTCTGTTGTCTGGAAATTTTCCATGCCATTTCTCCAATCTTGATTCCACTGTTTCATAATCCTCTAAGTTAAAAGCCATTATTGATCCTCCCAGTTTTCGTCTTTGACTGCATCGAGCACTGTTTTATAAACAGACCCATAGGCAATGAAGTCCTTGATACTGTCCTCGTGATCTGGAGTTTCACTAAGCCGAGAAACCTTGACGAGTGCCATACATAATGCAGCTTGGTGTGGTGTGATAGGGAAATCGAGATATGCAGACCAAAGACCTGCAATTCGTTTGTGGTTATAGTAAGGATGTCCGTAGACACTTCCACGCTGCTGGATCGTTGTAATGACCTCATCAAAGAGCTGCTCAGTTTTTGTCATAGTCAAATACTTCATCAGACTTTCGCTTTGTTTCAATCATTCGGCGATACATGTCCCAGCCGTCTTTACGACCTTTCCAATAGCCTGATTGAAATGCAGTTTCTTTAATTTCGTGAACAATCCATGCGCCTATACCTAAACCCATAAATATCCAAGCCAGTTGTAGCATGTCATCTTTTGCGGTCATTTTGTTGCCATCTCCCTTATTGCTTTTGGCATCGCAACCGGATTTCGGTCATCGATTACTGTATATCTTGCTCCTGACGGATGGATTGATGGTGCAGTTGCAACATAACCCTTACACTTAATATCAATACCATCATTTAACTTACCTCTAAACAGATCAGCCTTATCAGCTGTGTAATAAAGGTGCAGACCATCTCCAGTTTGAACTGTGTAAGTTGGCTCAAATTCTGGCAACAATTCACCGCCATTGCGATAATCAATATCAAACACAACCAAGCCCGATTGATAACAGGCTATTCCAATGTTGATGCTCTCATCATAATCAAACCAAAAGTTGATAATTTTCTGGTCGGTTGTAGCTGATAGATAAGCCCTTTGAGCCAAGTCAAAGTGCGGATCTTTTTTGCGTGGCAACAATGGCAAAACTGCCCATCCTCGCTCTGCATAATCTAAGGCTGTGCCTCGATTACTTGTATCTAATTTCATGTTGCTCCCTTACATATCCACAGAATCTCTGTGAATACATAAAGTTTGACCTAAATCAAGTTTTTAAGCCAATAATTTATCGGCGTGGCTTATAACGATTAGATAACGCCCAGATCCTCAAGTTCATCGATATGATCATCAATCGTGCGGTCGATATAGTCTGTTTCACGCCCCATAAGACTTTCCAAGAGCTGTAAAACTGCCATCTTTGTTAATTGGGATCATTTGCACATTCATATTCTTGCCATCCCAGTCCATAATGACTATGCCCATTTGCCAGTTGGCGAGCCCTTTTGTATAAGAAGCCTTTGCTCGGTTCATAAGGTTGCCGGTTTCTACGCCGTAAAGGGGTCTGTAAGCCCCGTAGAGCCCCTCTGAGTAGGCTGACATACCTAGTCTATGGGTATGACCACAAACCACGCTCTTACCAGCCTTCTTGGCTAGATTAAGGGCAGTCTGTCCAGCGTTAGGATTCATATTGCCTTCATCGCCATGAGCCAAGATCCAGCCCTTTTCAAACTCATAAAATGTTTTATGGAAAGTGATGCCCATAGAATCAAAATCCATAAACTTGGCATACTGCAATTCGGGAAGTGAAATCATTCCCGGAACTTTTAATAAAGTGTTATATAGGCGATCAGTATGATTACTGCGGATGATATGAGCTTCTCGGCTGTGCTCTGTGAGAGCCCAAAGGATCTTTTGAGTAGCTGTGCGATCATCATCCAAAGTTTGTTGATAAGCCAAAGGTGTTTTCTCAGCCCAACGGCTAATGGTTTGAAAGTCGATCTCATCGCCAACGCATAAAACGCTGTCAAATCTTTCACGCTTAGCCAACTTGATGACATTCTTAACTGCTGTTTCATGGTGGTATGGAATTTGCAAATCACTTATTACTAAGTATCGCTTAATCATCATCCTCATCGTCAGTTGGATCTATTGACGGAATGATGCCGCCATCGCCTACGATCCAATCGGGAAAAGTCTTATGCTCGGTCATTAACCAGAATGCGTGCTCTGGAGTAAATCCGGCTTTACGAGCTGCTTTATAACATTCATGCAATGCGGTGTAATGCTGATCTATCTTTGTTAATGGTTCAGGAGATTGGCGAACGACACGACGATTGATCTTTTTGCGTTTG
>Ga0209298_10001498_pt1 | contig 15142 bp, 12 predicted proteins | sample S_140806_EF_Meta_FD_187325 | JGI IMG/M metagenome (GOLD analysis project Ga0209298, IMG submission 187325) | Freshwater microbial communities from Lake Simoncouche, Canada to study carbon cycling - S_140806_EF_MetaG (SPAdes) (version 2) | ecosystem: Environmental > Aquatic > Freshwater > Lake ...
AATTATTTTCTCAGCAGCACCACTCTCATTGTTTGCTATGGTCTTAACAATTGTTGAGTCTTTAGCATTTGAGAAACGCTGATTTAAGTTAACCGCATCACCATAAGAAGAACGCAAATCCTTGAGCTTTGTAACCTCTGCATCAAGACCTTGGTTTTTGAATGTAATATCTCGTGCATCATCTAGCGTATCACGCAATTGTCTAAAAGCGTCACCAATCTTAGAGCCACGCTTTTCATAGGCTAAGTCACCAAATAGCTTACGCTGATCTTGGTAATCAGAACCAGAGATATAACCCTTTTGCTCGTAACCCTGATATGAATACTCAGGAACTCCAGAGTCAATCAATTGCTGACGAATATTGTCACTAAACTGTTTATAGTTAGCGTTTGTTGGTTGCAATCCAGCTTGGTCTAATGCAGCTTGAACTTGTCTGTCTAGTGCCTCATTCTTAGCACCAAAGTAGAACTCCTCAAAGCTCTTAAACAATGGCTCTTTTCTCATTGATGGGGGCAAAGAATTTAACAATTCTCTCGCTTTCATAATTCCTGATCTAAAGTTAGGAACTTCAGCTAAAACAATATCAGACTGAGATGAAACATTTTTGATTGTTTCTCCAATGCTATTTACGTTTCTATCAGCAGCCTGTCTAACAGCCTTTGCGCCACCAGAGAACGCTACATCAGGTGCGCTTGGCATACCGCCAAACATATTAGCAATCTGATTTAGAATCTTCTCTGCATGATCTGCTTGAAGATTAAACTTCTTAGTAAACTGAGAAGATGAGAACGGCAATGTAGAAGCAACAGCCTCAAACAATTGAGAAGTTTTACCTCCACCAGCCTGAGCAGGTGTTAAGCCTAACTCATCAGTAAAACCAAGAACTTTAGCCTTTCCAGCCATAGCCGCATTACGTTGATCTGCAAATGTCAAAGGCTCTGGAGTTCTAACTTTAGTTTGCATACCCATAGCACCTACTGGAATACCAGCCGCCATTCCAAGAATGGATGCAGGAATATCACCAATATAAGGTTGCGCTTTTTCTGCTACCAATTGACTTGTTGCTCCAGCAGGTAATGCTGTTGCTAATTGCTGTGCAGGATTAACAGCCATACGAGTAGCAATCTCTCTAGCTATAGGAGTAGTGGCTTGTCTTGCAATATTAGGCAATGATGCTACTGCCGCACCTGTGCTTCCTAAAGCACCAAAACCAGCCTCTACCATGCGCTGACCTGTTGTCTCAGGTTGTGCAACACCAGCCTTAGTCATACCTTCTTGGATAGTCTTAGACAGCATTTGCAAACGAGGCAAGTCTTTACCAGATAGCTTTTCGCCACCAATCATAATCATATTAATGAGTGCATTAAGTGCATCACCAACAGGGACAGCCATAGAGCCAGCAAGTTGACCATATGGGCCAAGAGGTGTCAATGCGGCAGCACCAATCAATGGCGAAGCTAACCCACGAGTTGCAGCACCAGCATATTTAATAGAAGAATCCTCAGAACGACCTGCTCGTTTAGTACCCATTTGTGGATAGTAACCAAATGATGCAGACTCAGCACCTTTTGGCATTATCTTTAAAGCCATTCCATCACCAAAAATCTCATCAAACTGAGATGCCGTTTCTGGATGTGATTGCAAATAAGCAATATCTTTTGCTGTTGGTTTTTCCATATTTATCTCGCGTAAGGATTTGCAGATGGGTCTGGAGGAGCAATAAACTTAAATCCACGCAAACTCTTATTATTTTCGTAGAAATAGTTTTCAGCCTGTTCAGCATAAGATTTAGCTTTTTGTGATAGATATTGAATATCTTTAATTGCAGCCTCTTTTGATGACAATGAAACAGTAGGATTAGCCAAATCACCAACAGCCTTATCGTATCGTTTAGCATCAGCATCAGATGTTGGGCCACTAAACTTAGGTGTATTCAAAGCCAAAGATTGTGACAATGTAGCTAATCTATCATTTGCATCTTTTGCTTCAGTACTAATACCAAGTGCGCCAGCAACATTCTTAACACCAGCCTCTAAACGCCCACCATAAGCCTGCTGTAATAGTGGTGCTGCTCTCATAGCAACAGAAGACATATTGTCAGCTTTGTTGGCTTCTTCTTTAGCTTTTGTAAGAACATCAAACTCTTTCTTCTGAGAATAAGAGAATTGTTCTGGTTTATTAGCTTCCGATGCTTTTCTAATCTCAAGTAATGCTGCTGTATTTTGAGCCTGCAATTGTTTATATTCTGCTGACTGAGCAAGACCTTGCTCTTGCAATGTACGCATAGCTTTTTGATTTGCTTCAGTAGCAGCTCTTGCAGCATCAAGACTTTCCTGAGATTGTTTAAATTGCTGATTTCTACCAACAGCATCAGATATTTCTTTTACTCGTTGGTCAGCTTTCTCAGGATCAATCAATCCATTTTTAAAGCTAGTCGCATATTGAGTAGCAAGATTTTTTAGGTGTGTAGGAATAGTAGGGTCACTTGTAAATTGCAAGAATGGATTTTCTTCTTGACCACCGCCACCAACAAATCCAGCTTTACGCAAGTCAGGAACAAGTTTAGCCATATTTGCTAATGCGGCTAATGGGTCTGGTGACATCATTGCTAATGCTTGCAATTTATTAGTATCAATGCTTCTTGTAGTTTGAGTAGGTTTAATTGCCATGTTTGGCATTAAATTACCCTCATCATCACGAGCATGGAAATTAGTTGGCTTACCATCAAATGTTACTTGTTCTGGTGTAGTTGTCGTAGTAAAGATTTGTGGTGCAAGTAAACGCATTTGCTTTTCTTGTTCACGTTTTACTTCATCTTCTTTACGCTTACGCAACATTTCTTCTAGTTGCGCTCTTTGAAGTTGATCTTGCAAACCACCTTGCATAGCAGTCCTATAGGCTTGCTGACCTTGCTGTAAGCCTTCAAGTACAGATGATGCACCACTACCGCCTTTAAATAGACGACCTGCTAGTGCATAGAGTGCTTGTGCTTGGGCTTCATCACGGCTCTTACCAATATCTTCTGGAGACATCCCCAAAAGACCCATAGTGTCCTGACCGCTAGTGCCAAATATGTCGAGTAATCCTGCCATGATTTATTCCTTATCCGCCACCAGTTAACCAATTACCAATTTCTGATAAACCTTTTGTACCGCCAATGTTTTTATAAATACCTGCCGCAGTAGCCGCACCACCCAATAGGTTTTGCCATCCAGATGCTTCAGGTGCAGAAGAACTAACTTGTTGCGCTCTAGTTAATGGGTTTCCATAAACACCAGATAGGAAGTTAGTTAGATTCTGCTGTGGCTGAGTTTGTTGATAATTAAACTTAGCAATATCAGCTTGTTGCTGTGCTCCAGTATAGCCTTCACGCATCTGACCAGCTTTAAGCATATTCTGAATATCGTTGTAATCAGCAGAAGCCATAGATGGTGCAGCCATAGTAGCGGCTTGTTGTCGTGTTCTCTCAGCATCGTAGTTCTGATAAGCGAGACTTCCAGCAGTATCGCTCAGAGCCTTAGCAAACTGACCACTAGCACCTTGTTGCATGGTATTCATAGCACCAGAACCATAGCGACCAGCTTTAGAAGCCGCAGAACCAATATCACCTAATGTTGTTTTAAACTTAGATTCAGCCGCTTGTGCAGCAGGATTAAAAGCACCTTGGAAGAATGGATTACCTTGCAAATAACCACCTTGAATAGTGTTTTGCAATTGTCCTTGAGCCGCACCAGTTAAAGGGCTACCCTGAGAGGCTCGTTGCTCCAAAGCCTGCAAACCAGTTTGAGTAGCTTGTGATGGGCTTACATAAGTCTGACCACCATAGTATTGAGGGCCACCGCCTTGATAGAGCTTTTGGGCTTCTTGCAAACCATAAGAAAGATATGGCTGAATTGTTGGATCAATATTGGATGTAGTTGCTGTTGCCATAGTTGGACTCGCAGTCGGTGTTGGTGCAGGAGCAGGTTGAGATACAGGTGTAGCTACTGGCGTAGGAGCTACTGGAGCAGGTGTAGCCATAGGAGCAGCCACAGGTGCAGGAGGAGGTGATGGCGCAGGCTGAGGTGTCACCACTGGAGCAGATGGCCCAGATATAGGAGTTTCTGGAATCAAACTCATGTAAAAGCCAGTTTCATCAGCAATACCATTATTAGGATTCATTATCCCTGTAGGCTCAAGAAACCCACCAATTTGAGGAGGTGGTGCTGTTACTGTATCTGGTGGACGAGGAATATCATTTGTTTCAGGTTGTGGCGTATAAACAGGCTCTGGCTGATAAACAGGCTCAGGCTGATAAATAGGCTCTGGAGGAGGTGTATATGAGGGAGGTGTATATACAGGCTGAGCCGCAGTATATGTAGTCCAATCTCCCATTTCACCTGAGTAATTTGTTGTTTGAACTTGATCTTGTCCTACTGGAGTTCCATCAAGAAAACTGTAACCTCCCCTACCATCTGGTCTTACTTCTGCTTGATAAGGCTCTGGTGCAGCGGGAGCATTGCCAGATAAAAAACTAGGCATTATAGGAGCTTCAAAGCCACCATCAGCAATTCCAGTATCCATTAGCGGATTCTGTCTATAGCTTCGCTCACCACCAAAGTAGTTACCTAAATCTTGCTCATCACCAAAGTCAAAACGCATCTATTCCTCCACAGAGTTCTGGATTGCGAGATGCGTCATCCTTAAACGCAATTATACATAAATCAGCCAATAACAACATATTTATAGGTCTTGTTAGCAGTTGAATTTGCAAAATGAGTAATAGTAGCAGTACCCTGTCCTTGGCTACTGGCGTAAACACCATTAAAAGTAGCACCACCACCTACTAAATTCATAGTTGCTATGACTGATGGAACAGCAGGTCTGGTTGGACTTGTGCTTGTGTCGAAATGCTCAATACTTACAGAAGTGCTAGTAGTACGCCAAATAATTTCAACATAATCATTAGCCGCCATGTCAACAAAGAAATTCAATGCTGCAATCAAATGGCTTGGGTCACCTGACGATTTTCTTGCTACCAAGTGAAATCTACTGTTTGAGTTTGCGATATTTGTTCCATTTTTGCGAAACCATACATCAACATCCTGACCATCGTTTGTGGTGTTCTTAAACTGAATGGAAAACTGTAAATTGTAGAGTCCTGCGTTTTTTACGTTTAATCTTGAATTATTTGATAACGTAACTCCATTAGAGAAGTCAGTTGTATTAAAGGTAATAGGGTAAGCAACAGTCGTACTAGCAGCAGTCTGGTCTGTAGAGTCCTGAAAAGCCCCATAAGGAATAGAATCAGCAAAGGCAGCATCAGATGTAGGGGCAAACAAAATAACGCTGTCTACGCCTATTCTTAGGTCATTCAGAGTGGTTGTAGTAGCACCACCAGTAGCCAGAGTTAGCGTTCCAGTATTGTTAGTCTTTCCATCCATGATTCCACGGATAATCTCAGCAGTTTGTCGCTGATCTCCACCAAAAGGAGGAAGCGTTCTAAACATTATCTAATCCCCTGACCTTGGAAATCTACATCTAAAGAAACAGCAGTTTTCCAGTTACCAGTAGGAGTTATCTGAAATTGATGGAAGTTTCCATTAGAACGCAAAGCTATACGATTATCAGAATCAGCCGCTTGAGCTGTACCAAATATAGGAGCTTCACTTAGTAGAGTCCTAGAGGCCACAGCAACATTAGCAGAGCCTCCATCAATCAATGGCCTTGCTAGGGTTACTACTGATCTACCACCAGCATTTAAGTCACCAGTTACGATATTCCCAGTAGCGTTAGCACCATTGTAGGTAACAACATATTTTCCATTTGTTCCACCAAGGAAATACTTTCCACCCATGTAAAGAATAGAGTCCAAACTAACTGTCAAAGCATCAATGCTAGAAGAAATAGAGTCTAAGTTTTCTAGTGTAGTAGCCGCAGTAGATGCGTCTGAAATGTAATCAGCACCAGCATCTCCATAAGTCCATTTCTGAGACTTAAAGTTATAAATCAATAGTTGACGATTACCAAATGTAGTTCTAAAGTTCCAGATAATTAGCTTACGAACAGGGTCAACAGCTGCAGACATTACGTTAAACTGACTCTCATCAGCGTTCTCAAAGAACCAGCGATCTACTTTTTCTGAGCCAATTCCTACGACATTCTGTCCATCACATGAGTAGAAACCATCGTCTGACAAAAAGAAAGTAATGCTCTGAACTTGGGCAATAGAACCAGCAGCGATACATCCCTTACCACGAGAGATAGTGTCAAACTGGAAAATGAAAGGAGTGCCGACATAACTCATTCGGCTGATTCCCTTTTCCAAAAGAATAATACCCACCTCACCACCACGAATTCCCATGATCTGACCACCATCAGGAATGTCTTGGTAATCAGCTTGAGTTACTTGATCTGCTGTCCAAGTTGTCTCATCATTGATGCCTGACCATTGAACCCTAGATGGATAGATAGTAGATGATTGATTGATAAATGCAGTAACTACAAAGTCACGCACGACAGTCAAATATCTACATATAGGCGCAGTAGCAGCCAAGTTTGAAAATGCTGATGAAGTACCTAATGTATAAACCTGCATTGGGTCACTAAAATTAGTCCCAATAATTGAGTTACCAAACTGAGTAAACCTGAACTTATCGCTGTATGCGTTTGGTGCATATCCACCAGCTTTAGACACATCAGTTAAAGCACCTACACCACTAACACTAAAAATCTTAGTAGTTCCAGCCGCAAACAGCTTAGTATCGTTAGTAGGTGTTTTCCCTGCTACCAATGTAGTAAGGTCTTCCGAGGCAATAGCAGAGAATGTAGCCGCAGTAGGAAGTGGGCCATAACCTACAGCCTGAGAAACAACATTCTTAGCATCAACCAAAGCACCAGTAATGCTAGGTTGGTCAGGCATCCACTCACCAAAGTTTAGTTTTGTCGTAGCCATGTATTACTTCCTTGAGCCTGAGTTGTCCATGTATTATCGTTAGCAGACACAGGTGTCCATGTATTTGTGTCACTCGATACTGTTGTCCAAGTGTTTGAATCGCTAGAGACAGGAGTCCAAGTATTCTGATCTTGAGCTACTGGAGTCCAGTTCTGTCCAAGAATATGCCCATTACCTGTGAATGTAGCAGTACCAGTTACAGATGCTATGCCAGCATAAATTGCGGAAGCTGAAGCAGTAACATTTGCATTAGTAGCAATGCTTGCATTACCTTCAGCGACTAAACCACCATTGGCAGTAACAGTTGCAGTAGCAGATATTTCTCCAGTTGCATTACGAACCCTGATTGCATCAGCAGTTGCAGTTGCATTAGCCGTGACACTTGCTACGCCATTTGCAACAACACCACCTAATGCAGTTACATCAGCATTTCCAGTAATAGCACCAGCACCAAACTGGACACGAGTTCCTGATGCACTTACATCAGCGTTAGCAGTAACACTACCACTAGAAAACTGAACACGAGTCGCATTTGCCGTAACTGTTGCATTAGCATCAATAGCACAAGAAGCAAACTGAACCCTAGCTCCATCGCATACAGCACTAGCATTAGCAGTAATGCTTGCACTAGCAAATTGAACCCTTACTGCATTAGCCGATACATCTGACGAACCATTTACTACTGCTACACCATTCTGCACTCTTACAGCATCAGCCGTTACGTTGGCAGATGCACTTACAGACCCATAGGCATCCCATAGGGTTACTGATGTTGTGTAGAGTGGACTATCGAGTGTGAGTGTTAAGTCATCAATGCTAGACTTTAAATTATCTAGCGAGTCAATCGTCCATGGTGGCAGTAAATCAGCCATCTCACGCCAATGTGACGCTCAATGAACCAGAAGCTACACGAAACACATCGCCAGTTGCAATAGTCTTAGATGCGTCTAGCGGTGTGTGATACAGCAAGTTACCAGTAGTCAAAGCATCACGTATTCCGATATGGGTAATCGTACCCCATGAGCCACCAGCTTGAGGAAACTCGATAGCCGCAGAATTGGTAGAAGCACCATTGCTAGGCGCACCAAAAGTCACAGACTGACGAGCATATGAAGTACCAGAACATTCAGTACCAGTATCAGCATCAGTTGGGTCAGTCGTATAAAGAGCCAAGTACACAGTTGTTGGTGCTGTGTATGCTGTTGCTCGGAGAGTTACGTTAATTAAAGCGTTCTCAAGATAGTTGCTCATTTCAGCCATAGATTCACCTTGTAGTTAATTTCATTGCCAATGGAACACCAGAATACTGAGTAGATTCGTCAGATTTAGTGAGTGAGGAAATTGCACGATCATACATAGAACCCCATGTATTGATTCGTCCATCGTTCATCAAGTAAGGCTCTGCCTCAACCAATGACGCATATAACAAAGCATCTGGTGCTGTTGTCAGGAATACGTTAGATGCGTTTGAAGAAGACAGATATGTTGGTGCAGCAAAGTACAACATTTTCAATGTGTATATGCCATCAGGAACAGGAGTTAATTGAAACTCATTTGCCAAAATTGTGTAAGACTTTGGAACACCAACTTGTGAAGTTTTTGGGTCATTAGACAAAGCAGATGGGCTTGAGTAACTTAGTGGCTGAATAGGATTTGTCATAACAACAAAATCACGAATCTCCAAGAAGTCACTAGGAATCTCAACAGTTGAATCACCAGATACAGAACTTGTCGTTACTGACTTCAACATCTGACGAATACGCAATTCTCTGCGTAGTCTGTTCTCAGCAAATGTAATAAAGTCAGGAATCTGAGTAGTTAGATCAGTACGAGCTAAATAACCCGCAATAGATGTTTTCAAATCAGAGTAAGTTGCGAAACTCATACTACTCCTGTCCGAGTTCTAAAAACTCTGTTATCTCTTTCGTTTAACCATGCTTTAAAACGCTTCTCATCCAGCACAGCAAAGCCACGCATAATTCCTTTAGCATTTAGGTCATCAATCACAGTCATCGGGATAGATGCAACCTTATTGCCAAACAATTCATCAGACCACTTTGATCTCTCATCATAAGAGTTGTACTCTTTTTTATTCTGCTCAATGATTGCAGATATATCCTGACGAGTTTCAATAACGATGCCACCATCACCATCGGCATGAACAGCAGTTTTTCTAAAGTTTTCCATACACTAATTCTAACAGTTTGTGCAGAAAAGAAAATGCCCCAGAGTATTAGTCTGAGGCATTTTTCGTAGTTACACCAGATTAAGGCGTAAGGTCGGCAATGATGCCATGCGCAGCTTCGTTCTTAACTTCCAAGGTGTACTCAGCCAACAATTGTGTTGACTCGTTGTCACCAGTCATAGCCAACTCATTGGTCTGGAAAGGACGCAAGTAAGCAATAGCAGCCATGTCGGGGTCAAGCACAAATGCAGTCTCATCGCATGAGTTGGTAGAAGTCATAAAGCGGTTAGGAACAACAGAAATTGTACCAAAATCGCTCAAATAAACGTCAGCCGCACCAATGATAGTTGTAGGAGCATTTGCAGGAGCCATGAAGCGTTGAGCAGCAATACCAGCAAAAGCAGAAACTACTTGCTTATGTGCAGGGTTGACCATCAACACTTTAGGGTTTCCACCAGAAGCATAAACTTGCTTAACAACAGCTTGCAACAAGGCTTCTGTGAAAGTGCGGTTTGTGCCGTTTGTACGAGCAGTAGTACCAGAAGCACCAGCAGAACCAGAAGTTCCGAAAGAGCCATTGGTAGCCAGCCATGCCTGCAAACCACCCAATTTACGAGCAGTAGAGGAGTTGCCGTTAGCAGCGACTTGGTTGCTCAATACAGAGGTTTCCATGTCACGCTTGATTTCAGCAGAAGCCTTAGCCAATTGATAAGCCTTTTCAGACTTACGACCAGCTTTGTCAACAGCTTGCAAAGTGCCAGAAATCTTGACAGTCTTCTGTGCAATCTGAGTGCGGTTGCCAACACGAGTAGTAGGAGACATAGTCGCATCAGATGCGGTGTCGCCTTCAACAGCGTAGTTAGACAATGAGGCCGCAGCCAAAGAGTCAGTCTGCCACTCGTGATAAACAGCAGTAGCTTTGGTTTTGCCTACAGACGAAAAGAAAGGTGTGTCTGTTGGTGAAATGTTATAAATAACATCGGAAAGGTCTTCACGCTGACCGATAGCGGTGTATGTTTGATAGGTAGCCATTTAATACTCCAAAATTTTAAAAGAATCGTTCAAATGCTTTTGCTGCGTCAGTGACTTTTCCAGTTTCACGCAACCTTTGCATAGCCTGTTTATCATGTGCTGACTTAGTAGGAGGGGCTGAAGTTCCTGATCGCATCATCTTAGGAGCAGCCTGAAGTTTTTTATTAACTTCTGGTTTACTCTTTTGAAGTTGCTGATACTTCATTCCATTATACAAAGTCACCACAGCACGACTGTCATATAGTTGACCGAGTTCTTGGTCAGACCACCCCACAGATTTCGCATAGTCACGGATTTGTTTCCGAACAGCATCACCCTGTGCAGTACCTAACTCAGGAATCAAACTGGTTAACTTCTCAGACTCTTGACGGAGATGGTTTTGCAAAGAAGAATGATGCTCTGCTTGTTGCTGTTGGGCAATGCGTTGCTGTTCATTTCTAACTACTGCTAACTGCTTCTCACGCTGACTCTGTTCAGCCACCGCCACCGCATAACCGATGGGGTCTGTTTCCCTTAGAACATCTAAGTTAACACCCTGATTTTGCTGCGAAAGGAAGCTATCCAACGCTTGCAACTTCTGGGCATATGCCTGTCGCTCTTGTTTTACATACTCTAAGTGTTGACGTTCAGCTTCTAAGGCTTTACGTTGTTCAGCTAGAGCCTGAGACTTCTTTGTGTAATCCGCACCTTGTTGATAACCTTTGATGAGTTCTTCTTCGTCTACTTCAATTTCCTCACCAGCAGCTTTGACTTTATATCTCTGCTTAGGTGCAATTTCCTCGGATTCCTCCTCGTACTCTTGCTCAACTTCGTCACTCGCATCTAGTTCCTCTGTGCGATCATCAGATTGGCCTTGTGAGGCTTCGTCAGAATCACCCATTAAACTCTCAAACGCTGAAGCGGCTTGGTTTACATTTAGGCTTTCACTCCCTTGTGGGTTGGTGTTTTCCATGTGTCATCTCAAAAATCGTCAGAATCCGTCTGAACTGCGGTGTAGCTTTTATACTACAGAATTTTCCATTTCTTATCTCTAATCGCAGTTTCCGAGGCTAAGCCTTCTAGGTGTCCTGTGATTAGTTCAATTGTCTTTATATGTCTATAGGAATCTTCACGCCTATCTATATCACTACTAGTTGTATTAATTATCACACTAATTTGTTCTTTTTTCAAGTTTTCTATAACTTCTTTAAAAAAGTCATCATTTAGTAAGTTCTTAGCCCATTGCGCTATTAGGTGCTTGTCCATACTGGTTTTGTATTCCTGAAATTACATCGTTGATTGTTAGGTTCTGTGATGGTGCTGAAATTGTAGAACCACCCAAGATTCTGGTCAACTCATTAAACGTCATGTTAGATGGGTTGGTAGAGGTTGGCATTGCAGTAGCTTTGCCGTAGTCAGGGCTTAGTAACTGTTCCCATTGAGTGCCACGAAGCATCTCTTTGTTACCAAAGTCAATTGGTGCTAGTGGGGTGAATTCACCCGTGCCTGTAGGTTTGATTGGGCTAGTCCATTCGCTTGGAATAGGCACTATTGGATAACCGCTAGTGCTAGTATTACCAGTACCTGCTAACTTACCTACACCAGCCGCAGTAGCAGCAATACCAGCTAGACGAATTGCATCAGATACGCTTAAAGGAGATTTAGTAGTGGCCTCAGTAGGTGCAATTGGCTTTATGTTTTCTACACCATTTTTAAGTTCAGCCACACGTTTGGCTATATCTGTACCAATGTTAGATGCTGTATCAATACCGCCTTGGCTAATTACAGAGTTATTTCCTGTCAAGCCACCAACATTAAGAACTCCACCCTCTGTAACCAAACCTGTTGGAGTTTGATAAGTCAAACCTTGACCACCACCCATTTCAGATAAGTTTGCAGGGTTAACGCTTCCATTCATTGTAGTAATGGCTTTAATTGCATCAGCTACACTTGTAACTTGTGGGCCTACATTAAATGTTAAACCTTGACCACCGCCCATTTCTGTAAGGTTAGCGGCTGTTCCTGCTTTTAATCCTTCTAAAGCATTTGTAGCATTTGGATTAGCTAAAGAATAGTCAATACCTAGATCACCAGTTGAGCCTGTCAACTTAGTTATGTCATCAGCAGTAACAGGAATTGAGCCTTCTGTAGGACTAGATAAAATCTCACCAGTAGCAGGATTTAGGTAGCCAGCTAATGCGCCACCAGCACCACCCATTAAAGCACCTTTGAGAATGTTTTGGCCTGTTAATGCGGCAGTACCACCGCCAAGCAAAGCACCACCCAATGCGCCAGCAGCAACTTGACTAGCACCAGTACCTAACAAAGCATTTCCAAGTAATCCACCTGCACCACTAGCCAATAAAGCTAATTGAATGATAGGCATATATTGCCCGACATCAGAACTTGATGCGCCAGTAGTATAGAAAACTGGTTTCCCATCAGGAGTAAAGTCAACTCGGTAGCCAGTATTTCCACTACCTTCAAATGTACCACCCCAAGCATTACCTGTCTGACGCTCGCTGTACGTCATTGGAACTTCTTGACCAGTTTCTTTATTTCCGTATGCCTTCGTTGTTGTTTTTGTCGTGTAAATAGTATCTGTACCAGATTCACCACTTATTTGTTCAGCAGTTACTGTCTTTGGGTCAACAGGATTGCCCTGCAAATCACGGAAACCACCACGACCATCAGGATTTACTTGTGCGTCATATGGTTTATCAATCAGTCCAAACTGGTTAATGTCTGTAATACCAATGCCATTCAAGATACGAGCCATATCTTTCGTAGCCGCATCAGCACCATAGCCACCTGTCCACTTAGACGTAGTGCCTTGAGATTGAATCTGCTTAATTAGATTATCAATGTTTGACATGATTAACCCTTAATCTCTACATTAGAAGTAATGCCAGCACCCACCTTCATTGCTTTCAATTGAGCTTCAACTTCAAACTCTTGTTGTTTCATAGCAAAGTAAGCCTGTTGTTTCTCACGCTCTAACTGCAACTTAGCCGCTTCTTTTTCACGCAGTAACTGCATTTCAAGACCAGCCTTTTGTTGAGCCATTTGCATATCAATCTGCATTTGCTGTTGTTGCAATTGCATATCAGCTTGGGCTTTTTGTTGGTTAGCCTGAATCTCAGCCTGAGTCTTTTGCATCAATGCCTGAACTTCTGGAGGCATTTGTGGCTGTTGTGGAGGAGGAGGATTAGACAATTGCTGATCTTGCTCTGGTGTAATCGCTTTGTAGAACTCAGCAGAGTCCTTAAATCCAGCCAACTCAACCATTCGACCCAAAGTAGAACGATACTGAGCAGGAGACACATAAGGATTAGCAGGGCCATACTGACCGATTAACTGTTCTTGTTTAGCAAGAACCATAGACAGCATAGCCATTTGCTCTTGACGATTACCAGAACCCAAGCCCACATTAATTGCTACATCGTACTGGTTAGCCCATGTACGAGGGTCAAACTCTACAAACTGACCACGCATACGCACCAAACGAGGCTTATCTTGGTACTTACACAGAAGATGCAAGATGCCTTTGAATAAAGACTTAACACCTGTCTCAGCAAAGATTCGAGCCATTAGCTCAATCTTACCTGCACCAGCTTGTTGCATCGAGGCTACAGCCGCAGCAGTCACATTCTGCAAGATAGATGGGTCTAGTCCCTGTGAAGCATCGCTAACACCTGTACGCTTAGACTGTACTGTATCCAGATACTGAAGCATCGGGAATGATGCTTGTGCTACGTTTTGGACTACAAGTTGTGAAACAGCACCCTGAGATTTAGCACGAATAACACCACCAGCAGTAGATGTAAGCAAGTCATCTAAGTTTACTTGTCCTTCAACAGCAACAACACGAGCATTGTTTGTGAGATATAGGTTATCCAGAATCTGACGAGTAATAGTTGTTTTGATTAGCTGAATGTCTGTAGTTCTGTCGGCTAGTGAGTTACCAAAGAACTTGTGTGGAATTGGAATAGGACAGATTGAATGGAAAGGAACATAGTCAACTTCCTCAACCATTTCCTTACCCTTTTTGTCCTCAAGAATCTCATTACTAGCGTAGAAGACCTGAACTAAAGATGCAATTCCTTTGCCCTCTACGTCAGTCTTAACATAGCACTCAAAGACCTCAATCTCTTGCATTGATGGGTCATCAGTTTGCACTTGGTATGGTTGCTCACCAGCAGAGAACCTTGCCACACGTTCAGGAGTATATGCAAGCGCATCACCCATCTGTAAGCCTTCAACTTGCTTCTTATTGAACCCCATAGCTACCAATGTGCTACGAGTCAACATCTGCCTATGAGCTACGAATGGACTATCAGCAATCGTTCTAGCCTTCTTGCTAATCAGGAATTCTTCAGGAGGCACGTTCTCAATGCGAACTCTACCTACCATTTTCTTTTGTTGGACAGTCACATTGTGAACAGAGTTAACCATTGGCTGACCCATCTGGTCTAGCGCAGGATTTCCCATCTGATCCAATATAGGGAATTCCTCTGTCTCTTGCTCGACAATCTCCATTGTGTCATCAGACATAAGCATAGCCAACTCATCGTTAGACAAGTTGAAGTAACGCTCTTTAGTGATGTCTTCTTTGTCTTCCCAATAGGCTTTAACGATGCCATTCTTTTGTAAAAGAGCATCCTTAAACCAATCATGGAGAATAGCTACGCCTTCGTTGTCCCTGTTAAATACCCAGTTACAGTAGTCAGTAGCCTGTTTTGCAGTAGCCTCATCCCTTGGGCCTTGTGGCTCAAATACTACGATCTGATCTGAGCCTGTAAATATACGAACTAAGCTAGGTAATGCGCCATCAATGGCTTCTGCCACCTCGCCAGTAACGATTGAAGACTTGCCTTCTACCTCGTTACCATAGGGCTGACGCAAATAGGCTTCTAACGCTTGCTTGCGCTGCTGAACAGTCTCGCTCTCAATAAAGCCGATTGAATCGTCAATCTCAGCTTGTAGTACCGACTTCAAGTCGTTCGTTTCCA
>Ga0209298_10001499_pt1 | contig 15142 bp, 3 predicted proteins | sample S_140806_EF_Meta_FD_187325 | JGI IMG/M metagenome (GOLD analysis project Ga0209298, IMG submission 187325) | Freshwater microbial communities from Lake Simoncouche, Canada to study carbon cycling - S_140806_EF_MetaG (SPAdes) (version 2) | ecosystem: Environmental > Aquatic > Freshwater > Lake ...
CCTTGATCCGCAACGACAGAGGGGCGGGCATCGCAGGGCTCCATACCGGAATGGGAACCCTGTTGTCGCGTCTTGAGACCCGCCTATGTAGTTGCGCGGACCCGCCTACCTAATCGTCGCCGAACACCGAGGCGTTTACTGACAAGCCGCAAGCCCCGAACGAAGAGGAAACCAAGCCTGAAGCTCTCGAACAGTCTTGAAATCCAGGTTGTTGGCACCAGAGCACTAAAGCAATGACCCCTGATGGTCCTGCGGCGGCAGCTGGGGGGCGGCCTGCTGCTGCTCCTCGGCTTCGCCGGCCTTCACGTCCAGGGCCTGCTCGATCACGCGATCGGTGAGGGCGTCGAAGTAGGCGGCCAGGGTGCTCTGCAGCTCCAAGAATTCGGGCCAGAGGGTGTCGTTCACGAAGCTGCGGCTCAGGCGGGCCATCACGGTGGTGCGGCGCTGGCCGCGGTAGCGGTAGGGGCGAATGCCATAGCGGCGCAGCAAGGCCACGAACAGATGGCGCGACCACTGATCGGCGAGCGTGAAGCGGAATTCGATCGGCGGTTCCTCCGCCTCAAGCTCTTTCAACCGGGCCTGGATGCGCTCGCGGGCCCGCTCGGCCGCCTGCCGTTCCCCCTCGCTGCCGGGCCGGGCATGGAGGGCCTCGATCCGGCGGAGCTTCTCCACCAGCTGCTCCTCGGGACTGGGCGGCGGAGCGCCACCCGGCCGGCCGCCCGTTGCGCCGCCAAAGCCCTGGTTTGCCTGGCGGGTGTCTTGGCGCTGGGCGTTGGCCTTGTTTTTGGGGTTGGTGGTGCGGCGGGCGATCGGGAACCTCAGCGGCCGAGGGACTAATCGTGCCCGATCCGTTGCGCCTTCAGCTGCGGCTCATAGAAATACCCACCCCCCGGGGCCTCCTGGCGCACCACCGAGCAGCGGCTGGCCACGCGCCACAGGGCCCGGTGGATGGGGGTGGGGTCGTAGCGCACCAGCTCAGGGAACTGACGCTGGAGCAGGGCCGAACCGCGCCAGGCGTTGTAGTGGGGAATCGCGGAATTCACGTGGTGGCACACGTGGGTGGAGCCGATGCCGTGGTGGAGCAGGTTGATCAGGGGTCCGTAGGGGCGATCCACCGTCTGCAGGGCGCCCTTGGCCCAGGTCCACTGGTCGGCGGCGAAATGCGGGATGTTGGTATCGGTGTGCTGGAGCCAGGTGTAGCTCACCAGCCAGGCATTGATCACCAGGAGGGGCAGGCCGTAGACGCACAGCACCCGCGCCAGGGAGAAGTGGGCGGCGGCCAGGGCCAGGGCCAGCAGCATCGCGATCAGGCCGAGGTTCGACTGCAGCATGCGGGGGCGGAAGCCGGCCGGGAACAGGGGCCGCCGGCCGTTGCGGAAGGGCGTGCCGTTCCAGAAGTGGGAGGTGGGGGCGCCGTAGTCCTCGCCACCGGCAACGCCGGTCAGCAGATAGATCGGCCAGCCGAGCACCAGGTGGGTGAACAGCGCCTGGATTCCGAACAGGCCGGGCCCGAGCCGTTGGACCATCGCTTCCACGCCCTGGCCGAAGGCGGACTCTGCCCGGGGAGGCACATGGGTTTCGCCGCCCTCGAGCTGGTTGCAGTTGGCGTGGTGTACGGCGTGGCTGCGTTGCCAGCTGAAGTAGGGGACCAGCAGCAGGCTGTGCAGGGTGAAGCCCACCGCCGCCTCCAGCCGCCTGTTGGGATGGAAGGCGCCGTGGCCGCATTCATGGGCCAACACCCAGCAGCCCATCGCCACCGTGCCCGTGATCAGCCCATACAGCAGCCAGAGCGGCGCCGCTGCGGCCGTGAGCGGGATGCGGGTGCCGAGGCCGTAGGCCAGCAGCGAGAGGCCCAGCGAGAGGGCCAGGCTGCCCCAGGCCTTGGCGGGCTTGTGCTGGAGCAGGTCGGCGGGCAGGCAGGCCAGCAGCTCGGCCTTGCTGGGGTAGGGGGATTGGGGAGCTGCGGCCGCCGTGGGGGGACGCTGCGGCAGGAGATCGGTACGGCTCAACGGGTCGGCGGCATGCTGGGGACAAGCGACAGGACGGTCGCTGGCTCATCAGAGATTAGGGAGCGGCCTGCAGCATCTGTGCGGCGAGCCAATCGCTAACGGTGAACGGCGTCCATGGCGCCCGACTCGGCGGCAGCCGATCGTCTCGGGTACGGCGACTTCCGAGAGGTGGCCCGCCGCCAGGGCTGGCTGGGTATTTGCCGAGGTGATGGCGGCAGCTATGGGCAGGCGTTCTGGCTGACATCTGCAGGTTGTGCCTGTAATTTCTCCGCCATTCTTCGACGCAATCTCAGTTGTGGTTTGCCCTCAGTTTCAGTCAGGTGGGAACTGGGAATGACCTCATCCCCCAACTGTCCGGGAGTCCTGCCACGGCAACATTTCGGTATCCAGCGATACAACGGCCTAGTATCCCTGGCGCATGGTCTTCGATGCGAGCATCGTCAATTTGAAGTGGTAATTTTGTTCTATTTGCAAGCCCCTCCATGGCTAAAAACATCATCCTGCTGATTGGCGATGGTATGGGCTGGGAGATGGCCGGATCAGGCGCTATCTACAATCAGGTCGAAAAAGAAATAACCTCGCTCAATCGAAGGCAAAACGGACGACCAAATCATAGCGGTATTCGCTAATCGCACCCTTGACTATCACTACACTTCTGGCAAGGGGACAGGCACCCCATAATCAGGATTTTACAGGTTTCAACCTGGTTACAACCGGATCCACTAAAATTGCTGGAAGAACCAACAATAGCGCTCTTCAAGGCAGCACTTCTACCCACGACGCTGACGACTCTCCCCTTCGCGATGGTTTTGTTTTTGATCCCAGTCTCACCTATGTGAACTGGGGTAGCACCAAGGGTGGCGAGACCCCCTGGGATGCCGATTATTACCAGGATCGCGGCAAGACCAGCGCTGGTTTTGACAAGGAATACATGAACGGCGATTATCCGGATTCGGCTAATACTGCATCCACTCTCTATGGTGGCACCAAAACTTTTAACCGTGCCATCTCAGTTGATATTGGCGAGCACGGCTTCGAATCCATCTTGATGGAAACCCAGGCCCTGGGCAAATCCGGTGATGTTGATACATCGGTGCCAATCAACCACGCAACTCCCGCAGCCGCTGCTGCCAATGTCAATAGCCGCAACAAATACCAGGAATCATCCAATGCCGGCAAGTTTGGCGTGGATGGGCATCCCCTTGAGCTCACCGATAACATCCTCGTTGAGTATCTGTTTGATTCCCAGCCCCAGATTGTGCTGGCCGGTGGCAACCCAGCGGGCGGCACTTCCTATGTGAGCACCGCTGCTCTCACTAGCCTCCTCGATGGAACCTACAGGGCTAGTCAGCAGGTAGTTACCGGTACCGATTCAGCCGGTAAACCAATCATCACTCAAACACCTTCAGGCCCCACCATTAAGGACCAAGGTTGGACGGTCATCGGTCGTCCTGACAACTACACCGGCGACAAGCCAGCCAAAACTGGTCTACAGCTTCTCGAGGATGCTGTTGCTAATTTCGATCCAGAGACCCAACACCTGATGGGGATCTACGGGGCGAAAGGGCAAGGAGGAAACCTGCCCTGGCGCACTGCTGACAATGACTACTCAGCCACCGGTACGGGTGCTTACTCCAACAATTCCAATATCAACGCCAGCAATGCAACCCTTACTGGTGATGCGCTGGCTGCAGAACTGAAGGCTAACCCTACGGTTGCCCAGCTTGCTGGTCAGGCTCTGAAGGCTCTCGGCAAGGATAAGGATGGCTTCTGGCTGATGGTTGAAGTTGGCGATATCGACTGGGCCGCCCATGCCGACAACATGGACTTGATGCTCGGCACCCTGCACGACATGAATGACGTCGTTAACACGGTGACTTCAAGGGTCAAAACCAATGGTGGCTGGGAGAACAATCAGGTGATTGTTACCGCTGACCATGACCACTACCTGACTCTTTTACCCAATTTCCCTAAAGAGATTGCGGAATCAATCCTGGCCAGCAAAGCCGGAAACAACGAGGAAACCACAGGAGTAAACAAGGGTTACGACACGACCCTTACCCCAACCCTGACCAACGGCTCAACCCCCGAGTGGAAGGCTGGAGAGGCTGAGAAAGTCGGTCACTTCTGGGGAACAGAAGCCAAACTGAAGGATGGCACCACTGGGCTTGGCGATGCCTGGACGACCCATACCCAACGCCCTGTACCCATCTATTTCCAGGGCGAAGGCAGTGAGGTGTTCCAGCAATTTGTGAGCACTGGCGTCGAGGCCTACTGCACCGTGATCAATGGCGTGCCTGGGATGATCGACCAAGCGCATGTGGCCAAGGCTATGGACGCGATCCCGCTTGGCGGTGCCACTGCCGCAGCATGTTTTGAAACGGCTCAGGATTCTGTTGTTAGCCCCACGCTCGCTTTCAGCAGCGGCGATGATCTGCTCGAAGTTGCCAATCCGGCCCAACAGCTCACCTTCAAGGCGAACACCGTCTTCACCGGCGCTCGCGCCGACGTGGTGGACAGTGAACTGAACAGCGGCTTCCGCAACACGATCTTCACTGGCTCCGCTGACGACGTGATCTATGCGGGCAGCCGTGATGTGATCACCGGCGGCAGCGGCAGTGATCAAATTTGGGCAACCGGCGGCGATGGCAACCGCCTTAGCGGCATGAGCGGCGACGACGAATTCATCATCGGCACCGCTGTTAACCGGGCCCTAGGAGGTGCTGGCAATGATAAGTTCACCATCCTAGCGGCAGCCGGCACCAACTACCTCAATGGTGGCGCCGGGTCCGATCACTTCTGGCTGATTAGTGAGCCTGGTGATCAGCCTGCCGCCAAGCAGTACGTGATGGACTTCAGCGCCGGTGAAGACAAGGTTGGCTTGCGGGGCTTGGGCTTCTCTGCCCTCAGCTTCAGCCAGGTGGGAGCTGACACCCTGTTGAGTGTTTCTGGCACAGCCATCGGCCAGTTCAACAACCTCAGTGTCTCCACCCTGAATAACCAGGCCAACTTCCTGTTCGGCCGATAGGCCCTGATGCCGGTCTCCTCTTATGGGGAGATCGGCACCTTCAGCTTCGGATTTAAGTCGACTGCGACGCCGCTGCCATTGATTTTAATGGCCATTAAACGCCCCGAGGTAACTCGGGGTTTATTTTTGCTTAGGCTTCTGGCTGCGCCAAGGTTTCGAATGGCTGCAACACGGCTCAAAGTATGACGGCTTGGCGCCCAGCCAAAGTTGATCTACGCTAATTGCGCTCATCAAGGCAATGGCAAACCTGTGCGCCGCTGCGCTTCCCCCGGATTGATATCGATCAACCTTGGTTTGTAAACATCTTTTATTGCGCAACTGCTAGTGATACTTGTTGGTTGATTTCTAACTGTCTACCAGTAAGGAGGTTGACTATTGATCTTTTCCAGCTGAGTGTACCCCGCAGCATTGGCTGAGCTTGCGTCCGGTCGATTGACGGAGTGGCGTGACACAAACCCCATTCACCTTGACCTGAATCAGCACCGATCGCTCGCATGGCCCAGCTTTGTGATGCTGAATACATGATCCTTGTTGCCGTGAATGCATGGCTGCCAACGCGATTCCGCCACAGACATAAGATATTCTAATGTTTTCATGTCTTCCGCGATGCGGTCGTCAATGACTTTTGGGTTCAGAGCCCGCTTGCGCGGGCAAAGGTCAGTGGAGCTGCTTGATGAGCCCTTAAGGTTTGGTTTGCCAATGGTTAATAAAAGAATAAGCTTGGGTTCACTTCTGGTTAATAGATTAGTTGTTGGCTGTTGTCGCCTGGCCTACATGAACCTCAACGCCTCACTTTGTATGGTGGAGGAAATCCTGAACTGAACTAGTGGCTGCTTCAAGTGGAATTTCGGCAGTCGATCTTTCTCAGTATCAATTAGTTGGTCGCTACAACCTGCCGGAACCAACGCGCAGCCAAGCCCCTGCAAATAGCTTGCTTGCCCAGGAGGCGTCAGCCGTTACCTACAACTGGGACACCGATAGCCTATTTGTACTCGGTGATGGTGGAACGGCCATTGTCCAGGTGAGCAAGCTCGATGGCTCCCTGATCAACACGATGACCCTGGCCCAGGGGGCCAGCCCTCAAAACACAGAGTTCTACGACCCTGAAGGCCTTGCCTATATCGGCAATGGCCAGTTTGTGATGGTGGAGGAGCGCTGGCGCCAGGCGGTGCGCTTCAGTTACGTCCCCAACACCACCCTTGCCCGTGCTGACGCTAAAACCGTCAAGCTGGGAACCACGATTGGCAATATAGGCCTTGAGGGTATTGGCTACGATCCAGCCACAAGCGGTTACATTCTGGTCAAGGAGATCTCGCCTGAAGGAATCTTCCAAACCAGCATCGATTTTGATGCTGTAACTGCCGCTAACGGTTCTGCCACCACAGTAAATTCAGCGAATCTGTTTGACCCTGCAAAAGCAGGTCTGAGCGATTTTGCCGATATATTTGCCCTTTCCAATCTCCCCTCCCTGGCTAGTACAGCTTACTATGAAACCCTGCTGATTCTTAGTCAAGAGCAATCGAAAATTGTGGCCATCGGCCGCAATGGCAGTATCTCAAGTATGTTGCAACTACAGGGTGCCGCCGATGTCACCCTAGGACTTCCCGACCAGCAAACCGAAGGCCTCACGATGGATCGTGATGGCAACCTTTATATCGTATCCGAAAATGGGGGTGGTGATATTGATCATCCTCAGCTCTGGATCTATTCCCCCAGCTCGGCGATTAACAAGGCTCCATCGGCGCTAACCCTCACCAATCAAATCACCAGCATTCAGGAGAACATCAACACGACTGCCAGGATCAAGGTGGCAGATTTGGTGATCAGCGATGACGGTATCGGCACCAATAATCTGGGCCTTACAGGCCCCGATGCCGCCTCGTTTGAGGTAGATAGCAATGGTTTATACATCAAGGCTGGTACTTCGCTTGATTTTGAGGCCAAAACCAGCTACTTGGTCACCGTCACCCTCGACGACCCCGCTGTTGGCGTCAGCCCTGATGCCAGCGCCAGTTTCGGGCTCACGTTGATCGATCAGGTCAATGAAAATCCAGCCAAGCCGATCCTAACCATCTCAGAAGTTGCCCCCTGGTCGAGCGGCAACAGCCCAGTGGCGGCCGATTGGTTTGAAGTCACCAACGGTGGCAGCAGCGCCATCGACATCAGCGGCTGGAAATTTGATGATAACTCCGATAGCTTCGCCGCTTCTGTTGCCCTGAGCGGCATCAGCAGCATTGCCGCTGGTGAATCGGTGATCTTTATTGAAACCGGCACTGGCCAGACCGCTGCTGGTATTGCCGCTACCTTCCTTTCCACCTGGTTCGGGACAACACCCCCGGTCGGTCTGCGGCTGGGTAGTTACGCCGGCACCGGCGTCGGCCTCAGCACCGGCGGCGACAAGGTCAACCTGTTCAATGCCTCCGGCCAGCTCCAGGCCAGTGTTAGCTTCGGTGCCTCGGCGGCAGGCCCGAATTATCCAAGCTTTAACAACGCCGCCGGCCTGAACAACGCGACGATTACTTCTCTCAGCGCCGTGGGCACGAACGGTGCGGCGGCGGCGGTGAACGACACGAAGGAGATCGGCTCGCCCGGCACAGTGGGTAGGTTGTTCATCTCCGAAGTGGCCCCCTGGTCGAGCGGCAACAGCCCGATTGGCTCTGATTGGTTTGAGCTCACCAACAGCACCGCTTCAGCGATCAACATCAGCGGCTGGAAGATCGACGACAACTCCGGCTCGCCGGTGGCGGCCGTGGCTCTCAACGGCATCACCAGCATTGTTGCCGGCGAATCGGTGATCTTCATTGAAACTGGCACCGCGCAAACCGCTGCCGCCAATGCCGCCACCTTCATCAACACCTGGTTCGGTGGCACCGCCCCAGCAGGTCTCCAGATCGGCAGCTATAGCGGTAGCAGCGTTGGCTTGAGTACCAGTGCCGATGCGGTGAATATCTACAACGCCGCCAATGTGCTTCAGGCCAGTGTCGACTTCGCTGCCTCCCCAACCGGTCCCTTCGCCAGCTTCGACAACGCCTCGGCTCTCAACAACGCCACGCTCACCCAGCTGAGCCTTGGTGGCACCAATGGCGCTTTCAGTGCCGCCGCTGATTTCAATGAGATTGGTTCCCCCGGAGCGATTGTCGCCAATCCGTTGCTGCTGATCGGAACGCCGGGCAATGACAGCCTGGTGGGCGGCGACGGTGGTGTGCTGATCAACGGCGCAGCCGGCAACGACACGATCGCTGGTGGTGCCGGAAACGACAGCATCGATGGTGGCGCCGGTTCAGATGTGGCGGTGTTTGACGGTACGAGGGCGGCGGCAACGATCACTCGCCAGGGCCCCGGCAGTTGGACGGTGTCAACGGCTAAAGGGGGCACTGATCTTCTGAAGAATGTGGAGCTGCTGCAGTTCAGCGATGGTCAGTACGGCAGTGCCTACAGTCTCCAAATTCTCCACTACTACGGTGAGAGCGGTCTGCTCGGTACGCAAACGGCTCCTATAATGGGTGCATTGATTGATCGTTTCGATGATCAGTATGCCAATACTTTGGTGGTAGCCGAGGGAGATAGTTGGATCCCTGGGCCCTGGTTGGTGGCTGGCGCCGATCCCTCACTTAATGGGATTAGCAGCATTGGCAGTGCGGCCCTTGGCCGGGCAGATGTGGCGATCATGAATCTATTCGGTACGGCCGTATCGGCCTTGGGCAACCACGAGTATGACCTTGGTTCCCCTGTGCTGAGTGGAGCTTTCGCCGCCTCCGGAGCGTGGAAAGGTGCCCAGTTCCCTTTCATTACCGCGAACCTTGATTTCAGCGCTGACAGCTCCTTGAAAGGGTTGGCGGATGTGAATCTTGGCGGCAGTAGCACTAATGCTTTTGCCGGCAAGGAAGCAAGCGATATCAAGGCCAAGATTGCTCCCTATGCGGTGGTTACTCGCGGTGGTGAAAAGATTGGTGTTGTTGGTGCAACGACCTGGGACTTACTGATCAAGTCTTCTCCCAATGGCACCAAAGTTAAAGACGATGGCAATGCAGCTACATCCGATTTACAAGAGGTGGCCGCTTATGTTCAAGCCGGGGTAGATCAGCTGATTGCTGCAGGTGTTAATAAAATTGTGATGGTGGATCAGCTTGATGGCTTGATTGATCGCAACAAACAGCTCGCACCTCTGCTGCGGGGAGTTGATGTGATGGTGGCTGGCGGTGGCCACGAGCGTTTGGGCGATTCTACCGATACGGCGGCATCGTTTAATGGCCATGATGCTAATTTTATAGCCGAAAAATATCCGATTGTCGTCAATGGTGCCGATGGCAAACCTACACTTATTGTTACTACTGACACAGAGTATAGTTATCTTGGTCGTCTTGTCGTTGACTTCGACGCCGCTGGTATTTTATTAACAGATTTTCTGGATCCAATCGTTAATGGTGCATATGCCTCCACTGCGGCCACTCTTCAGGCCGCTTATGGCAGCAGCCAATCGGCCCCGCAGATTATTGCTTCAAGCACCATAGCCAAAGGAGTCGCTGAGATTACCAGCGCCATTGATGCGGTTGTCAGCTCTAAGGATGGCACATTCTACGGCTACACCAATGTTTACCTAGAGGGTGATCGCGTATTCGGTCGCGCCCAAGAAGTTAACCTTGGTGACATTTCTGCAGACGCCAATCTTTATGCCGCTAGCCGTATCCTGCCTGCTGGCACCCTGATTGGCTCCTTGAAAAATGGTGGTGGTCTTCGCGCCTCGATTGGCAGTGTTGATGCCAATGGCAACAAACTACCGCCTGCAGCAAGTAGCGTTAAGCCAGCCGGGGCAATCTCACAGCTAGACATTGAGAATGCTCTGCGCTTTGACAATAAATTGATGGTATTTGACGTCACATCCCAGGGACTTCTAAATATTCTTGAGTATGCGGCAGGGCTGGCACCTGGTAATGGCGGTTACATCCAAATTGGCGGCGTACGTTTCTCCTTTGATCCCAGTAAGGCGGCTGGCCAGAAAGTGCAAGATGTTGCCATCTACAATCAAGCCGGAACAATGTTGGCCAGAGTTGCAGATAATGGCAGCATCGTTAGCGACGCACCAAGCTCCATCACGTTGGCTTGCCTCAATTTCACGGCTAATGGCGGCGACGGCTACCCGATCAAGGCCAATGCAACTAACTTCCGCTATATTCTGACCGACGGCACATTCTCCGCCGCCATTGATAAATCGCTAGATTTCGCTGCAGCTGCAATTATTCCCTCAAATGTACTAGGTGAGCAAGACGCATTCAAGGCCTATCTCACCGCATTTCATTCCACCCCGCAGACTGCCTATAGCATTGCCGATACGGCTCAAGCTCAAGACCAGCGCATTCAAAATCTGTCTGTCAAAGCTACGGACACTGTATTGGCTCCCACCTACAACTTCAGCGCCCCGAGCTACAATGCTGCGGAGGGCACGGCTGCAGGCGCGCTGACCAACGCCACGGTGCGAGTTACCCGTAGTGGCGACAAAAGTGCCGCCGGCAGTGTGGTTTTGAATCTTAATGACGGCACGGCCAAGGGAGCAGGCCTGGCGCCCGTAGAGGGCAAATATACAGGGCCGAGCACTGCCACTACTCCCTATGTAATTCCAGCAGCGGGCTCGGGTGTGGCAATTAAGTCGCTGCTCACGGTGGGTGATTCAATCGGAGGCTACAAAATGGCGGGTATACCTGATGGCCTGGGAGCGTTTGATAACGGCAACGGCACGTTCACGTTGTTGATGAATCACGAGATTGGCAGCACATCTGGTGTGGCGCGGGCCCATGGGGGCAAGGGTGCATTTGTTTCAAGCTGGGTGATCAATAAGTTTGATCTTACGGTTCAAAGTGGCGCCGATCTGATCCAAAATGTTTTTAACTGGGATTCCACAACCCAGAGTTCCAGTGCCACGGCAAATAATTTTGCCAACGGTAATGGTATCAGCTTCAACCGCTTCTGCTCCGCCGATCTGGCATCCCCGACTGCCTTCTATAACTCCGGTACAGGCTTGGGTAGTCAGGCTCGGATTTTCCTGAATGGAGAAGAGGGCGGTAGCACTGGCTATGCCCTGGCGAATGTGGCTACCGGTACTAGCAAAGGTAACTCTTACGTATTGGGTAAGTTCAACCTGAGTACGAATGGCTCTGGTCTTACAGGAGTGGGTGGTTGGGAAAACCTGCTGGCTAACCCCTTCGCACAGGATAAGACGGTGGTGATTGGCAACAACGATGGCGGCAGCGGCCTGCTCAGTGGCGCCCTGGTTGTTTATGTCGGCACCAAGACGTCAAGCGGCAGTGAAGCAGATAAGGCTGGTCTCACAAACGGAGCATTGAAGTTTGTGAACGTGGCGGGTAACAGTGCTGAAATTGTCAACACCACCAGCCGTGCCACAAATATCACCTCAGGCACTCGCTTCGCATTGAGTGACACATCATCCACCGCCTTCTCTCGTCCGGAAGATGGTCTGTGGGATCCTAGGAACCCAAGCAATTACTACTTTGTCACCACCGATCGAATTGATCAGGTTTCCGATGGTGTTGGAACCCAAGTTGGCAATACCCGCCTCTGGCGCCTGAGGTTTGACGATATTACCAACCCTGATGCCGGTGGTAGCATAGATTTGTTGGTTGACGGCGATATCGTAAATGGCAAGAAAGTCAATATGTTTGATAATATTGGCATCGATAATTATGGTCGAATCCTGCTGCAAGAGGATGTGGGCGGTTCAGCCCATAATGGCAAAATCTACCAGTATGACATTGCCACCGATTCACTGAAGTTGCTAGCTCAGCATGATGCGGCTAGATTTGGCGATGTGGGTGTGGCAGCAACAGCGCCATTCACTAACGACGAAGAGACTTCCGGCATCATTGACATGGAGTCGATCCTTGGTGCTGGCTGGAGCTTGTTCGTTGATCAGGCCCACTACACCACGGGCATCAGTTCTGATCTGGTGGAAGGCGGCCAGCTTCTGGCCCTGTTCAATCCTGATACTTATAAGAGCTACCAACCTGATTTCATCAATACGCCTCAAGTAGTTTCCTTTGAGGCTGGTGAGTCGTTCAAGGATGTCAGCCTGCCTATATACGGTGATACGCGCCTGGAGGGAGCAGAAACGGTAAACGTCATCTTGTCCAATCCCTCCGCAGGCAGTACGGTTGGTTCTGTTCAGCCAAGAGCAACCTTCACGATTTCAGATCTTAATCCAACTCCTACGGACATCCTGCTAAGCAAGGGAAATATCGATGAAAATATTGCGGCGGGATCACTTGTTGGCAGTCTCAGTGCTGTATCGCCAATCAGTGGCGACAGCTTTAGCTTCTCCCTGGTGACTGGCGGCGGCGATACCGACAATGCCGCCTTTGCGATTGCAGGTAATCAACTCAAACTTAATGTTTCACCTGATTTTGAGGCCAAATCAACTTATTCTATTAGAGTCAAAACAGCCCAGGAGGGTGGTCAAGCTTTTGAAAAGGTCTTCAGCGTTGTTGTTAATGATTTGCCGGAAGGAGCTACGATCACCGGCACCACTACAGCAAGCGTTAAGGAGGGTAAGGCGGTTAACGCGAGCGGATTGCTTGTGGCTAGTGGCACCCTTGGTGTGAGTGACCCTGATGCTGGCCAGGCTAAGTTCAAAACTAGTGTTGCAGCATTCAGTGGTAATCTTGGCAGTCTCAGTATTACAGAGTCAGGTGCTTATACCTACACCCTTGCCAATGGTTTGTCTGCTGTTCAGAATCTCTCAGCTGGCCAAGCAAGGACGGATACCTTTATGGTTCAGTCATTTGATGGTAGTGCCAGCAAGGACATTGTTGTGACGATCAACGGCGCCAATGCTGGCTTCAATGCTGTGGCTGCTGGTGATCCCACCAGCAATCGCGTCACACTTTGGACCCGTAGCTTCGACAGCAGCGATAGCACCGGCCGTACTGGAATCAGCGAGGCTGTTTCTGTTCAGGTGGCAAGAGACACCAGTTTCTCAACTCCAGTATTCACGGCTAATGCCTTTACTTCTGGTGCCGATCACGACTACACCTTGAAGCTTGATGCTACCGGTCTTCAGGCGGATACCACTTACTACTACCGTTTCCAGACTCTGGCTGGTGAGCTGAGCTCTGTTGGAACCTTCCAGACTGCTCCATTGCCCACTAGTGATGTGGCCGTTCGTATTGGTCACAGCGGAGATGTGGATGGCCTGATGCGCCCCTATCCATTAATGGTGGATCTTGCAGCTCAGAAGTTTGATGCCTTCATCTTCAATGGCGATACGATATACGAAACAGTTTCCAGTGGCTCTCCAGCCACGCCAGCCACTAAAGATGCCGAAACCGGTGCGGTTACGCAACAGGCACTTCTGGATGCTTATCACCGTAAATACCTGGAAAATCTCCTGCCAGCTCCAGGCGGCACCTATCCAAGCCTGAAAGACTTCTATGCCTCCCAGGCAAACTTTACGGCGTACGACAACCACGAACTGGGCAACAAAGCATTTATCAATGGTGGCGCCCCTTACACTCTGCGTACCTCCAGCGCCAATGGCTCTGCAAACACTGCGGATGACGTAAATACCACTGGTCAGTTCATCAATGATGCCCTCACATTTGATACTCTTCAGCAAGCCTATCTCGACTATCAACCGATTCGTACACCTGATCGGATTTCTGCTCCGGGAGATCTGCGTTCCGATGGTGAGCTGAAGTTCTATGGCACCCAGCAATTTGGACAAAATGCCCAGGTCTTTAATCTGGATACGCGTACCTTCCGTGATGTTCGTCTCAATAAAGCAACAGGTGGCGATGATACGGGATTAAGGGCTGATAATCCCAGTCGGACCCTGCTAGGCGCCACCCAGAAAGCCTGGCTTAAGCAATCCTTGCTAGATGCAAAGGCTGCCGGAGTTACCTGGAAGTTTATCAATATCACTGACCCGATCGATATGATTGGAGCCTATGGCACTGGTGAAGACAGCGGCAAGTCCTGGTGGGGCGGTTATCGCTCTGAACGTAATGAAATTCTTAAGTTTATTGCGGATAATAATATTAAGAATGTTGTATTCTTGGCCTCAGACGATCACCAAGGTCGGATCAACGAGCTCACATATTTGCCGGATTCAAGTCTTGATCCAACCAAGCCTGCCAACTACAAAGTTCTTGATGGCGTTTTTAGTATTGTCGATGGGCCCATGGGTGCTACGGGGCCAGATACGGTCACGGACCATAGCTTCGCTAATGTCAAGGCTCTTGCCGATGCACTTGCTGCTAAGCAAGCAGCTGCTGGTATCAACCCAATCGGTTTAGACGGAGGTTACTCTGGTCTGTTTAATGTTTATCGTGAGGGCGATTCGTCGGCGGCATTCAATCCGAAGCCGGTTGACTTTTATACGCCCGATACTTATAACTATGTTGCCCTTGATGTCAGCCCCAAAGGGGTGCTCACAGTAACCTTGCGTGGCATCAACTCTTACGCGCAGAATTCTTTCCCCGAGCCCGCATCCACCGGCCAGTCCCGAACCATTCTTTCCTTCTCCGTTGATCCCAATCCCGGTGCCTTCGTCACCGCTCCAGGCGTGGGTGGCAATAATGTTGTCCAGTTGAGGGATGTTTCGGGCACCCTTAAGAACCAGTTCAATACCTTTCCTGGATTCGACGTCAGCGTTTCAGTTGCCTACGGCGATCTCAATAACGACGGTGTGAAGGACATCGTGGCGGCCGCTGGTCCCGGCGGTGGCCCCCACGTAAAGGTGTTCGATGGCCTCAACAACAATGAGATCGCCAGCTTCTATGCCTACGACTCCCGCTTTACAGGTGGTGTGAACGTGGCCGTGGGCGATCTCAATGGTGATGGCAAGCTCGAACTGATCACCGGCGCCGGCGCTGGTGGCGGCCCCCACGTGAAGGCCTTTGCGCTGAACTTCAGTGGCGGCACGGCCACACCCCAGGAGGTTGCCAGCTTCATGGCTTACGACGCTTCGTTCAGTGGTGGCGTGAGTGTGGCTGCTGGCGATGTGAATGGTGATGGCGCCTTCGACATCATCACCGGTGCTGGCGCCGGCGGTGGCCCCCATGTGAAGGTCTTCGGTTTCGGCGCCCCGGCGCCGGCA
>Ga0209298_10001500_pt1 | contig 15141 bp, 14 predicted proteins | sample S_140806_EF_Meta_FD_187325 | JGI IMG/M metagenome (GOLD analysis project Ga0209298, IMG submission 187325) | Freshwater microbial communities from Lake Simoncouche, Canada to study carbon cycling - S_140806_EF_MetaG (SPAdes) (version 2) | ecosystem: Environmental > Aquatic > Freshwater > Lake ...
CTCCTGGTGCGAATTGCAACTGAGCAAGCACGTGCCCACACCTCAGACTTTAAAATTGGTGTCTGCGGTGAACACGGTGGAGATCCACGCAGTATCCACTTCTTCCACTCTTTAAACCTTGATTACGTCTCCTGCTCACCATTTAGAGTGCCGATAGCGCGCTTAGAGTCAGGTCGAGCAGTGGTGCTAGCTAATATGGCGGGCCCAGCAAGTTCTAGTACCTAACATCTAGTCGTACTAAAGACGGTAGCGCAATCTCTGCTAGCGCCTCAAGAGTGAATACACGGTTTTAAAATAATGGGAACCCTAAAGGGTTGCGCGCAGATTACCTTTCTCAATAAAATCACTAATGAATCGAATCTGGGTCGGTATCTTCTCAATGGCGCTGGTAGTGTCATTGGATGCACCTGTGGCTCATGCTTCAACAAAAGCTGGCACGCCATGCAAAATGGCTGGATTCAATGTAGTAGAAAATGGGTTTAGATTCACTTGCAGTAAAACAGGCAAGAAGCTTGTGTGGAGTAAAGGGGTGAAGGTAGCTAGAAACCCTGTTCCAACACCTACTCCAACACCTACTCCTACACCTACTCCAACACCGACACCTACACCGACTAGTTATCAGGGCTTGGTGGAGGATATTCCGTTGAATGGATTCGATAGCATTTTTTCATATCAACAAAGACAGCCCGAACTTGGAACTTCATCAGTGATTGTGGATTTAAGTCCACATGCAAATCCTGAATTGGCCTCCGCTACTTTAAATGATTTAAAGAAGGGGTTTCGATTTTGGCAGGCATTCACATCGCCTTCAACGAAAATTCATATGGTATTCGCCGACCGTAGCGATATGAATTGGTTCCAAGAAACAATGAAAACTATTCAATTGGGAAACACCCCTTGGTTAAGTCGAATTTATGATCTTTCAGTCTCAAACCCATTGAATCAACTCGCAGGATCAAACGGAAGTGACCCACAAGGGAACGCGCTTTTCTTCTTTTTGCCAGGAACCAGCACCATAGCAACTTCTCCTGGCTGGCTAGGTGTGGGGCCGCATGAATGGACACATTTTGCTCAGCAAGCGATGGCTGGAGATATTAATAAATTACCGTGCTGGTTTAAAGAAGGTCAAGCAACCTATTTTGGAAATGCGATCTCAAATAATGTGAGGGATAAATGGTTAGGTGTTTGGAAACAACAAATCCAAACTATCAAGTATGACTTTCAGCGCTTCTACACATTTTCAAAAGACGATCTAGCGAATTGGTTTGATTCGCATGCGCTCAATATGCCGAATGGAGTTTGCGGACCCGATGGAGCATATATGATCGGCGGCATTGCTGTTGAGTATTTAGTAGGGACCATTGGGGTTTCAGGTGTCTACGATTTTGAAGCACGCATTAAAAAAGGTGAAGTTTGGACAAGTGCCCTAGCTCATGTTTCGGGCAAGAGTTACGAAAAGGCAATGCTTGATATTGCGGAATTCGTTTTATTGCGACGTGACTGGGCACAATAATCGTAAGGTTATAAATGTAATTCTTTTGCGTTCAGTAGAGCTGGTTCGGCTCGAATTAACAACAACTGAAGGATGAGTTTGATATGAAGATTCATTACTTCATTCGGACCTTCAAGGGTTAAGATTCGCAAGCAGCCCAACCGCGCAAAGCTTCACGAATCTGTTCTCTTATGGGTTCGGCGCGAACTTTAGAAAAGCCAGCGGTTGCTCCATTGCTTTCGTTCATATCAACGGAGTTTGAATCCGCTCCAGAGTTGAAATATCCCCAAACATAACTCCTCGTTCCTACGCTCTTATCTGATAAACAGACTGGAATCGTCGTCAAGCTCACCATAGATACCCACCAACGAACAGATGTACAGTTTGCAGTTTTAAAGCAAACAGCTGCGCTACCACCTTTTGAATTACTCCCCATCTCATTAATGAATCGATCAATCGAGGAAACTTCTAGATTCGTTGGCGACTCTTCCTTAACAATCTGACTCAGTGATTGCCAAATGCCAGTGAAATCATTCCCTGTGGCCTCATACATTTCACGCCCGGCTGTTAATTTCATAAATTGCTCTCGTATTGGACTAGGCAGTGAACTTGCCAGTTCCCAGATTTTAGTCAAGTCTTGCAAGGTAGAAGTGTTTCCGCTAACAGTCACAGGATTATTGCTGACATTAGCGGGAATAACGCATCCCATGAAATTAAACCCTGGGAAGGATGATGTAATTGCAAGCCGTGTATTTTTTAGTCCAACTCTTTTGGCAAATGAATTTATCTTCGCAGCTCCAAGGTGCAGGATTAGCGCATTAGTCCGATCATTGTCAGAAACCTGCATCATCTTCTCTATGGCGCTCTCAAGGCTCTCTGTTCCCTTAGTTTTTGGACTAGGACACCCATGTGGATTTGCCGATGTTATTGTTGGAAACTTATCTGAGAGTTTTATCTTTCCTGATTTAACTAGGTCAAAGATATAGAGTGCGACCAGAGCCTTGATGCTGCTTGCCGGTTCAAAGACATATCCACTTTGAAAATCTGAAATGACAAGGCCATTAACTTCTTTCAGAAACACCCCACTCGCACCAGTGCGCGTGCTCAATAACGAGTCAACTCGAATTGCAATTGAATCGGTCGGTGCCATCTTTGGGCTTTGAGCATCTTGCAGGCGCTTCCCCCAGATAAGTTTCTTGCCACTCTTGATACAGATGTACTTGCGATCTGGAGATGCACTTATCTCGCCAAGTTTCTTGCAAGCAGCGCCGGGGTTTACGGCTGCTAAAGCTGCTGAAGGGTTTGATGAAAGGGACAAGCCCGCGATTACTATGATTGCGGATAGTCGCTTCATGCCTTTAAGGGTAGCAATTGAGTCGCTAAGGAGATAGACAATTGGGTAATAAACTCAAAAAAGCATTTTCTAGTTGTCTGCTACAGCCGGTGCCTCTGAGTTAATCATGTCTAAGACAGAACATTCTTGGTGAACTCTTTACCCACGTATGCACTGTATTTCTTTGTAGCGGGGATATATTCACGGTAGGTATGTATTCCTTTACTTGCCGGAATTATCGATGCATTTGCAGCAAATTTCTTAGAGCCAATCTTCTTAAACTTGAATTTTTGAATGGTCTTCCACTTGCCGTTCACTTTCTCTTGTATTGCAAGATCGCCCTGAACAATTGGCCAATATGCATCGGAGACTAAACAAGGTTCTTTGATATAACAAACACCCTGGGATCGCACGTGTCTTACACCTGAACCATCTTTCCAGACTTTCAAGTCAAAGATATTGGCGCCCCCAGCTGAAGCCCCAAGATAAGATTTATTCTTCGAATCTATCGTTATCTCGAGATTTTCTTCAGGCATTACGCAACCCTCGCCAATCATGAGATCTGATTTGTCCTCGCAAACGTGTTTCACGCCCAAGTTGTGAATCAATTCGTGAACTATTGTTTTCGATGGGCCACTTATTTTTGTGGTCTGTCCCAGGTATCCGAACTCAGGATTCCAGCATCCTCCAACATAAGGAGTAGCTAACGCAGTATCGCCAGGTGTCTCTGCAAGCCCACAATAATCTTTTGCGAGTTTTGCATCAATAATAAAAAGTAAGATTTTACCTTGAATTTCTCCACCATTTTGTTTGTTGAACTCTGCCCGAAGCTTGGCAAGCGGCCCAGCCTTTTTAGATGTTGGAGCACTCTCTAATGAATTGAATTCCAATTCATTAGTCCTATATCTACTGTTCATTGTAGAAACATCGTACGTACCTTGATAGGTATCAAAGATAAATTCCTTATTTATTTTGCGTTTCATCCAAACATTAGCCAGAGTCAGCCAATTATTTATATCACCACTTTGATAGTAGTCATGGGGCGTAACACCCTTGACTTTGACATAGACAACATGAATTTGAAAGCCAGGTATCTCATCGGGGCGGTCCTTCTGGGTATCGGCAAGAATCTTCGAAGTGGGCAGGATGTTGATTATGTGAGTGACATCTGGATTTGGGGTTTCTAGCAACTCATTATTTTGTGAGATTGTAAATTCACATTTTCCAGCACTGAGTAGTTTGAGTACCTTTGCACTCTCATCAAATGCGCATACCGTCGGAGTTTTTGAGGTGAATGTCTGGGGAATTTCATACGCCATAGGTGAGAAAAAATAGCTCGGAATAGATCCAACGCTCAGTGGCAGATCCTCTGCGATATCCAACTTCGTTACTGAGAGATTTTCATTGGTCACCAGCTTGCGATACCACTGAGTTTGGCCAGAAGTGCCACAATTATTTGAGGCGTAGGCAGAAAAAGTCACCATCTCATTTTCTGACGACATCTGCGGCACGTACTTGATAACTGTGGCCTGCGAGGTTACGGGAACATTAATCCACTCAACAAAGGGGTCAAAAGATTTTTTTGTAAACTTCTTTATTGCATAGGCATAGTAGATTGAAGTAGGAAGATCGCCGGTGCTTGACGGAGTAACCGTGAATGTCGGGCCCCCAGTTACTCCCCAAATTGTTTTGACAATTGGCGCACTTGGAGAGCTGGCACATGCCCAGGCGCTCTGAACGCCTAGCGTTGCAGGAAGTATCGATGAGAATAGGGCAGCCAACAGAATTCTTACGGCTAATTTCCGAGTGCCCATTAACGAAGATTAACTAATCAATTTCGCAGTGCCTAGCAATCTTGGGAGGAACTTTTCCGGTTTCCTTGACTCTTAATCTTCAGGACGAGTAAGACCGTTCTCTTTCCAGTAATTACGTCCTGGAATCCCCCACTCAAGGAAGAAATCTCCGACAGTTTTACATAGCTCGCTATTGACTCCGTTAACGGTCTCAATAATGGACTCAGCACGAGTTGCAGCATGCTCCATAAATCGCTTGAAGTCTGCCGCATCAGCAAAGAGTGGATCTTCAGACTTTGGATTACGAATAGCTAATTGTTGATGGAGCGCTTCCCGAGCCTCTTCGCCTAAGAAGGTAATACGAGGTCCCTCGCTTGTCTCAAACTGGAGAACAAGTGGATCGCTATATGGATTTTCAACGATATTTCCATCAATATCTAATGAGCCAGAATCCTTGACCTTAATCTTTTCTAGCTCTTCAAAATCAAGTCCGGTGCCGACCAGGCTGAGCATTAACAAGCGCACAACTGGGTCAAAGTCACCCTTTTTGCTATTTGCAATATGTGGTCGTGGCACGGTGGTGAACTGCTTTACCCAAGGAACATCTACTCCGTGAAATGTCCACCAGAGCTTTGGTCCCAAGATTAGTGCAGCGAGCTGGACGGAAGTGAGGTCCTGATGCAGCTGTAAATACTTTTGGTTCAGTAGCTCTGCGGTCAGTGGATCAGCTTGGCCAGCCTTCAGGGCTGCCTCTAAATCTCCATCGCAGACCTCGCGTGAGAATCGATCAAGAGTTGTAACAGCGCTGCGGATCCAAATATCTGGCTTTCTAGTGCGCTCGGCCAAAATGCTTGCAACGCGCATCACCGAAGGAATTTCTAAGAGTGAGAGTTCGCGGCGATTCTTAAGGCTTCTGCGCGCTACTTCTTCTGCTGATAAATACTCAATAACTGATTCGGCTGTCTCATAGCCAGGAAAATAAGTACTGCCGGTTTCATACCTTATAGCCATGGTGGTGCATCCTTTGCAATCTCACCCTCATTGACCTTGGCGGCAATATCTTTTGCGATGAAGTGATCGCGAATTTCAACTGTGCAACGAGTGACTCCATCAACCAGTTCTACGCGACGTCGTATCTCTTTGCCGATTGAGATGGCAAATGGTGATGGGCAGAGAGGCGAGGTCAGGTGGTAACGGATAATCACGTTACCACCCTCCCCCATCTCAACTTCATCAATCATGCCTAGCTGACCCATGGTCTTGCGGATTTCAGGATCGGGAACACTACCTGCCGCATCACGAATTACTTCTTCGATACTCATAGATGTTGTAGACATGACTTCTTTCTTTTCTTAGTAACTACTAGTAACTAATTGGTCGCTTAAGAATTAAGCACCGACGTAGGAAGCCTTGTTCGCAAGGAATTCCTTACGACGTTGGCTAAATTCATCGTTCTCAATTGTCTTGAGCTTTGCAGCGGTGTCGATGCCGTATAGACGTGCGACGTTTCCACCGATGATCTTCTCCTTGATTGCAGGAGTGAGCTGAACGCCGAACTCTTCAGCGATATCGTCTGGGATCTGGTATTCCATGAATTCATCAAGAATCCAGTGTGGGTACCAAATTGGGAAGTCTGTTCCCCAGATGATGCGGTCTTCGCCAAGCCAGAAGAGCAGGTTCGCCATCATTTCACCGAAGTAGCGAGGACGCTTGTGAATAAATGCGTTCGCAACTGCAAGTGATGCATACACGTTCGTTGAACGTGCAGCAATCCAACAGAACTCATCCAAACGTGGAAGACCAATGTGATCCACAATGAAGTTAAGTTCTGGATAGAGTGATGATGGTTCGTCAATGTCATAGACGTCGAACTTCTCCATTGAAAGAGGCTCTACAGCAGGGCCCTTATGGAAGTGCATGTTCTTAACGCCCATTGCAATTGCTTCTTCATAGCAAGGGAATACAGCTGGATCATTTGCTTTCCAACCGCGTGATTCTCCGCGCCATTCAGCGGTGTACCACTTGAAACCCTTCATTCCATATTCTTCAACTTGCTGACGCATCTGCTTTGTTGCGTTCTTATCGCGTGGATCTACTCCACCTAGACCGATAAGACGCTCTGGTGCGCGAGCAACCATTTCAGCATTGCGCTTAGCGTTGGTAAATCCTGTGTGATAGAAATCCATCAACACCTGTGTAGAAAGAATAGCCATATCCATTTCACCACGAACGAACATGTGGTGGAGATACCAATCTGGATCTACCTTACGGAACTCTTTATCAAAGTCCATTGTCCATTTTGGATCTGGTGGATTAAAACCAGTCTGAAATGCATAGAATGTTTCGGCAAAAGCTAAACCGTATTCATTCTTGATGTTCTCTTTACTCGCATCCCAGAAACCGGTATGCGCATCGAGAACAAATTTTCCGTCCTTCATGTGTTCCCCTTCGTGTGCGTCTAAGAGGATTCACATCATCTGCGAATCCGTTGGGAAATCGTAACTGCGCCCCGGTGGGGGCGCAATCCGAAATGGCTGTGAGTTTGCCGCTAGAAGAAGAGCAAATCCAAGGGGAAAGCAGGACAAACACTCAGAAAATGAGCGCGTACTTTTTAGCTTTCAAATATGTATATAACAAATCTTTATATTAGAGGACTTGCAGACCTTCTCGATAGGCCAGCAAATTCTTCTTAGGCAATTTGATATTGATTCGGCCGTGTTCTGGGATCTGGAAGCTTCGCGCAACCTTGACCTTAATAATTTCCCCACCAAAACGACAGTTCAGGATTCGTGTTGAACCTAAATCGTCATGGCTATAGAAGTCTGCGGTGATGATGTTCTCACCAGTGCCATCATGGACTTCAATATGTTCTGGTCGGATACCAAATTCGAGGTAGCGATCTGATTGCTTCTTAAGATCTGCTGAAACTGCCAAGGTGTAGTCACCAATCTTGGCAAAGCCATCTACAACTTCAGCCTTAAAGAAGTTCATGGCCGGTGAACCAATAAAATTACCCACATATTTGCTATTTGGACGCTCAAAGAGGTCCTCTGGGGTGCCGCGCTGGACCAATTTACCTAAGCTCATTACAAGTAGTTCATCGGCAAATGTCATGGCCTCATACTGATCGTGAGTCACATAGACAACGGTGATGTCTTTACCGGCAATAATTTGCTTGATCTTCTTGCGAAGTTCGAACTTTAGCTGTGGATCAATAACTGTCAGTGGCTCATCCATAAGAAGTGCGGTGACATCATCGCGTACGAGTCCACGTCCTAGTGAGATTAGCTGCTTCTCATCTGCGCCGAGTTTATTTGCAGATCGATTGAGCTTATGTGAGATACCGATTTGCTCTGCAATTTCTCCCACGCGGCTCTTGATCTTTGCTGGCTCCCACTTGCGGCAGACCAATGGGAATGCCAAATTCTCTTCTACCGTCATTGACTTGTAGATAGTTGGGAACTGAAATACCAGTGCCACATTTCGCTTAGCCGTTGGCAACTTAGTGATATCAACATCATCGAATGAGACACTGCCCTGGAAGGGAGTAACGATGCCGGAGATAATGTTAAGGATGGTGGTCTTGCCGCAGCCAGAAGGACCAACCAGGGCGTAAGACTTACCTGAATCAAGTGTCATGGAGATTGGCTTTAGGGCCCAGGTATCTTGATTAGGGCTCTTATCGTAGGACTGTCCGATATCGGTGAAGGTAATCTTCGACATTTAACTCACCCCTAGTTTCCTGGAGCTGCACACAAGGTGCCGTCCATGTTAAATAAGAATATTCGTGAAGGCGCTAACGAAATCGTCACTGGTTGCCCAATGTAGTAATCGTGAATTCCTTCAAGCTGCAGGACCACTTCACCAACATTGAGCTTGACGTATAAAAGGGTCTCAGAGCCAGAGACTTCAGAAAGTGAAACGACGCCCTCTTCTGAGTTGCTCTCGCTGCCACCCAGGATCACTTCACTGGCGCGCGTTCCAATTTTATACTTTCCATCTTTTTGAGATTTCAAGTGAGAAGGAGTTGGGAAGGTAATCAAGTTACCAATATTGACCTTGCCATCCTTAATTTCAGCATCCAGCACTGTCATCGGAGGATCGTTAACAATCTGGGCCACATCAATGGTGGCTGGATTTTCAAAGACATGTGCAGGCTTACCATGTTGAATGATGCGACCTTCGTGCATAACGAGCAGTTCATCACCAAGGAATAGCGCCTCAGATGGCTCTGTCGTTGCATAGATGGTCACGTTATCTGCCGTGCTCTTGAAAAGTACGCGGAATTCTTCACGAAGCTGTTCACGCAGCTTGTAGTCGAGGTTCATCAGTGGCTCATCCAGCAAAATTACCCGAGTATTACGAACGAGGGCACGAGCAATGGCTACCCGCTGCTGCTGTCCACCAGATAGTTGAGATGGCTTGCGATCTTTAAACTCGGTTAACCCTACTTTTTCAAGCATCGCTAGCGCTTGTGCTTTGGCATCTGCCTTGGAAACCCCTGCACGCAGAAGTGGAAACTCAACGTTGTTCAGCACCGTGCGGTGAGGATAGTTAATGAATTGCTGATAGACCATGGCAATCCCACGTTTCCAGATTGGCACCTCATCTAAACGCTCTTGCCCGAGAAAAATCTCGCCATCAGTTGGCTCAATCAGACCGGCAATTGTTCTCATAAGCGAAGTCTTACCGGAGGTTGTTCTTCCGATGAGTATGTAAATCTTTCCAGGTTGGAAATCAAAGGAAATATCCTTAAGGATTACTTCCTTTTCGTCTTCAACACTGACGTTAGCTAACTTCAAATTCATCGTAGAACCCTTCATCGCACAGCTCCGGCAAATCCACCCTTAGAAAGGAATCTTTCAACTACGAAGGCGAGGCCAACTAGTGGCAAGATCGAGAAGATGGCAGATGCACAGAGAGTCCAGAATGGCGTAACTGTTCCATTGAGGGCGACCACTGCCACCGGCAAGGTTTGAACGTTAGTAAAGGTAAGGACGAGTGCGAAGAAGAGATCATTCCACCCGAAGATAATTGCGAACATTCCGGCCACGGTAAGACCAGGCTTTGACAGCGGAAGAATCGTGCGCACGAATGCTTCAAAAGGATTACAACCTTCCAGCATCGCCATCTCATCGATCTCTTTCGGCAGCTGATTGAAGAAGTCCACCAAGAGCCAGACCACGATTGGCATCAACCCTGAAGTTAATACCAGAACCAGACCCACCTTGGTATCTAAAAGATGCAGGGTCTTAAGCAGAATAAAGAATGGAACAGCCAATACTGCCGGCGGCATAATTCTTTGGGAGATAAAGAAGAAGATGATGTCTGGGTTCTTATAGTGCTTCCAGCCATATGAAAAGCGTGAGAGGCCATATGCGGCCATGCAACCGAAAGTTAAACTCACCAAGGTGGCAAAGAAGGTCACCGTTGCGCTGTTAAGCAGTGGCGGGAATAAATTGGCGTAGCCAGAAACTCCAGTGATGTCCTTCCAGCCGTCAAGAGTGGGCTGGAATTGAAGCCAAGGAATAAATGTTGCTCCATTGTTGACAGCTGCTGGCGGCTTGAAACTAGTGACAAGTGCCCATGAAAGCGGGATGAGCACAAATGTGCTCCAGAGGAAGATAAAAGCGTACTTAAATATTCTTGCCATGGTTAGAGTCCTCTCGGCTTAGAAACTCGGGCGAAGATTTGACCCAGAATCGTAAGAGTCAGAATTGCCAAGATTAGATACATCAAGCCCATGGTCGCACCGTAAGAGATCTGGAATTCACGCAGGCCTCGGGTATAGAGGTAGTAGGCCGGGGTTTCAGTTGAGTTACCTGGTCCAGCTGAAGTGAGGTTAAAGATTGAGTCGAAGATCTTCGATGCTTCGATCAGACGAATAATAATTGCGCCAATACTAATAGGAGCCATCAGCGGGAAGGTGATACTCCAGAATGTGCGCCACGGAGTAGCGCCGTCGATTTCAGCTGATAAGAATTGCTCTTTCGGCAAGCTGAGGAGTCCTGCTAACAAAATAAGGAACATAAACGGTGTCCACTGCCAGACTTCAGCGATTGTAATTGTCACTGTCGCAGGGAAAATTTGAGTTGACCATGCAACCGCATCTACACCAAATAGGCGAAGGAAGCCATTTGCAGCTCCGATATCTTCTCTAAATATTGAACGCCAGACAATCGCCATCACACTCGGTGTAGTCATGAGCGGGACAAGCCATAACACTCTAAAGAATCTGCGAGAAGCAAATCCCTTCCATGCATACATGGCTGCAGCAAAACCAAGCACGTACTGCAGTGATGTGGTGATAAATGAGAAGTAGAAAAGTCTAAAGAGTGAAGACCAGAAATTGGCATCGTGGAACATTCGAGCCCAGTTAACGCCGCCTGCCCAATCCAAACCTGATTGAGAAACATTCCAGTTCGCCATGCTCACTCGAATTGTGAATAGCAGTGGGAAGATGATGATTGCTATCAGTAAAAGCAACCCTGGAAGTAGGAAGAGTCTCTTATAAAACTTGCTCGTCAATGAACCGCTCTCCTCACAATATTAGGTGCTAACTCTCTTAAAAAAAATAAGAAAAATCAAATCGTAGGCAAAAAGCCAGAGACAAGACCGCGGGGGTTTCTCGCCGATTGGCGATTGGCCCCCACGATCTTGTCGCTAAGCCGAACTAGCTAACGAATTCTTACGAATTCTCTAGCTTGATCACGTTCTGGTAAGCAGCCTTGACTTTGTCTTTACCAATTGTGTTGAGGATTTCAACCCACTTGGCTGCGACTTCGTCCATTGCTGCTTGAGGTGTCTTCTGACCCGCTAGAGCCAGAGCAACTCCGTCTGCAATCGCACCCATGAACTGTCCATTGCCTGGAACGCGAAGGTCAAATACGCGGTTCTTAGCAGTGGAGTAGTTGTTCATTGTGTCGATCCATGACTGTGTAGCTGCTGTTGTCCAACCAAGACCCTTCACCCAGAAATCTGTAGTGAAGTCTTCGGAACGAGATGGGTTAACACCTGTACGTCCGATTGTGAGGTCGATTGCGTGGTTAGCCTTGTTTGAGAAGAAGCAAAGGAAGTCAAGTGCCATCTGCTTATTCTTTGAAGCTACAGGAATTGATGATGACCAACCCCATGCGATGTAAGGAGCACGGTTTACGCCACCAGCAGGTGTATCCCACTTGTTGGTAACGCTGTTCCATACCTTCTCTGCGCCAGGGTTTGGAGCAGCCTTTACATTGCCCACGATTGGGCTATCGCTCTGGTTAGCTTGTGACCAAGCATCATCCCATGTGTAGCTGAACAAGCTATCACCGCGACCGAATGATGTGATTTCGTCTGAGAGACCGAAGTTTCCACCACCCTGTGGCCAGTACTTAGCTGACGCAACGAAATCTGTCAGACCTTGTACGAATCCTGGGTTATTAACCTGAGGAACCATGTTCTTATCGAACCAGAAGCCAGTCTTAACGTTTGGATTCTTTGCATAAGGTGCAACACGGTTGATAAACGCAGTTGACATCAAGTCATCACGCTTTGTGATTTCAGATGATCCAGCAAATGCAACGCCTGCTGGCTGTGCCTTTGCCTTGTATCCGTTAAATGTTGAAGCCTGCAAGTTGTACTCAGCCCAAGTCTTTGGAACTCCGAGTGTCTTGCCTGTCTTCTCCTTGTAGAACGCAGCTGCTGCTGGATCTTCAATGACGTCTGTACGGTACTTAAGGAAGTGACGGTCAGCATCGATTCCGAAGAACTTTGTCTTTCCGTTCCATGAGTAGATTCCCTTGTACAAAGGAAGCATTGAAGCGAGTTCGCCATTGCCTGATGTGTACTTAGTAGGAATGTCGTAGTAGTACTCCTGGAAATCACCAATCCAGTTAGAGAAGTTAACAACAACGTCCCATGGGCTTACGCCGGTCTGGAATGCAGTCTGCTGCTTTGGATATAGATCTCCGATTGGAACGTGCTGGATGATAACTTTTCCACCAGTGAGCTTTGTAAACATCGCTCCGTGTTGTTCCATTGGTTCACCCATGTTAGGTGGAGGTGGAGCAAGAACAGTAATTTTCTGTCCTGAATAATCCTTCATGCTCGTGTTGTAGTAAGAGCAATCCTGAGTTCCGTCTTTTACCTTTGCAGCTGATGCGTAGGCCTTAGGTGTGTATGGCTGCTTTGTGTAATCAATTAATGATCCCTTAGCAACTGACGCCTTCTTTACCTTGGGACCAGGTCCCATTCCTGCGTCTGCGGCTGTAGCTCCGGTTGTAAATGAACCTGCGAGTAATGATGAAATCATTACTGTCGGAACTACAACTGCTAAAGCGCGCAACTTTTTGCTTTTTTGCATTTGTTACCTCTCCATTGAGTGATAGGTGCACTCTTACAATTAACTTTTCCCGGTAAGAAAAAAATCATCTGCAGTCAGTGCAAATTCTTGACCTCTGTCCGCCGGTAAGAACCCATGGCTGCATACGCAGGTAAGGACTTCCCGGAGGAGGCAAACAATAAGGCTCCCGCTAGTGGGCTAAATAGGTTTTTTCATAACTTTTGTATCACGATTTATGCATCGGCCACGTGCGCAGGCGAGGCCAAGACCGGCCCTTTTGTGGGGTGATAAGTCTAAGGAACCAGGATGAGCTTGCCGCTGGTCTTGCCGCTGGCCAGATCATCGTGGGCTGCGCGCGCATCGCCCAGGGCGTAACGCTTATCGATGCGTACCGATATTTTTCCACTCAGTAGCAACCCAAAAATCGCATCACAGCGCGCCTTAAATTCGGCGGCATCTGCCACATAATGGGCAAGTGTTGGTCTGGTAAGAAAGAGCGAGCCAGATGAATTCAATCGCATAATTTCAAATGGTGGAACGGGTCCGCTAGCGGCGCCAAAGAGCACCATCATGCCCCGAGGCTTGAGACACAGTAGTGATTGATCAAAAGTTTTTGCACCCACTCCGTCATAGACCACATCTACTCCGCGGCCACCGGTTATCTTCTTCACTTCGGCAACGAAATCTTCTTTGTCATAGCGAATCACATGTTCCACACCTAGTGCGCGAACAGTTGCTTCCTTGGCCTCCGTTGATGTCGTACCAATGACGGTTCCACCTTTAAGTAAAATTAATTGTGCAAGCAAACTTCCAGTGCCGCCAGCGGCAGCATGCACGAGTGCGATATCCCCCGGCTTGATTTCATAGGTGGAGTTAACGAGGTAATGGCCAGTAATTCCCTGCAACATAAATGCTGCAACCTCTTCTAGCTCAAGGCCCGGCGGCACGATTGCCACTTTTGCCTCTTCCACAATTGCATATTCGGAATAACTTCCCAGCGCCCAGGTCCAGGCAACGCGATCTCCAACTTTGATAGTTGCGACATCGCTACCCACTGCTTCCACAACTCCAGCGCCTTCCATGCCTGGGGTGTATGGCGCAGTCATGCCATAAACGGGATTTCCATTGCGTTGGTAGATATCTACGAAATTAACACCAGCTGCGGCCACCTTCACCAATAGCTGGGTCCCTGTAGGGGTAGGGGTAGGTGCATCTACCAATTGCAAAGTCTCGGAGCCACCAAACTGCGCGATTTCAATCTTTTTCACTGGCAGTTCATCTCCTTCGATGAGGTGGATCCGAGACTTAACAAGGTATTACTGAGAACTTCTTTTCGGTTTCTTAACTTTGATATTAAGGAACCAGAATTGCGCGACCCTTAACCTTGCCAGCGTTGAGATCGTGTAGAGCCTGATCGGCATCCTTGAGCGCATACTCGACGGTCGATAGGTGAACTAATCCGCGCTCAGCAAGTGACATCAGCTCGTTGAGATCTGCCCATGTTCCCACCAAGTTACCGACGATATTGCGCTCGGTAGTAATCAGGTCGAGTGCTGAAATCTGGATATCTTCGCCGTAACCAACGATGTAGTAGTTACCAAGGGCGCGAGTCATTGCCAGACCCTTCTTGATTGAACCCTTCTCGCCTACGAAGTCGATGACTGCTTCCGCGCCATGGCCCTTTGTGAGTTGCAGGATTGCTTCCACTTCATTGCCATCAGCCTTAATAACGTGATCGGCCCCGCTCTCCTTAGCCAACTTGAGTGCCATATCTGACATGTCGACCACAATAATTTCAGCTGCGCACATTGCCTTCAAGCATTGAATACCAATATGTCCAAGTCCGCCTGCACCGATTGCCACAACAAACTGACCTGGTAATAGTGTGCGAGATGCCTTCTTAGCAACGTGATACGCGGTAAGTCCAGCATCCGCATACGCAGCAACTGCTTTAGGAGCTAATGACTTTGGAAGTGCAACAATGTTACGAACGCTAGTAACTAGCGCTTCTGCATATCCACCGTTCTCGCTCACGCCTGGGAATGTTCCGGTGCCGTGCATATCTTCACCGCGACGGTGCTCAATTTCAAAACCAGAAGATAGACGTGGGTGCAAAATTACTGGATCACCTTTTTTAAGGCCTACAACTTCGGAACCAACTTCTTCTACCCAGCCAGCGTTCTCATGGCCCATGATGTAT
>Ga0209298_10001503_pt1 | contig 15124 bp, 18 predicted proteins | sample S_140806_EF_Meta_FD_187325 | JGI IMG/M metagenome (GOLD analysis project Ga0209298, IMG submission 187325) | Freshwater microbial communities from Lake Simoncouche, Canada to study carbon cycling - S_140806_EF_MetaG (SPAdes) (version 2) | ecosystem: Environmental > Aquatic > Freshwater > Lake ...
ACGACAAGACTTAGACTGATGTACCACTTTGGCCTGTGCTAGTCTCCTAGCCTCATTGTAGGCCTTGTAATAGGTACTCTGGCATGGCTTACAGTAGCTAGATCTGCCATCTCCATATTTTCTGTTGCTAATATTAAATTCTGTTATTGTTTTATCATTAAAACAAATCGCACATTTTTTCATTTTTGTAGTTCCTATTCTCTTTAGTCTTGACTCTATGGCAAGGTTTGCATAATGTCTGTAAGTTCTGTGGTTCATTATTTGATCTGTTTCCGTCTATATGATCTACATCTAGTAATGTTTTATCTTTTGGTACTGTAAGACATCTTTCACAATACCCTTTTTTAGCCTTCTGAGCCTCTCTACGGCATGTTAGACAGTTGGTCCTATAGTATTTCCTACCTGTCTTCCCTAAACCCTTTAGATTGGCGTTCCTGCCGCATTTACACTTGGGAATCACTTGTGACCATCCATCCTATTTTGGCGGCGTCGGCGCAACACTCTTTACAGTGACTAAGGTATCTCAAGTATGTCTGACATGAATTACAAAAATAGATATCTCCATTTTCTACCATGATAATAAACTATCTACTTCTTCAGCTGTAAGTATATTTACAACTAGAGATTCGTTAGAATCTTCTTGTATTTCTTTTGTATTTATATTTGTATTTAATTTGTATTTAACTGGTAATGTCTTGCCGTAGGGTACGGCAGTAGGTGCCGTAGGTTCGTAATGATTTGCCGCATCAAAGTTCCTAGTTTGCCGTAGGTAGCCAAATTCAACTAACTCTTTTTTAGCAGTTCTAACAGTTCTTTCGCAAAGTCCAGTACCCTCAGCTATTTGTTTATTAGTTGGTCTGGATGGATTGTATGAAGCGATTATAAGTGCTACAATTCTAGCTTTAGTGCTGAGATTAGATTCTCTGATAGAACGTAGGTACTCAAAGTAGTCCATGTTATCTCCTTTCTGATGAGATAACCTTATTATATAACGCTATATTCCTTATGTCAAGTACTATTTATCTATGAGATGTACGAGAATTTCATGCTGTCTGGCTTCAAGTCTATTAATCTGATCTTTCATTGATGTGCCAGAATTAGGTACAAGTTCATTTAAGTAATGCTTTACTAACCATCTAACCATTCCTACTAGTTGTAGTTGTATTAATATGATCCCGCCCACAATTGATAGGACTAATTCTAAATCGCTCATAGATCCTGATATGCCTCATCAATTGCACCTTGTCTAATGGTACGTATTACATCAATTCCGTTATAAGATGAAAAAGACTCTGATCCAAGTTTATCTATAAATTCAAGAAAGTTATCTTCTGCAACTCCCATAATTTGATCAATTGCTTCTGGATGGCTAGAGGTTAATTTAATATACCCATCGCCTTTTGTATCTACCGCATCTCCAGCTATATGTACTGTAACTACTGCACTACAATCTATTTCTAAAGCAGCAATTAAAGCTTCTTGTCCTGCATTCCCGCCCAAGTTTTTAATGCTATTTGCAACATAATCAGTAGCATATCTAGAAACATCTATATCAAATGATGGCACTAAATAGCTCCAGAGATTATTACTGCACGATACCTATATCCTGCCTTCAGTCCCATTGGACCAAGTACTGGTGCTGTCTGGACTATTTGCCATTCACCATTAGTATAAATCTCATCGTTATTTGCATCAACTATATTTTTTACATAGCTATTTATCTGCATTTTGGTCTGGCTTTCAATAACTAATTCACCAAGTAAGTTTACAGATAACTGCATAGTAATTGGTGCAGCTGTAACATTGTAAACTCTATTACTTACTAGTCCATCTGCTGATGTTACTATTGTATATCCATAATAATCTCCTACATAAGGATATTGCTTGGTGGTATTTGCTTTCATTAGTTTTTAGTCCAATCCGTTCTTAGTAAACGTCGTCTCTGGAATATCTTTCCTGTACGAATGCTGCGTGGCTTTTTAAATGATAAAGCTTTTGCTGCCATAAAAGCAAGCGGAGCTATCCAAGGAGCCGACATAGATGTGTTAAAATTCTGTGTAGAATCTCCAGAACCAACAGATGTTGATGCTATTTGAGCATAAACTACATCTTCATTATCAATCATATAAGCTGCTTGATAAGCAGTCATTTTATCTAAAACTAGCAAATCGGATGGATTTTCGATATCAATTTCATCTTTGCCTACAAATATTTCAATAATTGCCTGTGCCCTTTTAATAACATCAAGGCTTACATCTTTATTTGTATATGTCTTTACACTATTAGTTGTACTAAACATTATCTATTTCTCCTTCCTAATTCACGTACTCTTAAAGTATGTGTTGTTGTAAAATCTAATTTTCCAGTCCCGCCTAATTTAAGCTGAAAAACGTAGTCTCCAGGCTCATCAAATAGGCTTCTTGTTGTAGGCCATCTAAATATAATGTTACCTACTACTTTATTATTTGTATCTAAAACTGATCCTGTAAGATCAACTTCTTCATTATTGCTACCTATCAAAACCGCTTCTATATTTGTGTAAAGTGAGAGGTTCATGTCAGCACCACTCTGATCTTTAACTTGAATAGATAGAGGTCTGGCAGGTATTTGGTCTATCCAGTATTGACTAATCATTTGATTGCGTCCTCTCTTATGTATAGTATTGGGTCTTCATGTATCATGTATAGAACAATATCATCATCTTTTGAAGTTATAGTTCTAAAGTTAGTTGTTATCCTTGCTGATGCTGTAGCAACTCCAGGAATAATATTTAGTCCTAGTGGAACTAGCGTTGCAATTGCAGTTAATGGAAGTGGAGCAATATTTACTGATATTGTTCCAGATCTTAAACTTGTTTCCACAATTGTAGCAGAAGCTAATGCTGCTTGAGCATTTACTGATGCTACTTTATATCCAGTAATAACTGGTTGTGGCATAAATGCATCTGCTTCTAATGCTAATGGTCGCTGTGGCAATGTCTCATATACAAGTCTTTCTGATAACCAACGAAGTCCACGTGTATTAATGCTTGGAATAAATACTGATAGTAAAGGAAAATTCCATCCCCACTGAACACTATATCTTGGCATATCATACGCTGTTGTTACAATTTTTTGTAATTTGCCAGCTGCTGTTCTTGAGTATTGTTGACCAAGACCCTTTGCTTGTTCTTCTGTATAGCTTTGTTGATTATTATCACCAAATGGTTGTTGAGATCCAATAATATCTTGACCATTTAATGTCCAGTATTTGAGAGCATCATATCTTGCTCCACCGCCATTAGGAGTATTACTTCCAAGTGGATATAATCTATCAATATTTATTGAAGATGATTTGTATGTATTTCTTTGTGATTCAGATATAGATCCAGAGTTATATGCTACATCAATCCAATAATCACTTTTTAATTCTACTAATCTATGCTCTATAGGCTGATTAGAATCTGGTGTTATATATGAAGGTGTAAATGATTGTTGATTACCAACATTATCTGTAAACGATATAAATACCTTAGCACCAATTTGTTTTCCAGCTACAACTGTACCAGGCTCTATAGCAATTGATGTTGCATAATTACGATACGGATTTACACGTTCAACAGTTCCATGCATATATGTATCAGCAAATTTAGTAACAACCTTACCTGCTTTTATTGCATTAATTGGAACTGCATAATATCCATATGCATTAATCATAGAAGATATAAGGAACTTATCTCCTGGCTGAAGTCCTTCTTTCCATTCAATATGAGACCACCATCTAGATAATTCAGCATAACTTTTTCCATCTGGATTATAATAAACTTCATCTGTCCAAATATAATCTGAATCAGTAGTTAATCCAGGAATTGTATTTACAACCTGATGGTAATTATTTCTATAAAAATCTTCATAAGCATTATCTCTATTAGGATCTGTAATTGCAGTGACATAATTAACATCTAGCTGTGGGGTTCCAGTGTTTAATGGATCATTAATTTTAATAGGAGTAAATGGATCTGATGCACCATTATTTCCAGCTGCATTAAGTGCACTAACTTGATCATAAGTATCAATAAATCCCATATCTACAGCAAGCTGTGGATTAGTTACTAATAATGATATTCCGCTATCTACTGCATCTCTAAGAGATTTTAAGAAATCTTCAAATAATGTTTTATCAAGAACATTAAAGTATGGATCTGCAACACCTTTTGCCGTAGTTCCAAATGCATCTCTTTCATTAGAATCATCTGGGTAGTTGCGGAAACAAATCATATCAAACTGAGAAAGGTCCTTTAGATCTTCCTGCAAGTTTAAATATCTTTCGTTAGCTGTTACAGGGTTAATATAAGATAGTCCCTTGTCGGTTTCACCAAATATTCCATCTTTAAGAATAGGATGGCTATCTCCAACATATGTATCTCCACCTGGATAATTAGTTACTGGAACTGGCCAGATATCCCAATCATAAAACTTATTAGCACCATTTCCTAATTGTGTAGGAATAGAATAGAATGTATCTGGATCTGATCCATATCCACCTTGATCAAAGTTAGTAAATCCAAGACCAACTTGTCCATTTTGGAATCTTTGGAATTTTTTATAAGACCCGTCATTAACACTAAATGTAGGCCAGAAGTAAAGCATAAGAGCACGTCCACGGTTTCCACGACCCTTATTGCCAGGTGTCATAGTTACAGATGCTGTGGCTACAGGAGCTTCTACAGGAACAATTCCAACAGCTGCATAGTAGTTAAGATGTGTTTCTCTTTCAAGAACAAATGATCCTTGGTTTAATGCTACAGCAGATGTTTCAAAATCTGAGTAAGCATCTACATCAGGTGAGTTAAAACCAAACTGATGTATTGTATAAGCACTATTTCCATAACGCTGAATATCTAGCTCTCCATCAATAAATACTTGTGTTCTTGGGAATCCCTGATCTTCTCCAGTTTGTCTAAACTGAATAATTATATGGTGCCATTCTCCATCAGCAATGTCTTTAAAGCCAGTAAATGCTGCTGCATCTTTGCTATTAGGAGCACCAAGTCTTAATGATTTTTCTTCATTTAAACTTATCTTTCCATCTCTAAGTCTCCAAGATGTATTAAAGTCTTGGTACTGAGAATTGGTTCTATCCCCACGTCGTTTTCCAACAAAAAGAATTTGATTCTTTTTAGTAGTTTTTATGTATGTTTCAAATGTCCAGTTTGCACCAGTATTAGCAAATCCATCTGCAACAACAAAAGCAATATTTCTAACTCTTAATGCTTTTCTATTTTGAGTATCATATGTTCCAGCATAAGCTACTGGAAGTGGTGAGTCAGTTAAGTTATATCCATAGTAATCATTAAATGCATTTCTTTGATCAATTGCATTCCATCCACCATATCCGCCACCTCTAACAATGTCAGTAGATGTATTAAAGAATGCTGTATTTCCATTAAAGTTATTTGATTGGTAATCAACTAATAGAAGTCTTTGATACCAAAGGTCATCAGTTACTGTGTAATATGCAGGTGGCAACGGTAGCTGTGCAGATGCATTTAATGATTGTGCTTTTACTAGTCCACCCCGTGTTGTAGCAAGTCCAGGTTGAACTGCTTCAGCATTTGCAACCATTGCAGGAGCATTATAGTTATCAATAAGTCTTGGGAATGCTGGTGCAAAATAAGCTGATGCATCCATATGCAAAGCCCCATGAATTGCACCCGCAGATACAATTGGATTTTCTCCATTTGCAGTTGCAGTCATTGGTATTGCTGGATAATTAAAATTCTTTGTAGCAGCAAAGTTAGGCATTTGGAACATAGCAGTTGCAGTCATAACAGCAATTGTTGGGGCAATTGTATCTAATTGTGTTGGATCTACTAATAATGTTGTTGCAGTTGCTACACCTGGATTAATTACTGGACCAAATCCAACTGTAATTGCTGGTTGTACCATTAATGAACTAGCAGTAGTATCCATTATTAGAGCAACCCGTTGATATGCTTCAAATGCATCTTGTGCTGTAAATGCATTAGGTAATATTGCATATTCATCAATTGTTATATTTCTAGAAGATGAAGTTGGAATAGCTCCAGGAATACCACCAATAGCAAGTAATCCAGTATCTGTTAATGTAGCTGTGCTTGCAATATTACTTGCTCTTTCGATTCCATCTACATAAAGTTTTAAACTTGTTCCATTTTTAACAGCAACAAACATATGATAATTTGAATCACCAAATGTTTCAGTTGTTGTGGCATCTTCATTTAATATTGCAGTTGCTACTCTTAGACGTAAAGTTCCATTTGTAAGTTGTTGAACAAGCATACCAACACCAGTAGCATCACCAAAACCAGCAGATGCAAATAAACCATTTTGTGTAGCTCCGCTTGTTAATTTTGCATAAAATAATATTGTTTGCTGATTTGCAGAACTAAATGTACCTGAAGGTGCGGACCATGATCCGCTATAGACTGAATCTCTATTTAAAGAATTATATGCTTTATAGTTTGGAGATGATATATTTTGAGTAAAGTTTGTTCCAGTTTTAGTTAATGTTATTGGAACTGAGCCAATATTTATTGGTGATCCTGTAGCTTCATCCATCTTGAAATAAAATGATGGAGACTTGCTAAGTATATATTGATTTAATCCATTATCTCTTGAGAATGTAGGCATAGGCATTGCAGCACCACCTTGGATAGTTGCCTGTCCATAATTCCAAATATTGGTCATTTCTGTTGTTGTAATATTTGCTGAATTTCCTACATAAAAATGAGATACATACATTAATTCTGTTCTTGTTTGATCACCAATACCAAAACCACCAGTTGTAAATCCAGACATAGAATGATTAAGATTTGCTGTTCCCTTAGACACATTATCTACATAAAGTGTCATTGTTCCACCAGTTAATCTAACTGCTACATAGTGCCAATTGCCATCTGTATATGATGTAGTTGTAGTTACTGTTCTAGAGTTATTATTTAAATAAGTAGAAGCTGTAATATAGCCATTACCTTCAAATTGAATTGTTAAGTTATCTGAACTAGTTGTTGATGCTGTATAAATTCTTGCAGATTCTGTAGTTGATTTTTTAACCCAAAATCCCATTGAAAAGTTATCATCTGTAAACTCTGTTGAAAATGTATTACTTCCAATTGCATATACTCCATCTGTATAACCAGTTCCACCAGTTATTCTTAAAGCACCATGTCCTTGTATTCCGCTACCTAAATCATTTTTTGAGGTTCCAGCATAAAAATATCCGCCAGATCCTCCAGTTCCATAGTTTGTAATTGCTTTAGTTTCATTAAACAAATAGTATTGTTCTAATGACAATGTATTCATATATGTGTCTAGAAGAGTAAATCCATCACGGGCTGATTGAGATGGCATAGGGAATGTTGCAGATGCTGTTGCTGGTGATGCTGCATAATTAATTGCCCGTGTTGTTGTAATTGCTGGTTGAACCGCTAATCCAGATGCAGTTAATGCTGGCGCAGCTAATACTTTATTTGCAAATGTTGCCATGTGATTGGCAACAAATGAATCCATTCCAGTTGTTGAATATGATGCTCCTGTATATATAGCAGCAAAGTCTATTTTCCCATCAAAATATGCTGATGCAGTTGTTAAATCTTGATTTAATAATGAACCAATATTCCAAACACCATACCAACTTGTATTTCCATATGTTGTACCATGTCCATAAAGCACACCATCAACATAAACTCTATATCCATCGCTACCATCAATGTATGAAACTATAACATGGTGCCATCTATTATCACAAAAATCTACGCCAGTTGTATATTGCTGGCGTGTTGATGATCCAGTTCTAACATCTGAAAGTATATTTCCATATTCATCAATATAAACTTTGCTATTGCCTGACCCACTTGATACTGGAATTGATGATAATGTAGCTACTGTTCCAGCACTAGGCTTAGTTGATTTTTTAAATACAAATTCTTGAATAAAATTAGCAAATCCACCAGAACCACCAAGTCCAGAATATTGAACACGTGCATTAGATCCAAATATATACGAAGCGTTACCAGTTAATGAGTCTGAACTTTGTGTTAAAGTTCCAAATTCTTGGTTAGTTGCTGTAGATCCAGTTGCTCTTACAAATTCAGTTGCTGCTGTATCTAAATTAGATGCAACATTAAAAGCTGACTCACCTTGTGCTACGGATAATAGGGACATAAAAATAGGCTGCGGTTAGGCAGCCATAACTCCAATCAAGAATTTGTTTGCTGGAACTGATGAAATACTTCCGCCGTTAATTGTGATGATAGGAGTAAAGGAGAGGTCGGAAACCACTGGAGATAATATATCACCAGAAAGAATCTCAACGGTGGTCTTGACTACGATTGCACAAGCGTGTGCTCGGAATGCGCCGACCTCTACCTTTACGTCCATTATTTTACCTTACGCTACAGTGATTCTGACAATACCTGTCGAATCATATGTAATTGTAAAGTTACCATTAGTTGAAGATTGGTCTGAACCAAAATCTATATATCCAATGAGAGTTGATGTGCTTGATGTACCTGTTGCATCATAAATAACTGCATAACGTGCTGTGATTGTAGAAGATGCCCAAGTGGTATCTGCTGCATCAAGAACGATTACGTTATTAGCTGAATCGTAGGTTACTGTCTTTGAAGCAAGTGTGTTTCCACCAGCAGTATATCCAGTACCAGAAACTTCGTATGTTGATACGTCGTTAAAGTAGTCATGAACATCCTGATCAGGTGTGTAAGAAGATGAAAGTAGTGCAACCTTGATTGTATCAGTGTCGAAATCTACTTCCTTGTTAAGGGCTTTGATTAAAAAGTTACCGTATAGTTTTGATGGCATTATTTATTCCCCCTTATGCTGTCTTCTCAAGAATTGCAAAAGCTTCTGGCTTTGCAACTGCAAATGCACGACGTGCACGGACCTTGAGTAGGACACCATCTGTATCAAATTTAGCATCCTTAGATACCATAGATTCAATTCCTGCACGAACACCATTTACCATAAGGTCAGTATTACCGACGATAAGTAGAGCGTTTCCTGCTGGTGCTGATGTAGCAGCACTTGCTGTCTTAGCTCCAAGAGAAGTTACGAGTGGAAGACCAAATAACGTTGCTGGTGCTCCATTTAGTGGATTCTGAAGGATTGGGCGGTTGTTGTTGTCAACAAGTCCACGCAATGCGCTTACGAATGTTGGGTGAGCAATAAATACTGTCTTTGCTGGATCGAAGTAGTCTCCTGCTTCGATTGTGCTTAACAATGAGTTAAGCTTTGCAAATGTTACTGCTCCTGCTGTTGTTAGAAGGTTTGAAGCTGAGTTATACTGTGAAACTTCACGGTAAATTGAGCTGTATGGAGCTGTATCAGTTCCGTCAGCTGCAACAGTCACGCCTAAGCATGCATTGTCAAACTTTCTTGCCCAGTTAGTTGCCCACTGAGTCTTGTATGTGTTTAGTACATCTAGGAATGAGTCGTTCATATCCTCTTCTGAGATGTGCATAATTTTTGCCCATTTACGAGCTGAAAGAGTAATATCATCAATTGTAACTGATGATTCTCCGATTGCTGCGCCTTCTGCGTATACGTTTGGAGCATCTCCAACGAAGCGTGGAACACGCTTTGTTGATGTAGCCATTGGCTCACGACGTGCTTGGCTTTCAATTGCAGAGTTCTGCAAAGCTGCCTGTACGACGTTAGATGAATGCTCTTCTACGATATAACCATTGGCGACTGTTAATTCTGTTCTTGCCATAGTAGTTTTATCCTTTTCTTATTAGTTAGATTTTTTGTTTGCTTGAGAGTAATATATTCGTCCGAATATTATTAGATTCGCAAGCCTAAACGTCCATCTAGCTTGCATAGTCCAATTATACCGTATTTTAATTACCTAGTACATATTTTGCTTGTAATTCTGAGGCTGAAAGAGGTGAATCTACAGTTGTAGACACTCCAGAATCAGCTTTACCTCTGACTATCATCTTTGGGTCAAATAATTCAGGAAAATCTGTTTTAAGAGATTCCAATTGAATTTCTAATCCATCAATTTCAAAATCTTCGGTTAATTCAATTTCTGAAGTCTTAATATACTTCAGCAACTTATCAGCATTTGGAACCCCACTATCCAAGAGTTGTCTAATTATTCTATCGTTTTTCAACTTAGTCATATTTACATTTAGCTTTTCTCTTGTAGCAACAATTTCTTGTTCTATGGCTTCTTTCTCTGTCCTGAACTTTTTAGCGTCCGCTTTTGCTCTGTCCAAAGCTGCCAACACTGCTGCTGGGTCTTTGATCTCTACGGACGTACCATCCATATTGTCTTCCATTTATTTCTCCTTATGCTTTTGCGTCTGGAACAGCACCCTGCTCATTAGCAGTTACTGTTTCACGCTCTATGGCAGCTTGTTCAAGCGCATAGTTGTGTGCGTTTATTACTTCAGATGTAGGTGTAAGTGGTTCACCAGGTTGTCCTAATGATTCAGCTACTACTGCATCTGCAATTTCAGGATCATATCCAGCTTCAATAAGAATCTGGCGTAAAGATACTCCAACGCTCTTCTTACGAACTGCTATGTCCCAATTATCTAATGAGTCAACAGATTCTGCATTTTCCCATTTAACTTCTACATCAGCTGGTATTCCTTCGATTTTAAACATGTATTTAAATAGATCTCTCCATGTTGAACCAAGGGCTAACTGACGATTAAGTACTTTCTTAAATAGTGGTGCTTCAGCAACACGCAATGCTTGACCTGAAGGAATATTTGATCCCTTTAGGAAGTAATGGTTAGGTGTTGATGTAATTGATGCCATTGCATTTACATATTCCATTACTGGAGCTGTAAAGATACTTGGGTCTGCCGCTGGGAATTGTCCAACTGAAGATACACCTTGCAGGTACCAAAGTTCTCCTGGACCATTTTGCAATGAGCCAATGTTTTCTCTAGCTGTATCATCATCTGAGAAATCATCAAACTCATTTGAGTTGCCACCAGATGATAATGCATAACGCTGTGGTGCACCCTGATAGTCAACAGTCAGCATGTGAGTTGATATCAGCTTATTGATAGCATCCTGTGGGCCAAATGCATCTGCATGCTCTGGACGACCAAATGGCTTATGTGTGCGGAAGTGGAAGACAGGAATTTCTCCCCAAGGATTAGGAATTACTTCCATTGGAGTCATATTCATGCTTACTGACATTGTGTCTAAGTCTCCGTATGACATAAACTTCTCAATACGATCTGGATAATACAGATTCATCTTGATCATCTTTGTTGATCCATCATTTATTTGCCATATTTTAGCTGCAAAATCCTTTTGACGTGGATTCTCTTGGCTATAAATAACGCATGTATTCATTGGTGAGTTATAGTCAATTGCTAATGTTCCGTCCATATCTGGCCAAACGATTGCATATGAATCACCATATACAAGTGCATTTCTATGAATCTCATTGATATCTAGCTTTAGATCTGTCTGTTCCCAGATTGTATCTATATAATCTTCTGCTTGTGGCGTTCCCGCCAATATTTGTTTAATTTCAAGACGATTAAGTACTGAATCTACTACTGTCTTGCTAAAATTGAATCTAAAATCGCTGCCCTCATAGCGAAATAACTTAAACCAACGTTGATTAGCAAATACCTCTGCATTTACGCCTTCGTAATATGCTTCAGCTTGCTTGTAACCATCTCTTTTGGTTAAAATTTGTTCAAGGGCTATTTTAATGTCTGACATTTTATCTCCTTAAGTAATTTAATTGACGTGCTAATACCTTTGGTGCTTTATTATCTAGAAAATAAAGAACACCAGATACCATTGCGTCTAGTACGTCATCGTGTGAGACCTTTGGGAAGGAATACATCTGTTCTTCTAGAACTGGAAAGTGAGAGGTATGTCTTACCTTCCCTTGTTGGTAAAAGTTCAAAGCTTTTCCAGCACGTACTTGCTTTGATACATGTTGGCGGATAGATCTATATTTTACAGGAATATTTTTGAATACGTCTTGCCATAGATCTCCACCTTGGTTAGTTTCTACATATATAACTCCAGGGTTATATATATCTACGAGTGCTGCCACTCGTTCTGATAATTCAGATGGAGATACTTTCAGCTGAAAAGCATCTCTCACATAGACGTTATCATCGTCTCCTCTGCTAAGCACGGCTATTCCCGTGTAGTCAGAAACTTTATTTTTAGTCACAGCTGGGTCAATTGAAATAATTGTATTTCCATATTCACCAATATCATCAATAATTACATCTTCATACATCCAGAAATTACCATCAGCATTTACAGGATGGTTCATGTAGTTCTTTGCAAAGTCACGTAGGTGTCGTTGACTCTGTAGCCACTCTAGAGACCACTTCTCAGGCCATACAGAGCGTTCTGAGGCATCTTCAGCAGTCATAATGGCTGGATAGTAGTGTACGCCTACATTCTGGTCTGTAATCCATTTTAATTCAGGTCCACGCTCACCTTGTGAGTGCTTGCGAAATTGATCCATCATAGAATTAGGCATAGTGGTGGTACCCACAATAATCATACGGGCGTAAATATTCATAGGTGCAATATCATCAAAGACTGTATTCATCTGTCTTCCAGCCTGATATTCAGAGTAATTCTTTTCACCCTTTTCAATATCATCTAGGATAATAAGATCTGGACGCTGACCAAAGACCTTTTTACCTAAAGAGTTAGTGTCAATTCCGTTAGCATCAAATATAAAGTCATTAGACTGGACAATGCGCCAGGAATTACTAGCAAGAGATCTACCAGTAGAGTTAACAAGCTTTGGAGCACATAGCTCAGGATAATCAGCTTTGAGATATTCATTTGTTTCTAGCTCATTCTTAAATGTCATCAAGTGAGTCTCAGCCTGAGAAGCAGCATCTGAGAATGCAGCTACGAATTTAATATGACCATGAGCGGCGGCCCACATAGGAAGAATAAGAAAGATCCAAGTGCTCTTGCCACATTCTCTAGGAGCAATAAATGCATCTCTTCCTTGTTTAGGTTCTGTGGCTTTATTGATCCATGTCTTCCCATATTCAGCTAGATCCCAATGGAATTCAGATAGAGTAAGTTCACCTGAAGGATTCTTCAAATGGTGTGGCAAATAGAGCAAAGCAAATAACATTGGATCATATTTAGTTAATTCAACACGACCTTCAGATATTGTAAATAACTTTGGATCTATGTCACCAATATGTTTTGATATAGTATTCATTTTTACTGTCCAAATTTATATAGAGTAGCAAAAATAGAATATATATATATAAATGTCAAGTGGGTGGTCCTTAATGAATTGTCGACATATCTACATATAGATGTATATGTAATCAATTAACAACCTTTAATGAATGCTTAATAGATTCAGATCTCATTTTGGCTTCATTAAGCATATCTACGATTGCTAAATCAGAGCCATCCTTTGATCTATTCTCATTAATGTTAGTAGATTTACCTTCAATTAGATTGATTGTCTGAATAGCCTTATGTAATGCATTTGATAATTTGGCTATATCATCTGATACCAGGTCATCTTCATATAGTGCTTCTACTGTTCTATCTATTACTGCCTGTGCCGCCAATACTTTCTCTTTATCAGTATAGAAGATGTCTAATTGTTTAGACATAACTGCCAAGGTATTGGCAGTAGGCATATCTACATTTCTCTGCATATAGAACTTCTTGGCTGTATGGTAGGATTTAGGATAGCCTAATGTTCTCATAGCTGGACCAACGCCCATTTCATTAGCCATCTCTATAAATTCGCTTATTTGTTCTTCTGTAAATGTTGGATATCCCATTTAATTACCTCTTTTAACATTATTTGCGCCCATTACGGAGGCATCTGTGGATCTTATTATAGATATATCAATATCTGTGGATGAAACTGTGGATAACTTCTTATCCTGTGGATAACTCTTCTTAATTCTCTTCTTTGGTTTATATTGGTGATCTATTTCTCTTCTGATACCATGCTTATTTATATCTATTATCTTAGCCATTCCGCCCTATTTCTTCTTTTTCTTTCCTACTGATAATGCAATAGCAATTGCTTGTTTTCTATTCTTTACTACTGGACCCTTCTTACTTCCGCTATTTAGGGTTCCCGCCTTAAATTCTTTAAATACCTTAGATGTCTTCTTCTGTGCCATAGTCTTCTTTTTCATATTATTCATCCTTATCCCATAATTGGTCTAGAAACTCTCTAAGAGGGCCTGCTACTTCAAAGCCAAATGTCTTCTCATAAGTCTCTGTATCGTTATATATCTCTACCGTCATAGATAAAATACCTGATGGATGGTAAAACAGATCCTTGGCATATGGATATAGTCTCATCTCGTTATCTGCTTGCACGGCTACGAAATCCCTAAAGTCTCCACGATGTTTCACTAGTTGTTACATCCTATCATTCAAGTCTAAGTATACATCAGAAAAGAAAAAACCCCAACAATAGGGTGGTATTGTCAGGGTTAATTCCTATATATAGGAGTATATTTTACTTAGTTTGGCAACTAGTAAAGGTAATTATATCACTTACTTGAATATAAAGGTAGAGTTAAATGAAGTATTTATCTCTTTTTTCTTTTTAGCCTTTGGAGTTGGATCATAGTATATTGTTGGAAACCACCAGAATTGGTCTCTCTTAATTTGTCTAGCTTGATATTCAATTAGCCATTTGTCTATTAATTTGTCTAACTCTTTACTAGACAGTAAGATAATATCTTCCATCTTATTATCTGACCAAAAGCCTTTGAGAGCTGCATTCTCTTTAACTGTCTTGCCTCTCTTATCTTGCTTAAGAGTATAGTTCTCTCTTTTTCTACCTGTATCTACTCTAGTCTTAGTTCTTGGTCTACCCGCCATTTCTCATCTTTCTTATAGCGATATTAACTCTTTGTCTCCAACATGGTTTACAATAGATGTTATGTTTGTCTAGGCTATTTGATTTCTTACCAAACTGGCTGATAGGCTTTTCTAAGCGACAATCACGACAAGACTTAGACTGATGTACCACTTTGGCCTGTGCTAGTCTCCTAGCCTCATTGTAGGCCTTGTAATAGGTACTCTGGCATGGCTTACAGTAGCTAGATCTGCCATCTCCATATTTTCTGTTG
>Ga0209298_10001505_pt1 | contig 15111 bp, 19 predicted proteins | sample S_140806_EF_Meta_FD_187325 | JGI IMG/M metagenome (GOLD analysis project Ga0209298, IMG submission 187325) | Freshwater microbial communities from Lake Simoncouche, Canada to study carbon cycling - S_140806_EF_MetaG (SPAdes) (version 2) | ecosystem: Environmental > Aquatic > Freshwater > Lake ...
ATGGCAAAGACATTCGGTAATTACTTGAGTTTTTTGCAAAAACATTGAATGACGTTATGGGACGACGACCAAACACCGCAATTCTTGCTCAAGCCGCCGCTACTGGCGTCGGTTTGCGGCAGGCTCGGCGCCAGCTTGAGAAGGGGCAGGCGGTTGCGCCAGCAAAACCTATGAAGCCGATCGCTGGGATAGGATTAGACGGCGAGATCGATCGACTTGAATCACTGGCTGCCACCTTGGGCGAGGCAGCCAAGGAGGCAAGCGGGCCGGAGCGGTCGTCACTGATAGGCGATTACACCCGCGTCGTTGAAGCACTGCGAAAAATGAAGGGCGACCGGCCCGACATTAACGAGGCGGAGGGCAAGATGGTACCGATCGACGAGGCAGACAAGATACTGGCACGCCGGACTAACGCACTAATCCCGCTACTGCTTGGCATGCCCAAGCGCCTAGCGCCTATCTGCGCCCACCGTCCAGCCGCTGAGATACAGAAAGAGGTAGAGAACGAGGTCGGGCAAGTTATGCGACAAGTGCAGGCCGCGCTGTGAAGGCGGCCGAACAGCTACTAAAACGCGAGCGCGACCGCTGGAACTTTGAACCGCCGCCGTCCGTCATCGAGTGGGCCGAAAAAAACATTCAGCTAGATAGCAGGATCACGGCTCGACCAGGTCTTTACTCGACTAAGTACACGCCTTACGTGGCGGGCGTATTGGAAGCGTTGGCCGATCCGGGCGTTCATACTGTCAGCCTTTGCTGGGGATCGCAGACAGGCAAAACGCTGACTCTTGCCATCTGGCTGGCGTATAGAATCGCAAACGATCCAGCGCCGGCACTGCTCGTAATGCCGAACGCGGATCTGGCTAGGAGCTACAGCGAAACGCGACTGACTCCGATCTTTGAGAAGTGCAAGCCGGTGCGGGCATTGTTCCCATACGACAGCGACGATTTCAAAATCCTAGAGATGCAGTTCACTAGCATGACTCTCAGCCTGGTGGGATCGAACAGCCCGGCCAACATCAGCTCACGGCCGATCTGCATCGCGGTACTCGACGAGCTGGATAAGTTTGCGCCACCTACCGAACGCGAGGCGGCCGCCTACAATCTGGCGCTAGAACGGACAAAGGCTTTTCCGAATCGTAAGCACGTACTGACCAGCACTCCGACGCTAAGCACGGGCGATATATGGCAGAACTATCAGGCAGGAACGCAGGAGACTTTTCACGTCCCTTGCCATGCTTGCGGTGAAATGCAGGCGATGGAGTTTGGACAAGTGCGTTGGGCAGACAGCGCACGCAATCCTGACGGCAAATGGGACTTGCAGAAAGTCGGAGAGACGGCGGCATATCATTGTGTTAAGTGCAACGAACCATGGACTGAGGGCCACAGGCGATCGGCCGTAGAGCAGGGCAAGTGGGTGGCGGCAAATCCGACCGCAGAACGTGGTAGGCGTAGCATGCGACTGCCTAGCTGGTACTCGCCGACCGTTACCTTTGCGGATTGCGCCAAGCAGTTCTTAACGCAGAAACATTATCTGCACGGCTTGCAAGGATTCGTGAACGGATGGAGCGCGATGCCGTGGGAGGATCAGTTTGATGACGACAAAACAATCGACATCCCGGCCGGTGCGTTTGCGAAAAAGCAGGATTGGGAAACGGAACATATCAAACTGGCGGCCATAGACAGACAGATCGACGAGTATTGGTTTGTGGTAAGGGCGTTTGCTAGGGATGGAACGAGCAGGCTAATCGATGAAGGCCGAGCAAGGACGATCGAGGACGTGGCTCAACACCTGCACACGCTAGGCGTTCAACCGAAGCACACTGCTATGGATAGCGGATATGAGACGCAAGATTCGTACAGAATCTGTGCCCGCTATAAATGGACTGCATTAAAGGGCGAAGAGCGGCCAGCTTACTGGATCGAAACGCCACGCGGTCGGATGAAGTCAGTACACTCAGCAGAGCAACCCACTGACGCAGGCTGCATGCTTTTACTTCTCAGTTCGCCAGCCTGTCAGGATCTGCTGGCATGGTTGCGACGAGGGCAAGGGCCACGCTGGGAAATTGCCCATGACGTAAGCCCGGACTATCGCGAGCACATGAGCAGCCACAAAAAGGTGCATCGGATCAACCGCAAGACAGGGCGCGATCACTACGAATGGATACGGATCAAAAGCAGGCAGGATCACTTATACGATTGCGAAACATATCTGGCTGGCTTTGCCGTGTATGGGAAAGTCATTAGGCCAACCGCTTCACTAGAGGAGGAATCGTTGACACCCGTGGCGACATGATGGCTATTTCCCGCAGACTCACGCGGGCAGTTGCGACGAACTACCTGGCACAAGCCTCTGGGGTTACCGCAAGCGCCCTGACCAATCTTGCCACTGACCGCAACGCGGCCATGACGGGAGCGGCATCAGGCCGTGCATTGGTTGGATCTTCAGCAGGTGGACAATCGGCCAGCTTTCAGATCGATCTTAAACCGACCGAACGGGTTGAGTTATTTCAGGCCGCAATCGATTACCTAAACGGCGTACAAGTAACGCGCACTAGCGCATCGTTCTCTTACATTCTGGATAGCTGATTATGGCGCAGAAACTTTCACTCGTGGCTCGGATGGGCGCAGGCATTAAGGCGTTCGGAGCTGGATTCGGTGCGGGAATCAGCACTTTCCAGCCTTACGAAGGCGCAGGCTTTTCCCGTAAGCGGCCCGTCATTTACGGCGCCCATGCCCGCGATTCACGACTAGATCTAAACGAAGCCACTCGGACGGAACTGCTCAAACTTGCTCGGCACATGTACCGCAACGTCGGGCTGATTAAAGGTGCAGTGGATTCGATTGCCACCTATTCGATCGGGCCAGGACTTCGGCCGCAGTATCGCGGAGCAGACCAAGACTTTGGCAGATTGTGTGAGGAATACTGGCGGGACATGGTGGCACCATCGCCTGAAGTTACTGGCCGCATGACCTGGACGGATATGCTGCTGGCACTTTCGCGATCGATCGACGTGGATGGCGATGTGTTTGTCGTGATGACCGAAAAGGGAAAACTGCAAATCGTCGAGGGGCACAGAGTTTGTGAGGGCGACGACTACGGAACAGCCGACGGCGTGTTCCTTGGTAAACTTGGCGAGCCCACCGCATACCTTGTTCAGACTGGCGAGCTATATCGCAAACTTTCCGCAGAGACTGTGATTCACCTGATGGAGCTGGAACGGCCTGATCAGATTCGTGGAGGATCCTCACTTGCCCGCGCATTAAACCACGTCCGTGATTTAAAAATGCTCGGCGAGTTTGAAAAGGATGCATTGAAATTGCAGGGATCGATTGCCGCCGTCATCACCACCGACCAAGGCGATGAGCTGGCAGGGCAGGGCGGATTTTTTGGAACCGTGCAGGCTCAAGATACTGGCGAACCCACGATCGCCCGCGAGGAGATCACCAGCTCGGCAACCATCCCACGCCTTTCACCTGGCGAAAAGATTGAGATGATCGGGCCAAACCGACCGCACGCTGGGTTTGAGCCGTTCGCCAAGTTCCTAATTCGTGACGTGGCCATGGGCCTCGGATTGCCGGTTGAATTTGTCTACGACCCAGCCAGCGTCGGCGGGGCTGGGATGCGGTTTATTGTGGCAAAGGCACAGCGCAGATTTGAACAACGGCAACGCCTGCTCATCGATAGATTCTGCAATCGTGCATGGCGCTTTTTTATTGGGGGCGCGATTGCAAACGGGGATCTGCCAGCCGCTGAAGATTACGCCAAGGTTACGTGGCAAACTCCGAAGTCGCTAACTGTGGACGCAGGGCGTGAGGCACAGCAGGCACGAGAGGACTACAAGGCGGGCCTATCTAGTCTACAAAACTACTTTGGGGAGTTAGGACAGGACTGGGAAGAACAGGTCAGGCAGATCGCAAAGGAACGGGAATTTATCGCATCTATCGGAACCGTCACCCCCCAGACTGACGTGGCGGCCCCGGTGGAAGTAGTTAAAGAAGCACCCGCAATCGACGAACCCACGCCAGTTAATCCCGAGAAAGATCCGAACGCTGGGCCAGATGCGGAACTAAGCGCAAAGGTTGAGCTAGATTTACCAACACAAAACGCAGGCGAAACCGATGATAAGTTTATGGCTCGTTGCATGGGTAATCCAACAATGGTATCCGAATTCCCAGAAAATGATCAAAGGGCAGCCGTTTGTGCTAGGCAGATGAAACTATCCGCCAAGCCACAGACGGAATCCTTTATTATGAAAGATGATCCCGACTTTAGCCTTTCGTCTAAAGAGCTGGATATGGTTGCCAAGGCTATTGGATTAAAAGATAAGAAAGCAAGAACTACCCGAAAAAAGTAATTGTACGCACACCATCCGCCCATACGATTGGGGCGTGAGTGGTAATTCACCCGATACAGGCACAATTTACTATTACGACGACAAAATCATCGTGACTAAAAACATGGTCACTTTGGGTAATCCATATAACCAAGTATACAATTTAGCAACAATTCATGGGGTGAGCCACGGTCGAGATAACAGCGGAATGATTGTCAGGTTAATGTGGTTTTTGCTGGGCGTCTTTGGCTTAATGATGGGCGGCATATTATTTTCACAGGATTGGACTCTTACAGGCGGAACTATATTTCTAGGCTCTATTGGCATTTGCTGGCTTGCTGTACGCGGGTCATCACGCCCTTTTGTTGAGTTAAAGTTTGGCGGCCTAAACAATCAAATGCTGCACATGAAAAGGATGGACGAAGCCGAAGCCCTGGCCGTGGCCATAAAAATGGCGATGCACAATCTGAATACCCCGCCCGAACCCGGGCAAGCCGTCTACAAACCCATCTTTCCAGATCCCGCAAATCCCGTTTCACGCAATCCTATCTTCAGCCGGAACTGATTTGACACCCGTTGGCCAGCATGGCCAACAAACTCTCTAACGTATCCATTTTAACAGTAGGCGAGGCCAAGGGGCACAACCTACTGATCGACCAAACATCGCTTGAACAAGCGCTTGCCGTGGCGCTTTCTATGAAGCGCATTAAAGTGACCATGGGCCACGGTGCGGAAGTCTCTGGAATCCTTGGTTATATTGACGGCTTTAAGATTCAAGGCGATCGCTTAATGGGCGATTTAACATTGTTTAACACCAATGAGGCACAGTTTGTACAGCACTTGGCCAACGTACTGCCAGAAGGATTTGGTCTCTCTCTTACTTTTAGCGGAGTGCCTGAACAGATTGCGGGCGATCGTTTTGCGAGGGTAACCGAAATTTACGACATCAGCGTGGTGAGCACCCCGGCTGCCAATCCCGCGGGCATGTTTTCTGCATTCACAGCAGTTGACATGAAAAAACTTCAAATGAACGAAGCACCTGTCGAAGTTAAAAAAGAGCTCAGCGAGCCTGCCGTTGTGGCAGCTCCCGCACCCGAAGCTCCTGCCGTTGAAACTCCCGCCGTTGTCGAAGCGCCGAAAGCCGAATTGGCTGAAATGCCTGCCGACAAGCCTGAGGAAAAAATGGCTGAACCTACTTTAATTGACATCGCTGCAATGCTCACAGAAGTCCTCGCGCTGATGAAAGCCGATGCGGCCTCTGATATTATCGAGGCGCCTGAGATGGCTGCCGAGCTCAGCGCAAAGACTGAAGAAAAGGCCGACGACAAGGCCGTGACCACTTTGGAGAAAGCCAAGGCCGACGCTGCTGGCGCAGTGGCGGTTCCCGCTGAATCGAGCCAACCGCTCGGCCGGGCAGAAATCCTCAATCAATTCAACGCGGAAAAGAATCCGACCCGTCGGTCGGAACTGCTCCGCAAACTCGGACTGTAATCCAGTCCACTAGGAGAACACTACAATGGCCAACACAATCGGAACAACGAATGCCAATGTAATCGCTCAGAGGGCTCTCGAGATCCTCGTGGCGGATTACAGCTTCCTCAGAAACTCCGTCACGGATTTCAGCAGCGAAGCGGCAAAATACAACGCCTCAATCTTTACTCATCGCATCTCTGCGACGACCGCCCAGGACTATTCCCAGGCTAACGGTTACGCAGCGACCGCGACAACCCAGACGGATGTGCAGATCACTCTCAACAAGTTTAAGCATGTTTCGTATTCTGTGGACGATCAAGAGCGCACCAGCTCCAACATTAACCTAATCGAGCGTTTCGCCGGCGCAGCCGCGCACGCGCTTGGATTGCAGATGGTTGGAGATTTGCTCGCTCTCGTGACTTCCTCCACCTTCACCAGCGCATTGACGGTTGCTTCCAGCGCCTTCACCTACCGTTCGGTGGTGTCGGCCGGAATCACCCTCAACAACAACAACGTGCCAGTTAACGGCCGGTACGCTGTTCTCAACCCCAGCTTCTACGGTGCACTATTGAATGATAGCACCGTGGTTGCGAATCCTCAGATCACCGGCGACCTCGTTCGCACGGCTGGGATCGGCAACGTTGCTGGATTTAATATTAACCAGTACAGCGCAGTCCCCGGAAACAGCATCACGCTCGGCGGATTCTTCGCCCAGCAGGAAGCTTTGTTGATCGCGGCTCGCGTTCCTGAAGTTCCGACCGGCGTTCCCATCCCTGGGGATATTTCGGTTGTGACGGAACCCCGTACTGGCCTATCCGTCCAAGTTCGTGAGAACTACGACGTGGTCAAGGGCCAGCTGCAACGCACCTACGCCCTGATCTACGGCGTGAAAGCCGGAGAAACATCCAGCCTTGTGCGTATCAACGGTAGCTAATTCACTCGGGGAGGGCGGTGGGCTGAAAAGCTCACCGCCCTTTCCACTTTAAGAAATCCTCTCATGTCTGAATTTACAGAATGTCTCAAGGAAAGCTTGGCGGCTTTATACGATCAAACTGGCACGGCCGCCACTATCGGTTCCAGTTCAGTCACTGGCATCCTTTCGACGATCACCCGCAAAGAAAGCGTGGAGCTGGGCGGCTTTGATCTGGATCTAAACTCCACCTTTACCGTCGACGTGGCGAATCTAGCCACCGCTCCCACGATCGGATCTATTTTACTGGCTAACTCGGTCAGCTATCGGGTGGCGTCGATTGATACTTCCGTAGGCAGTTACGTTCTTGGGTTGCGAGAGGTTTAACCGTGGCCAATCGAAATCCTAAAATCTCCATTTACGCAATCGCCGGGCACGAGGCGCAATTCATGCAGCGCTTTGTAACGGCATTTTTGCCATACTGCGATGAGCTAGTAATTTGCATGGCCCAGGGTGCTCGGCCTGACGACGGAACTCGGGAGATTGCTGAAAAGGCAGGGGCTAAAATCGTTGAATATAAAAACGCACCAGCAGGGGCGATCTGGCCCCACGTCGATAACTTTGCCGCTGCTCGCAACATGGCGCTGGATGCCTGCACTGGCGACTATGCGGTATGGGTGGATTGCGACGACTTGCCGCATAAAGACCTCAAAAACGCTCTTAAAAGGGGCGTGGAAGCGTTTGAGCAGAATCCCAAGCTCGGCATCTATGCGGGCGTTTATGACGTTATAAACGCCAAATTAAGGCCAGTACGGGAAAGGATGGTGCGGCGTATAGATGGCGTATGGTCTGGGAGGTGGAACTACGCAGTGCATGAGGCGCTGTTGCCCAATGCTGGGCTAGAATCTGTGGGTGAGCAGGCAGTATGGGTAGAGCATCACCCCGGTGGCTATAAGCCAAACAGCGCCGATCGGAATCTTCGCATACTTCAGGGCCAGTTAAGTGAGGCAGGCAAGTATGCGTACTACTATCAGCAGGAACTATTCTTAGGAAATAGGCGGGTTGAATCAGAGCCGTGGTCGCATGTTGCGGCCGTCTGGCCGGGGCAGGAAGCAACGCTGGCTTACGAGGCCGCCTGCAATCAGGCCACGGCCACGACTGATCGCACAGTCAGGATCGGCCTATATCAAAAGGCCCATCAGATGAACCCTGGGCGGCGAGAGGCGATTTACTTTTTAGCCAGAGAAGAGGCCAGCGTGGGTGCGTGGTTGCAAGCCTATCACCTTTTAAAGTCTGCCATGGTGCAGCCGGATCCTGGCGTAAAGATATGGAACGCCCAGCGCACCGTATATGACTTTGAGTGTATTGATCTGTATTTGGCGGCATGTAAGGCCGTGGGTGATACGGCAGAGGCAGAGAAGATCGAGAACATGTGGCGGGCACAAAAGCCAGTAAAGATTACCGTTTGCCACGCCACGCGGGGCCGCCCGCAGGAAGCTATCAACGCCCGCATCTTGTGGATGAAAAAGGCGGCAGATCCAGCGTCAGTCGAGTGGATCTACTCAGTCGACGATGACGACCCTAAGGCCGACATGCTAAAAAATTGGGGGATCGTTAAAGGTAAGGGTGGCTGCATTGCGGCTTGGAACAGGGCGGCCGAAGTAGCCCGTGGTGATATTATCATTCAAGGCTCGGACGATTGGGATCCTCCGCTGCATTGGGACAAGATAATCAGCGACAGGATTGGCGATACAAGCAAGCCGAAGGTACTGGCGATTTCCGATGGCCATCGCAAAGACGATCTGCTGTGCATGGCAATCCTCACCAAAGCACGACTGCAAGATCAGGGCACAATGTTCGCCGCCGAATATGACAAATGCTCTGGCATATTCTCCGATAACGAATTTTCCAAGAGAGCTGCATACGATGGCGTCATAATTCCTGCTAAAGACATCGTATTCACTCACAATAATCCGCTATTCACGGGCGCAGTGCAGGACGCGGAATTTAAACGGCATAACGCAAAAGAAAATTACGAGCTGGGCGAAAAGATATTTAAGGAGAGGAACCCGTGATCTACGAATACAAAGGCAAGCTGTACCCAGACTATATTAAAAATGGGAATGCCTGCGCGCATGTTCTTCCATTTGCCCAACACTTTTGCCGTGGTGACGGCTTGGATATTGGTGGCACGAAAGAATGGCACTTGCCCGGCGCTACTGTGGTGAACATTGATCAAGCAAACGGATACGACGCACTCAACCTACCAGATTCAAAGTATGATTACATATTTTCATCACATACTCTAGAGCACGTCGAAAAATACGTCCACGCCCTAGAGCATTGGAAAACACGCCTCAAGCCGAGAGGAACCCTGTTTATGTATTTGCCACATCCAGACATGGAATATTGGTTACCGCAAAACAATCGCAAGCACGCTCACTTATTTCATCCCGAAGATATGGCCAAAACGCTAACCGATCTTGGATTTAAACAAGTGGTATGTAGTCAACGAGATCTCTATTGGTCGTTTGCCATCGTTGGGTTTAACGATTGAAAACCATTGTCTATCATCAGCGCCTTGGGGATATAATTAACTGCTTCCCAGCGGCTCGGCATTTTGCGAACCAAGGGGAAGAAGTGTTTATCGAATGCTTGCCACAATACGCAGGCGCTCTGGATCTTATAAGCTACGCAAAATGGGTGGCGCCAAGTGAAGGCGAGGGGGAGATTTTAGACTTTCAAATATGGCCCGAACGGTACAATGAATACAGGAACAGCGGGCAAAGCTATGTGGACTTTATGTATAGTCACCCGGCTCTTGTTAGAGTGGATCAAAAAATAATCCTAGATTGCGTACCCGACGGGCCGCCGCCCGGCTTGCCCGATCAATACAATCTTCTGGCTCCGCTAGGGATTAGCCAAAGTTGGAATTACCCCACGCTTGATATTCTAAATAAGGCAGAAGAGCTGATGGGCGATTACGTGATTATGTGCGAAAGCAAATACTACTTTCACAAAAGGCATTGGACGGCCCAATCGATTGTCGAAATGGCACAAGCCATTAAGCACGCTGAAAAGTTTATGACGATTAACTCGGCTCCGGCCATTCTCGCTTCGGCGTTGCGTCAAGATCGGCCGACTTACTTTCTGCCACAGAAAAACGAGTGGGCGCAGGACAACATTGCGCCTTGGCCTAGTCGCGTTGACGTGGAGCTGTAAACATGCCCGCCGTTACCATGCTGGATCGTCTAATTGAAGCTGCGTTTCAAGAGCTTCTAACTACAACCGTTACCGGGGTGACCTACCACTTGTCGCACGATAAGACGGAAAATATGCCGCCCTCGATAGTCATTAAAGCCACGCTAGGAACGGAAGAGCCGGTGCAAGGATCTGGCGTGTTCAGTGTGCCAGTTGAAATCGTGGTGGATGATTCTTATGACGACACAACCGTGGACGCACACACCCAGAAATGCTCCAAAGTGCTACAGGCTTTCTATGATTCCAGCCCCCTGGCGACACGACTCAACGCAACCACAGCGATTGGATCTGCCCGTTGTTTTAACGCAAAACTAGAATCGGTAGAGCCGGAAGCTGACGACGAGGAGCGATCGATGCGACGCACCTACAAGTTGGCAGTCATCGCATATCCAAATTCAATCGCGAGTTGACACAAAATTTAAGTCAATATGGCAGCCACAACAATCGGAACTTCTGGCCTACAATTCGGCATCTCTGCGGAATCTGGCGGCCTCGTACAATCTTTTACTGAAACCCGCAACGTTGAACGTGCGGAAGTTAGGAATCAAAGCGGCGAGGTAGTCGGTGCTGCCATGTATAACCCGACTGATACCTTTGCCTTCTCCACAACCATCACGGGCACCTACGCTACTACGGCTGGCGCTGTTCTAACCACGCTTGCTAACGCTGCCAGCACCGGCGGTAAGATTATCGTGGACAGCGTCACAACGAATCGTGCCTCTGATGGATTCGTCACGGTGGACGTATCAGCGACTCGCTTCCCTAACATGAGCTAATCCGCTTCGGCGGGTTTATGAGATCCTAAAATGGTCGATAGCTTCTGGGGAACGACAAACATCAAAGTTGCTGCGGCCGCCTCTGCTTTTGGCGCCAAGCTACGCCCCATGGATCCAGTCACTTGCATCGTAAAAGAGGACGGCCATCGCCAGTTTACTTTCTGGTTCACAATATCTGAAGGCGACGAAGCAAAGGCTGAAATGGAGCGCACTTGGGCGGAAATGAAGTCAGACGGTGAATCGCCAATCCGTTACGTAAGGGCAGCTCTTGAAAACCGCGAAACACTGCTTGGCCTAATGAAGCGGGCAGAACCGATCATATCGATTCAGCGTGGCGGCCAGACGCTTCTAGTCAGCGAGCGAGCCAGCCCAGAGCTGAAACGGGCGATGCTAAAGAAACTATGAGCGAAGAGAATCTGTTGCAGGAGCTGGATCAGGCATTTATATCGCCAGACAGATATTTTAAGGATCAGAAACTGGCTCCGTATACCGAGGGCAGTCGCTTGCTGATGATTCAAATTCGCAACGAAAACGACAGCCCTATATTTTTTGTTTACGCATTTATCTATCTGCACATCCTGCTGGCTAAGAGCAGAAAAGAGGCCATCAAATTGGCATGGGATCAGGATGTTTTTAGAGAAAAGCTGATGGAATGGTCGGAAAAATTAGGCGAGGAGGATCGGGATACCGCCAGCCTGCTGGTCGCCAATATTTTAAACGAATCGAACAAATCTAAAGTAAACGTAATTCCATCCGGCGTGCCACAGCCGCCGGGAAACGGGTAACGCCAGGCGGAACCGCCGCGTGCGTGTTCGTCCTGGCAAAGGAAACCGGTTGGCCGCTGATGACGATTTTATGGGAAGTGCCGCTACACATCGTCCATCAGGCAGAGCATGTATTTATGTATATGAACGGAGCAAAGTTGCGTCGGCCGTATGCCGTCGTGGGCACAGATCTCCGTGACATGGAGAAAGCGTTAGGACTATGAGTGCCAGCCTTACCGTCAATCCGATCAAACTTCAGCAGGCATTTAAAGCCTTTACTGGAAATATGAAAATTGAAGCTGCCAAGGAAATGCGGATTCAGGCCCGTTCGCTTTGCGTCAGCTTGGCCAATTCCACCCAGCCATTCGGCTTAAATCCAAAGGCAAAGGCCATAGGGGAAAAGGCTGTGACGCGGGATATTGATCGAGTTTACAAGTCAACACTTACGGCCGTGCGTGAAATAGGATCGCTGCCATTAGGCAGAGGCAAGACGGCCACACAAAACGCCAAGCAGGCCGCCGCAGCTCTAGCGGCGCTTGTCCTGGGTAAATCATTTAACAAAGGCAAAAAAGGCGTCGCTGCAAAAAGCGAGGCTCAGGCTTTAATTGATCGGCTAAACTATAAGCCTTACGTTTATACTAAAATCGGTGACTTTGATAAAGGCAGCGCACATGAAAATGCTAGGTTCGGAAAGAGTCGCCGAGTGCCAAAAAATCAGTTTGTTCGCCAGGTCGTCACAAAGGAGACCGAATTAGCCAGATACTTTAAGCAAAAACGTGGAAACGTAGGTATTGCAAAATCCGGCTGGGCCGTTTGTGCGGGAATCCTTGGCGGATTTAGGGGTATACCGAAATGGGTATATCGCCACACCGGCGGCGGCCGCGTTGAGGATAGGTCGCTAACAAAAGCAGGCGCTTTTTCAAAGCCCTATATTTCAATGACAAACACGATCCCATGGATATCAAACGTCATCAGCAAATCTACTGTCCAAAAATCCATTGACATACAGGTAGTAAAAATGATCAAACGGCTTTCTATCATCGCTGCTTATCAAAGCAAAAAGGCTGGCCTATAATGGACGCAGTCGCCACAGCCAAATTGGCCTTAGACGCATCCGGCTTTGATCGTGGCATTGCGTCAGCCCAGACGTCGGTTGCACGGTTTGCAAAGACGGCAGGCGGGCTAGTCGCCGGCGCCTTTGCGTTCGACAAGATTATCGCAGGTTTTTCTAGCGCCATTGAAAAGGGGGATCAGTTGCAGGATATCGCGGAGAAGTTTGGCGTATCTGCCAGCAAATTACAGCTCTTGGGAAATGCGGCGAGCGTGTTTGGCAGCGGGATTGATCAGGTATCCGCCGGATTAAACAAGCTATCATTGGCTCAACAGAAAGCCCTGGCTGGCGACAAAGGACTAGAAAACACGTTTAAGGAAGTGGGCATTAGCATTGAAAATCTAAAAGACATGAAGCCAGAGGATATTCTGCTAAAAATATCCGACAGTTTTGCCAGCGGGGCAAATGAAGGCCGACAGTTTATCATCGTAAATGAACTGCTTGGAAAGGCGCAAACGGATCTAATTAAAGTTTTAAACCAAGGATCTGCGGCCATTATTGAGCAGGGAGAGAACATCGGCGTTTACACCGATGAACAGATCGCAAGTCTTTCCGCTTTATCTGATTCGCTAAAGAAATTTCAAAACCTTACAAGCCTTGTATTTGGAGTTGCCGCAACAGCAATTATGGACGCAGTTGAGGCTTATTCCAGATTTGCTGTAATTCCGCCTTTAATCAAATTTTTTGATCAAGCCAAACCTGGATCCAGCAAAGCTGGCAAGGTGATAATGGACGCAACAGATAGCGCAGACGCCATGGCGGCGGTTGCTGACGAAAAAAAGAAGTTAGATAAAAAACTATATGACGAAGAAATCTACAACTTAGAGGAAGAAGCGCGCCTAAAGGAAAACAGGGAAAAGACGATTTTCGATCGCATGGTAAGAGATGCAGAGTTTGCTCGGGATGAAAAGAAGCGGGTATTACAACTTGAAAAAGAAACAGCGATGAAGAATCGCGAGCTAATTTTGCGGGGCATGGAAGCATCCGGCACCATCTTGGATCGTGCCAGAGCTGCCGCTGAACGGCTCGGCATGGGCGGATTGGCCCGTCAAATTGATATCCAGAGAGCGCAACAACAGAAACAGACTGACGTGTCGCTGATTTCTGGAATAGGGGCAACGCCAGGGGAACGCCGTAGCTTTAGGGACAACGAAAAGATTAATGCTCTCACACAGGCCGAGGGTGATTTGCAACGACAACAAAACAACGAATTGCTCAACAGCTTCGACTCCATGCAAAAAATAGTTGCAAATATCTTAACAAAAATTGACGATAAACTAGGAGTCCCGATATTGAAAACGGCGTATTGATATGGCCGCCAGCATAATAAATACCACGCTAAATGCGGGTGGGAAGATCCTCCGCAAGTCGACCAGATCTACGTCTGTTGACGGGTTAGTCACCCTTGTCGAAAACTATACGATTCGCCTTGCGGATATTGCGTCCTTAGAGCCTGACGCTGGAACAACGCACAGCTCTTTTTCTACGGCCACTGCAAAATATGCAAGAATGTATGTTGAGACGACGGCCGTGAATCCAATCGACGGAGATCTTGCGGATCTGAGCGTGACTTACGTTGGGCTGGATTACGCCAGCGGCTTGCCATCGGCATACATTACCGCAGTTGGCCAGCCTGGGGCCGGTGTATTTGGCGCAGATGCATCCGTGCTTGTTAAGTATGTCACGGCTCAGCCGGTTTTTGATTTGTTAAAGGGTTCGTCAATTAGGCTTAATTTTAAAAACGGCTTCATAACTACAAATCTAACTTTACCAAGCAAAAGATTTATACCAGCAAGTATTAACGGAACAACAATGCCGACCAATCCAAGGGCAAGGGAATATAGGGCATCCTATATTGGAGGTGTTTTCAGGGAATGGCTTTATGCTGGATATGTTCAAACATCCATCAGCTTTCAACGCAGGGGCGAATTTAATCAAATTGAAGAGCAATTTACGGAATTTTTTACTGGCAGTTCAGATATGTTTACTTCTAGTGGGGCGATTAATCTTGCTCAAGTTAATTCCCTGCCATCCTCGAGCTTTTTCTTTTAATGAAAACTAGAGAGCTTCGGCCCATAAATCCAACTCCGCAAGGAGTGGGGATTTCGGCAGAATATATTAACAGCATTATTGATAGAATAGAGGATCTAGTACAGGTTGCGGAATCGCAGAAGCCGATCGCAGGGGAAGGGATTAACATCCAATATACTGCCATTGGTGCCGTCATTAAGACCGGATGATCTATCCGAAATTAGACAGGGTACGTAATGGCGGGAAAATGTCCGTTGAGCTGGTCAATGGACTTATAAAGCGGACCGAATATGCGGCCGATCTATTAAAACAATACAAGTGCGTTGCCGGAACAGGAATAAATATAAAACAGCGTTATGATGGGGCGACGATAGGATCGGCGGGTAAATACAGGATTGTTGGAATTGCAAGTATTGGAGGTCAATTCATAGGCTATTTATATAATGGCTCA
>Ga0209298_10001507_pt1 | contig 15091 bp, 6 predicted proteins | sample S_140806_EF_Meta_FD_187325 | JGI IMG/M metagenome (GOLD analysis project Ga0209298, IMG submission 187325) | Freshwater microbial communities from Lake Simoncouche, Canada to study carbon cycling - S_140806_EF_MetaG (SPAdes) (version 2) | ecosystem: Environmental > Aquatic > Freshwater > Lake ...
GATCGGCCTGGTGCGGGGCGTGGAGAAGTTCGACCCGACGCGGGGCTACAAGTTTTCGACCTATGCGTACTGGTGGATCCGCCAGGGGATCACGCGGGCGATCGCCGAGAAGAGCCGCACGATCCGTTTGCCGATCCACATCACCGAAACGCTGAACAAGCTGAAGAAGGCGCAGCGGGAGTTGAGCCAGGAACTGGGCCGGACCCCCACGGTGGGCGAGCTGGCGGTGGCCGCGGAGCTGCCGGAGGAGGAGGTGAAGGACCTGCTGTGCCGGGCCCGTCAGCCGGTGAGCCTGGAGACGAAGGTGGGGGATGGCGAGGACACGGAACTGCTGGATCTGCTGGCGGGCGAAGGGGCGGGCCCCGAGGAGATGGTGGCCGGAGAATGCCTCAGGGGCGACTTGCGGGAACTGCTGGATCAGCTGCCGGAGCTGCAGGAGCGGGTGTTGCGGCTGCGTTATGGGATGGAGGGGGAAGAACCGATGAGCCTCACGGGGATCGCCCGCACCCTTGGTCTGAGCCGCGACAAGACCCGCAACCTCGAGCGCCGTGCCCTGGAGCAGATCCGCAGCCGCTCGCGGGAACTTCAGGCCTACCTCAGCGCCTGAACCGCTGCCGCCCCCAGGGGAGGATCCGTACCGCGGCATCCCGGAGTCGGCGGGGCAGCCGCAATAGGTTGCGGCTTTGCACGCCCTGCTGCGGCGAACCATGTCCCCTGTCGGTGTCCTCGGTCGGGTTTCCGGGTTGCTCGCCCGGGTTGGGCGGGGCGGTGCTGTCGGTTCCGGCCAGGAGGCTCCCCGGCAGCGGCAGCGCCGGCTCGAACGTGAACTGGAGGAGGCGCGTCGGCTCGGGCACTGGTTCACCGAGGAGGATCGGCAGCTCCTGCGTGAACACGAGGCCCGCCTGGCGGCTGAGCGCCGCGGGGAGCTGGTGCGTCAGGCCGGTCGCAGCGGTGCCATCGCTCTGTTCGTGATGGCCTGTGTGCAGCCCCTGCTGTGGCCCCTGGCCCTGGTGGGCGGTGTGAAGGCCTTCCCCCGCACCAGCCGCAGACTCGGGTTCGCCTTGCTGGGCCTCACCGGGGTCGCTCTGATCGGGGCCGCGGTGGCCCTGATGCAGATGGGCCGGAGCCTGATGACGCCGCCGGAGCAGGCGGTGCCGGCCCTCGCCCCAGCCCCACCGGTCTCCCGCGCCCCGAGCGCGAGCGATCCCGGGGCTCCCCAGCCTCCCGGGTCCTCCCTCGGCCGCGCCATCGCCGAGCGCCTCAGCCGCGCCTGCGATTACTGGACCCTCGAGGGCACCAGCCCGGATGGGACCGCCACCTACCGCAAGGGTCTCTACCGGAGCTGGAACGGTCAGCCAGTGATGGTGCTGCCCCGCAGCACCTGGAGCTATCTCGATGGCCGCGAGCGGAGCGCCCTGGCCGACCACCTGGCCCAGGACCGCGGCATCCGGGCCATCCATGTCGGTCGCGTGGTGCCCTCCACCACCTTTGCCGGCAATACGATCACGGTCGATGAGCGCGTCTGGCCCTAGAAGAACTCATCAAAGTTGTCGAAGTCGACCGCCTTGAAGTTGCCGGCCTCCACCTGCTGCATCAGCCGCACCAGCTGGGCCCAGAGCGCGCCGGCTGTGGCGATCGAGAGCAGAAAGGCCACGAGCAGTGCCGTGCCGGCGCCGAAGCCAAACACCTGCAGGCTGCCGCCGATGAACAGGGTCACCCCCACCACCAGACCGATCCAGGGCAGCACCGTGGTGGTTCCGCTCAGGGGAAGTAAAGGCAGCCGGTCCTGCTTCCAGCCGTCGAGTCGCAGCTGCACCAGCTTGGAGAAGGTGAGGCCGCACACCAGGCCGATCGCCAGCCCAACGCCTGCCAAAAAATAGGGAGGTTGCTGGATCTGGGCGAATTCCAACAGGATTTCGGCGTCATCAAGATCCCCATACAGACCGCTCGCCGCATCCAGGGCCGCCTCCTGGAGATTGAGAGGCGGCTCTGCCGCGCTGATGGTGGCGACCAGCAGGGTGACCAGGGTGGTGGGCGGGGCAATCACGCGGCGGCGGCGGGGGGTGGCTTGACCTTAGGGAAAGGGAACAGCCTCAGCGAAAGCAACAGCTTCCGGCAATGGGAACAGGCCCATCCCCACCCAGCGGCCGTCATCGAGACGGGCCCGCTTCACCAGGTTGGGCCGGGTGGACAGGATGCTGCGCACGGGAATCGGGGCTGCTCGACCGGGCGATCAGCCGCTCTTTTTGCGTCCTCTGGTACCTCCTGGTGGCTTGGTCGGTTTCGCGGGGCTTGCGCCATCAGGCTTAGAGCCCCACTCGGGCGGTAGGCAGGCCACCCTGAAGCCCACGAAACTGTCGCGGAAGATCGGAGCAATGCCGCCCCGCGAGGCTGATCGGCATTGGAGAGGGTCACTGCACCAGCAACCGCCCCGCGCGATGCGATCGTCCTGCTTGGGATTTCCCTGCAGGTTGGGGTCCGGATCTTCCCAGGCCGTGCCATCTGGGGGGCAGCCCAGGGGCATGGGGTGCCAGCGGTCGAGGCACCATTCCCAGAGCTGGCCATGCATTTCGGCGAGGCCCCAGGGATTCACCAGCCCAAGTTCCCCAATGGCGACAGGAGTCTGCCGGAACACCCCAAGGGCGCCATCTCCATAGACGTAGCTGCCGTCGTAGTTTGCCCAGCTGGAATCGAGAGTGTCACCCCAATGGAAGGGCGTGCTGGCTCCGGCTCTGCAGGCGGCCTCCCAGCAGCTCTCACTGGGCAGACTGAGCTGAGGTGAGCTGTCCCCGAGTTCGCCAAGCAACCAGCGGTTGAGTCGCCGGATCCAAGCCTGACAATCGTTCCAGCTCACCGAGTCAACGGGCAAAGATCCTGGTTGGGCAAAACAGGGCCAGATTCCATGGGCCATGGCGGCGGAAGGGGCTGGGTTGAGTTCCGGCTCGGAACCCTCCGGCTTGAGGCGGGCAACGACCGCCCATTGCTGGTGGGTGATGGGGTGGCGGCTCAGGCCAAAGGCCGATAACGCAACGGTGCGCAAGGCTTCGACATCGCAGCCGGTGCATTCGGGGAAGGCTCCGTAGTCGTCATGGCCCGCTTCGCTGACCTGGGAACCGAGTTGGTAGGTGCCGCCGGGAATCTCCACCAGCTCAAGGTTTTGGCCCTCGGGTAGGGGAAGTCGCCACACCTTCACCACCACAATCCTTGTGGTGACGGCTCCATGGCCATGGGTGAGGGTGACCATGGCCACGGGCCGGCCTCCTGCGCGGCCCCACACCGGAAGATCATGGGCAGCCCGCATGGCTAAGGCCCTGCTGGCCGCCTGCGCCAGGGGCAACAGCGCCTCGAACCGTTCCCGGTTCTTTTCCTGTTTGAGCTCCGCTTGCTCCATCAGTTCCATGAGGGTCGATTCGATGTCCTGGTCCCTTTCCTTGGCAGGATCCAGCAGGCCGAGGGCCTCGCAGGCCGCCCGCCTGATTCCCGGCTGGCTTGCATCGTCCTTGACCACCGCCAGAAGAGCATCGATCGCATCAGGGGTGCCCAGCATGCCCAGCAGGGTGGCCGCATCCTGGCGCTCCGTTTCCGGTAACTCCCGGTCGTCCACCATCTGGGCCAGGCGTGTGGGTGCCACCAGCTGGACGGCCCGCCGACTGCTGGGGGGCACATCCGGTGCCGCCATGGCGGCAAGCTTCCTGATGGCGTCTTGTCGCTCGCTGTCCACGGGGACAGAGAGCTCCCACATCCATTTATGGGCCCGTTGTTCTTCCAGTCGGGTCCGTTCTTCCTCCGGGTCCAGATCGGCGAGATGGCCGAGTCGATCGGGGAGTTCCTGGGGAATCAGGCCAGCCCTTTCATTGCGTTTGAGGCGATCGTGGCAGGCATCACGAAGGGCTAGCAAAAAGCCCCGCATGCCTTCTTTCTCTCTGCTGGAGCGCTGCTCTAGATCCTCCAGAAAGGGTTGCCAGTCTTGTCCGGATTCAAACAGGTCCCGTTGCCGCATGGCCGCCAAGTATTCAGCCAGGGGATCGAGAGGAAAGCACAATTGATCCAGATCGGCGCCTGGATTTTGCAGGAGTCTTTGTTCCAGGAGATAGTTAATCAGTGATTGGCGTTGGCGCCGACTAGCCAGGCCCATCCCATTCGGAGGGTCAGCGTTGAGGGCTTGATCGGCCCAATCACCGGAGAAGGCCAGGGGTTGATAAAGCGGCCGACCCTCAAGGCCCTGTTTATGACTTGCAAGCGCAAGGATCTGCAAGCTTTTTTGTACCACCGATGGATTAATTTCCAAGCCAGCACGAAGTCGCTGAGCGGCGTCGATGTTGCGATCGAGTCGGTTGACATAACCCAACATCAGTTCGGGCACTGAGCCTGCCAATAATCCATGTCCTAACTCCCGTTTGGCGATCACGTCGTCGATGAACATCTGAGCGAGCATCACGGAGATCGGCTTGTCGGCGACGATGCGGCGCAGTTGATTCTGGGCAGGCACGAGTTCGCTGTCATTGAGGCGATCGTCGAGTCCCTGGTAGGTGAGATATTCGAGAAAAAATGATTGCAATCGATCTGTCGCGATTTGTAAGGGTGTGATCTGCGTGATCGCTCTTTCGCTGAAACCTTCCAAACCACTGCGGCGGGTGGTGAGCATCAGCAGACCCGCTGGCATGGTTTCTCGCACCCTTTGGCGAGCAACTTCGGGGAGTTCCGAGAAATGATCCACAATCGGCAGCACCCGCTTGTAGCGCAGCAGGGCTTCGACCAGCCCCGGTTCCAGCTGGGCACTGCCAATGCTCTGCTCCAGCCAGAGACGAACCCGTTCACTCAGGGTTTCTTCTGCTGCCAAGCTGCGGTCAATCAGAACGGGCAGCCGCTTGATCCCCCCCAGCAGGCCCTCGAGGGCCCAGAAAGCAATGCGAACGGCCAGGCTGGTTTTCCCTGAGCCGCCTTCAGCCGCGATCAGGATCAAGTGGGCCTCCGCCCCTTCAACAGCTTGCTTGAGATCGGCGGGTTCAAGCAACAGTAGTTTCGGTTTCCCGCCGGGCACCTCCATGCGCAGGTTCAGGGGCACATGGATCTTGCGTTCGGCTACGGCGGGCAATTTGGCAAAGGCACCGGCAAGGGGTTGGAAATGGACTTCCAGCCAGGCATCGACTTGGGCTGGCCCATAACTTGGGGGTGGGGCTGGATCCTGCTCCCCCTGGCGGGGGGGAGGATTGGCGGCGAGCCGGACGATGGCCTGCTCGAACAGTTCCGGTCCGGTCGCCCCGCCACCGGGTTCGTCGACACAGAGCATCGGGGTGCAAAGGCTTCCCACCCTTGCCTTGAAGCGATCCAGGGCCTCCTGGGCCTGGGGATCGCGCTCAAAGGCATTCTTGAGATCACTGGTGAATTCGAGGAAAAAAGCCCTGATTGGCTTGTCGGCTTCCAGGGCGGCTTCAAACTCCAGTTCCGTGATCGAGAGACCGCTGCCGTCTTGAGCAAGGGAGCCATAGCGATAGGAAAGCAGCAGGATGTAGTGATCGGAGCTGCGGACGTCGTTTTGGCAGGTGGTGACGACAGGATCACTGGATCCGCTGTAGCTGTCTCGATAGGCGTGGCCGGCCCGAGTGATCAGATCTTTGACGCGCTCTCTTTCTTTGACTAGCCCAAGATAGGGACTGGAGATATAGAAACTATGGCTTTCAGTTTGGTTGGAGGGTTTTCCCTTACGCACGGGAGTCATTCTAATTAAAAGCGGTAATTCAATTTTGCGTAAAAGCCATTGCCAAGAAGCCAGTTATTCCATGCATCGGCATTATTCTCGGTTGAAAACTGTTTTACCCAGCCAATTTCCGTGATCCAGTGCTGTCCTGACAGCCACCGCACAAACACACCTCCTGCACCCACGTTGTCAGAGAAGCGGTCTTGGAAGTCTTGATTTTGTAAGGTGGTGCTGACACCGCCAGCGCCAATGAATGGTACCAGTTGAAGTCCCTGGTTGCGCCGACTCCAGAAGGTCCAGCTCAGCTCTGCAGTGCCCAGCCAGCCGTTGTCACCACTGATGAGTTGTGAGGGCAAGCCGCGCAGTCCCACATCGGAGCCGAGGCTGAAACGCATCGGTTCTGTGAGCTTATGGAGGGCCAGCTGGCCACCTCCGCGCAGGTTGAGCTGCCAATCGGGGAGGAAACTCCAGCCCAGGGAAAGGAACGTGCCCACGGCGTTGGCTTTGCCAGGCACGATGTCGAAGGGGGCGAGTTCCTTGAGTTGCTGGGAGGGGGTGGCGGCGGAGAGGCCTTGGAGGCCATAAAGTTGACCGAACCAGAACAGATTCGAAGCGGAACCGGAACCATTCAGTTCAAACCTCAGGTAGCCGTTGCGGGGTTGGCGGAGCCTATCGGGCAGGAAACTCGGCAGGGCCTCGCCGTTGAGCTGGTTGGTGGACTGGTTGCCGCTGTAGGCCAAGGCTGCGCTCCAGCTCTGGTTGAGGGTTTCCCGCAGCAGCCATTCGATCTGTCCCAATCCTTGCCATTGGGTGGTGGAAAAACCGTTGCCGGGTGGGGGTAACTCGATCGATTGGCGCCAGCTGGAGCCGAAGGCGCCGGTGAGATTGAAGCTTTCGCCCAAGGGGTAGGTGTAGCTCAAGGAGCCGGAGGCCTGACCCAGCTGCGGGGCGTCGCTGCTGTCTAGCTCGCCAGAAAAGAGCAGGCTGTCCCCCTGGCGCAGCAGAGAGGGACGCAGGATGGTGGCGGTGCCGCGGGCTTGGCCGCTGCCGATGCTGCCGTCGTTGCGCAGACTCAGTTCACCCTGCCACGCCGGGGGGGTGCTTTTCACACTGACCACCAGCACGGCCTGGCTGGGGTCGCCGCCGAGGCGGGTGAGCTGACTGCGTACGGAATCAACCTCTGGGCGCCTCTTGAGAAGCTGGAGTGTGCGCTCTAGGGAGGGGAGATGCAAGGTGGTGCCAAGGATTGGCCCCAGCCAGCGCCGCACCTTGACGTTCAGGCGTGGGTCTGGGCCTTGCACCCGCAGCTCAACGACTTTCCCCTGAATGACCTGCAGATAGGCCGGAGGCGGATCCGCGAACACGAAAACCCGCGTGTTCACGTAGCCATCGAGGACCAGGCGTGAGGTGAGGGCGGCGGCGCAGGCCCGCAGTTTTTCGGCCTCGGGGCTGATCAAGCTGCAGGGCTGCAGGATGGCGGCCAGCTGCTGTGGTGTGTAGGGAACTTTGCCTTGGACAGCCGGCAGCCTGCGGGGATCGACGGGGCCGGTGGGCGGCAGGAACGGCGGGGGCTGATCTGGTGGGCTCGCCTCAATCGGTGCCTCCAGAATGGGGGCTGCGGGCTGGTTGGGTCGCCGTTGCGGTTGTTCCAGAGCCGGAGTCGGGAGTCGTACAGGGCTGTTCTGTAGGGGGGGAGCCACCAATTGGGCCAGGAGGAATGGCACGCAAGAGGGCAAGCAATGATTTGGTGATGTTAACGCTGCATTTTGGTGTCAAGCCAGCGCTGACCGTATGCGTTCAGGGGTCGGGATGCATCACCGCGCAGCCCATCCCTTATCGCTCATCACCAAGCGAGCAGAGACGCAGCATCCCCTGACAGCTGATTCAGGGATCCGGCAACAGTGACGGAATCACTCCGCCACGGTGATGGGCAATCCAGGCCTGCTCCAGGAACTGCCAGACATCGCGGCCCTGTTGTCGGAGGCTTGTGGTGACCGTGAGAAGGCGGCTGCGGCAGATCGCACCCTGGCGGGATGGACGCCATGGCTGTTCTTGCGCTGAATCACCGACTGGCGCAGGGCGCGCCCCGCTGGTAACCCAGCTCAACCACCCGTTGCAGCGTGGCCTCAAATTCCTTGCGGAGTGGCCGGCAGCGTTGTTGGAAGGCGGGCCAGTCGATCGTTTCGTTCTTGTAGCGGTGCCAGAGCCCAAACAGCTGTTGCTGCAGGCCCAGCAGCTGGGCGCCGAATTCAGCGCTGGCGCCCGGGCGTTCGGCGATAGCGTTGAGGTCGCGCATAGGTTCGCCCAGCACAGCTGGCGTTGCCGAGTGGGCAATTGGTTGTAAGCTGAAGAGCGATTGCTCACCACAATCCCGCCAAAGGCACTCCCGATAAGCTCGATGGCGGCGGTCGTTGATCGACTCATGCCTTGGATGAATACCGTCACCACAGCGGTAACCATGACCCACTGCCAGCCCCGCTTGCCTGTGGGATTGTTGCCCACCGCTTCGCGGAAGACTGCGACTACGACATAGGCCACAGGTTGCTGACGGGCGGCCTCCAGTGCCTGGGCCATCGGCTCCGCCAACGCGGCGCTCAGGCGCAGGCGAATCGTGGCAATCTCCCCACGGCTCATACCCACCCCCAGCAGATACTGGAGCAGTGCCTGGGTCTTGCTGAAACTCAGCGGGAAGGCACTGCCCAGCAGTAGGCCCACCAGGGAACTGAGACGGGGACCGAAGTGTCTGACCTCCACAGCCGCCGGCAACGGGGCGCAGGTGCTGGTGGAGTAGGAGGAAGACACTAGGCGTTGTAGCCGGTGCTCGATCACCAGCGGCGTGATTGGCGGGATCTCGATCACCTGATGGCGCAAGGGAGCGGAGTCCTCGCCCTCCAGCAAGGTGCCGCAACGTCGACAGGCATCGGGGTGGTGTTCCACCACCTCATCCACCCGCTCAATCGGCAGCAGCTCCTGGCCTGATCCAGGGTGGCCTGGCTGACCGCCGCGTTTGCGGCCACTGCCCTTGCGCCGTACCGGCGGCTTAAACCAGGGCCGATCTGCTCTCGCAGACTGGACAGTTCGATAGCCAGGGCGGCGAGTTGACTGCGGAGCCGTTCAATCTTCTGCTGCTAGGCCAGGGTGAACTGTCTTGCCTCGGATTGCCACAACAGCCAATCCGCGTCTGGTGTCCCGGAAGGAGGCGTGCTCATCACAGGCGGTCTCTGCCTGAGATGCAACCGGGAATCAAGCTGCCGCCAGGAGTTCAGCAGTGACGAAGTTCACTATGAGCCATTCCGCCCCCTGAACAGGTACCCCCGACCAGCCGGGGACATCCTGAGGGGCGGCGAAAATTGCGCGCGGAACACTTGATTGGAGGGTGCAACGCCTGGGATTGTCGATTGATGCGGTTTTCAGCGTATCCCCCTTAAATTTGGTGCATGATTGGCGCAGGAAAAACGGCTCAACGCGTCAAGCCCATGTCCCGCCACCGCCGCCAAGTGCTTGCTGGTATTGGCCAGGTCAGGTCCTGCGAGGGTGCGGCCTGGATCCAGCCGGTGGTGGCCGCAGGTTCGCTAGTGGCCCTTTTGCTGGCCTCGGGGGCCAGGGCGGGTGAGGTTTCCGCCACCCAAGGCCCTTTGGATTTGGGAACCAAGGTGAATGGCGTGGCGGGCGGCCGCTGCCATGCCGGCCAATGCCAGGTGAGTGGGGGCACTGCGGCGGGCGCCAACCTGTTTCACCGCTTCAACCGCTTCGACACCCGTGGGGAGATCAGCGGTGTTTCGATCCAAAATGGCCTCCACCGCACGGTGGTGCTGGGGGTCATGGACCCGTTGGGGTCGTTTTTGAACAAGGGCATCAGCCTCAGCTCGCCGGCCCACCTGTTTTTTCTCTCGCCCGGCGGTCTGCATGTGGGGGCCGGGGCCCAGTTCTTCAATACACCCCAACTCACCTTGAGCACGGCCAGCTCCCTGGGGTTGGGCAGTGGCCGCTTCGATGTGTTTCGCACCACGGCGTCCGAGGCGGCCCTGTTGACGGGGATGCCGATCCGTGGCAAGGAGGGTTTGAGCAGCGATCCAGCCGAGGCCCAGCGCAACGGCATCACCAAAGCCGGCGATCTGGTGGTGGATGGCGGCTTGATTCAGGTGGATGCGGCCTTGTTGCTGGATGCCCAGGGCGGCCATCTGCTGTTGCAGGCCGGCAGCCAGCTGGCGGTTCCCGGCGGCAGCGTGGAACTGAACGGCAACAACGTGACCGTGGCTGCGGGTGCGCTGGTGACCGCCAGTGCCCAGGCGCCTGCTGCGCCGGTCCAGGTCCCGGGGCCGACAACGGCTCCGGCGCCAGCGACGGTGGTGCCAGCAGCGCCAGCGCCAGCGCCAGCGAATGTTGTGGCAGCGCCAGCGTCCGTGGTGCCAGCGGCAGCGGTCGTTGCCACGACCGCAACTACCAGCCCTGCAGCCCCTGCCCTCGCCGCCGTTGCTGCAGCCTCTGCGGTGCCAGTGGCCTTGCCTTCAGGGGCCATGACAAATTCCGCCGCTAACTCAGACACCCCCGTACTCACCACTGCGGCAGTGAACCCAGGCCCGACAACGGCCCCTGCGGAAGCCCTCGCGTCCACAGCGGTTCTTGCCACAACAGCCGCCACCACCCCTGCCACCCCAGTCCTCACAAACGCTGCCGCAAACTCCGCCTCCGCGACCTCTGAAGCCCCTGCGCTGCCGGTCCCCGCGGCAGTGGCGGCGCCACTACCGCAAGCCAAGCCCCCCGCCCCAGCTCAGATTTCAGCCCCCGGCTTGGATGGCGGTGTGATTCGCATCAGTGCCAGCAGTGATGCCGTTGTCGCGGGCCAGCTCAAGGCCCTGGGAGTTGCGGCAACAGGCAGTGGCACTGCGGCCAGTGGCACGGAGGCCAGTGGCGGGTCCGGCAAGGGTGGCCGCATCGAGGTCACGGGCCAGCGGGTGGCGCTAACGGGCGCCGCCCTTGATGCAAGCGGCCCGGCCGGCGGTGGCACGGTGCTGCTGGGCGGCGATGTCCGCGGCGCCAACCCCGCCGTGCCCAACGCCAGCAGCACCAGCGTGGACGCCGCCAGCACGGTGCGCGCCGATGCCCTGGCCAAGGGCGATGGGGGCACGGTGGTGGCCTACGCCAGCCAGCGCACGGAGGTGGCTGGCCTACTGAGCGTGCGCGGCGGCCCGGAAGGTGGCAATGGCGGCTTTGTGGAAACATCCGGGGCCAGCGTGGCCCTCAGCCGTGGCCCGGATCTGGCGGCGCCCCTGGGGAAGGGTGGGACGTGGTTGATTGATCCGGTGGACATCACGATTACCAGCACGATTCCTGATGCCATCACCCTTAAAGTTCGCTTCGATGTTCAACCTGAAAAATATGGCGCCAGGCCCTACGCCGCGCTGACCCCAGCAGGCAATGGCCGCTATTACGGCACCACCAAATTAGGTGGACTCCGTAACCAAGGGGCCATCTATGAGTTTAATCCAGCTAAATCTGCCGCCGAATCCATCTCCCTCAAGGGCAGCTTCAACTGGGATACTGGCTACAGTCCCAACGCCGAGCTGATCGCAGCGGGCAATGGCCGCTACTACGGCACCACCGAATTTGGTGGCATGATATTTGGTGGCATGATTGGTTTCCTCAATGGCCAAGGGACCGTATATGAGTTTGATCCAGCTAAATCTGCCGCCGAATCCATCTCCCTCAAGGGCATCTTCATGGGCGGTCCGAATGGTAATGGCGCCAGACCCTCCGCCGCGCTGACCGCAGCGGGCAATGGCCTCTACTACGGCACCACCAACGAGGGCGGCACAAATAACCTAGGGACCGTATATGAGTTTAATCCAGCTAAATCTGCCGCCGAATCCATCTCCCTCAAGGGCATCTTCACGGGCGGTCCCAATGGCAATGGCGCCAGACCCTCCGCCGCGCTGACCGCAGTGGGCAATGGCCTCTACTACGGCACCACCAATGAGGGCGGCGAGAATAAACAAGGGGCCATATATGAGTTTAATTCAGCTAAATCTGCCGCCGAATCCATCTCCCTCAAGGGCAGCTTCACACAATATACTAATGGTTATAGACCCAATGCTGCGCTGATCGCAGCGGACAATGGCGTCTACTACGGCACCACCTCGCTCGGCGGCGCCATCAATGATCTAGGGGCCATCTATGTGTTTGATGCCAACGCCCCCTATATGTCAACCGCCACGATACAATCGGCCTTGAATGCCGGTGGAAGTGTAATCGTAGGCACCACCAAACCTCTGGCGGCTCAGTCCGGCAATATCACCGTCAACTCCCCTATCAGCAAAACGGCCGGCGACGAAGCCTCCCTCACTCTCAACGCCCACAACAACATATTCCTCAATTCCAGTATCAGCAGTAGCAATGCTGCCCTTAATCTCAGCCTGAATGCTGATATCGATCTCAATGGCTCGGGTGCCACGTCATTAGCATCCGGGGCCAGCTTGAGCCTTAGTGGTGGCACCGCCACTGCCAACGGCCCAATCAGTATGGCCGCCAATTCCAAGATTAAGGACGCCCAGATTATTGCAAAAGCGATAAATAGTGATGGTGGTATTTTGGAAAATATCTTGTCTTTGAATGTAGACAGTTTAAGGCAGAATGGTGGCAGCTTGCAAGCTAATGGTACGGCAACAGTCAAGGCGCTTGACTTGAGTTCTGGTTCCATCAGCGGCAGTGGTGATCTGCAAGTCACCCAAAGCTTCAACCGCAGCGGTGGAACGATTGACGGGGACTTCTCCAACTTGTCCATCACCCAGGTCAGCGGCTCGCTCACCCCGGGTGCCCTCCGCGCCGCTGGACCAGTGACACTGCAGGCACCCAATGGCCAGCTCACTCTTGATGCGCCGATTGCTGCCAGCACAGTTCTGGCGCGTGGCTCTTCCGGCATCACCCTATCGGGCGCTGCCGTTCTCACCGCCAGCGCTCCATTAGGCAGGGCCATAACACTTGATGCCGGCAGCAGTGCCTTCTTTAACAACTCTACCTTTAAAGCTGCGGCTCTCTCGAAACAACCCGGTGCAACCTGGGCGATCTATGCAGACAACCCCACCTCCACTCCCTCCGTCAATCTGGGCAGCTTGCCCTACAGCTTCAAGCAATATAACCAGACCTTCGATACCAACCAGGAATCCAATCCAATTCTGGGTTCTGGTAATGGGCTTTTCTTTGCCAATAGCCCTACGATCTCGGTTAATTTGCTGCCAGTAAGCAAGGATTACGACGGTAAAGTTGAGGTTAATCTGAGTGCGTCAAACTATAATGTAACTGGCATTTTAGAGGGGGATTTGGTGAAAATAAAGCCCGCTGTCGGCACCTACGTTAACAAAAATGCCGGCAACGACAAGCTTGTTTCTGTATCAGAATTAACCATTGCCAATGCCACTGAAAGCGCCTCTGAAGTTGCTGTCTTTGGCTACAACCTTTCAAGCACTGAAGCCTCTGGTGCCATTGGCACGATCACCCCGCTCCTCCTCTCCGGTGCGGCCATTGCGCCTGGCAGCTCGATCTATGGCTCAGCCCTGGCGCCTGGTGCGGTGAGCTTTGGCAATATCGTCGGTTCAGATGTGGTGGGCTCAAGTGCTTCGGTCAATACCGAGGCGCTGAGCACAAGCCTCAACCCGATTGTTGGCACCTACAGCCAGAGCGCATCAGCTCTGACAGGGGTTGATGCGGGGAACTACTCATTCTCGGGCTTCATCTCAACGCCAAACTACACGATCAGCAAGCTAGACCTTGCTGGAGCGGAGATTGGCTCGGGTATCTCGATCTATGGCGCAGCCCTGGCGCCCGGTGCAGTGAGCTTTGGCAACATCGTCGGTTCTGATGTGGTGGGCTCAAGTGCTTCGGTCAATACCGAGGCGCTGAGCACAAGCCTCAACCCGATCGTTGGCACCTACAGCCAGAGCGCATTAGCTCTGACAGGGGTTGATGCGGGCAACTATTCCTTCTCAGGCTTCACCTCAGCAGAGAACTACAGCATCACGCCGCTGTCCATCAGCGGTGCCGCCATTACGCCTGGCAGCTCGATCTATGGCACAGCCCTGACGCCTGGTGCGGTGAGCTTGAACGGCATCGTCGGTTCTGATGCGGTGGGATCCAGCGCTTCGGTTAACACCAGCACCGTAAGCACAAGCCTAAACCCGATCGTTGGCACCTACAGCCAGAGCGCATCGGCTCTGACGGGAGCTGATGCGGGGAACTATTCCTTCTCGGGTTTTACGACCGCAACGTCGAATTACACGATCAACAAGCTGGCCCTCACTGGTGCCTCCATTGCGCCTGGCATCTCGATCTATGGCGCAGCCCTGACACCTGGTGCGGTGAGCTTTGGCAATATCGTCGGTTCAGATGTGGTGGGCTCAAGTGCAGCGGTCAATACCGAGGCGCTGAGCACAAGCCTCAACCCGATCGTTGGCACCTACAACCAGAGCGCATCAACGCTGACAGGCGTTGATGCGGGGAACTACTCCTTCTCGGGTTTTACGACCGCAACGTCGAATTACACGATCAACAAACTGGCCCTCACCGGTGCAGCCATTGCGCCTGGCAGCTCGATCTATGGCTCAGCCCTGGCGCCTGGTGCAGTGAGCTTTGGCAACATGGTCGGTTCTGATGCGGTGGGCTCAAGCGCCACGGTTGATACCACCACGCTGAGCACAAGCGGTAAGCCAATCATTGGTAGCTACAGCCAGAGCGCATCAGCTCTGACAGGTTTTGATGCGGGCAACTATTCCTTCTCAGGCTTCACCTCAGCAGAGAACTACAGCATCTCGCCGCTGTCAATCAGCGGTGCCGCCATTGCGCCTGGCAGCTCGATCTATGGCACAGCCCTGACGCCTGGTGCGGTGAGCTTTGGCAATATCGTCGGTTCTGACGCGGTGGGCTCAAGCGCATCGGTTAACACCACCACCGTCAGCAGCAGTGGAATTCCGATCGTTGGCACCTACAACCAGAGCGCATCGGCTCTGACGGGCGTTGATGCGGGGAACTACTTCTTCTCGAGCTTAATCTCAACGCCAAACTACACGATCAGCAAGCTAGACCTTACTGGTGCGGAGATTGGCTCGGGTAGCTCGATCTATAGCTCAGCCCTAGCACCCGGTGCAGTGAGCTTTGGCAACATCGTCGGTTCTGATGCGGTGGGCTCAAGTGCAGCGGTCAATACCAACACGCTGAGCACAAGCCTCAACCCGATCGTTGGCACCTACAGCCAGAGCGCATCGGCTCTGACAGGGGTTGATGCGGGGAACTACTCCTTCTCGGGCTTCATCTCAACGCCAAACTACACGATCAGCAAGCTAGACCTTGCTGGAGCGGAGATTGGCTCGGGTATTTCGATCTATGGCGCAGCCCTGGCGCCCG
>Ga0209298_10001516_pt1 | contig 15054 bp, 33 predicted proteins | sample S_140806_EF_Meta_FD_187325 | JGI IMG/M metagenome (GOLD analysis project Ga0209298, IMG submission 187325) | Freshwater microbial communities from Lake Simoncouche, Canada to study carbon cycling - S_140806_EF_MetaG (SPAdes) (version 2) | ecosystem: Environmental > Aquatic > Freshwater > Lake ...
AGTCAGAGAACATGCGTTCTAAACAATAGTTTAGGAGACTCCTTATGCCGGGGTTGGTGCTAGACATGACTAGACCTGTCCTAGATCGCTCTAGGATGCCCTGTGCGCCAATTTTGCCGTGTTTACTTGTCATTGTGTCACTTCCTTCCTTGCCGTGTTTAAATCGCTTGTGACTGGTTGCCAAGGCTGATAACCGTGCGCCTGTGCCATCAAGTCAGCGTCAAGAGGTATGGCCCCATGTCCCAGCAAGTGCATCACTGTGACCGTGTCTCCTGTTTCCTGTGTCCCTATCAGCCTGCCCCGCGTGTCGTATACCGGCTCTGTTTCCTTGCGTTGAATAACCTCAAATACTTGGAAACGCATCGAGCTGATAAACGGTTGCGCGTGATAGACTTTCAAAAAGGTTCTCATAGCTTTATTTCATACTTAGGACATGGAACATCCAACCAAAACGCCGCCTGGTTGACAAGCGCAATCCACTGTATTGCCGTTTCGTAGCAATTCACGGTTATTACAAGGCGATTGCCATCGTATATGCTTGCAGGCGTATCGGTGATGGTTTTTGTCATGATAAAGTAAATGTCGTGTCGTGCTGTGGTGTGGCGTGGAGTGTAGTGGTGTGGAGTGTTGTGGTGGAAATCTATTGTTGTGTAGTGTCGTGGCGTGCGGTGTCGTGCTGTGGTGTGGCGTGTGGTGTCGGAAATCTATCAAGCATTTTCCCATGTCATGTCATCGCCGACATGGAAACGACCGTAAAATCCACCGTTACGAGGACGGAAACGCCCCACGCCGATGAATTTGCCAGCTTCTACAAGGTAACGCTCGAAAACGTCCTTTGTGATTGTCTGGTCGAGGATGTAAAATGTTGCCGTGGCTGTCCAATCGTGGATAACCGGAAACTTGCGAGGAACGCGCGTTCCGCTGCTGCGTTTGCCGTCAGCGTGGCACATAAAGGTTTCTCCTTCGGTCTCATCCTTGTGAACGCCAAGCATAACCGGGTCAGTGACCAACAGGCCAGCGGTGAAGTGCTTTGTCCAGGTTGCTTGTCCCTTGCCGGGGATTTTTTCTCCAAGATATTGAGCGCATTCCATCAAGGCGTTTTTCAACGCCATGGGTGGAATGTAAACGATTCCTGTTTTACGGTCGTAGTGTTGGTGCTCGCGCCAGTTTCGAGCGTCGTAGTCGCCGGATGATTCTTTTTCCAGCTTCGGTATTTCCGCAGCGTAAAGGCGTGATTGCGAATAAGGACTCGCACTTGTCAATGTAACTGTTGCTTTTTTCATGTTTTGTGTGTGTTGTGTTTGTGTTTGTGTTTGCGTTTGCGTTGTTCCCGCGTCGTGCGGAAAAATTGTTTATTGTTTTTTTTAGTCGCATTGTTTCAATGTAGCCAATGCCTCAATCGCTTGATTATACCAGCTTTCGGTTAACGGGTAAGCTGTGGCGACTCGCAACGCCTCTGCCAGCCTGTCCCGCTGCTCGGTGACGGCAGCGAGTTCGCGTTCAAGGGTTCGGGAAAAAGCAATCCGGACAACTTCTTTTGGTAGTGTTGGAACTATTCCCATCCCGCGGGATAAAAATAATTCTGCATCAGTTCTCGGTGTGTCGTTCATAGTTCGTTCGGGGTTAGGGATTGGAGTGCTTCCCATAGTTCTTGGTCAAAGTCCTCACCAGTAAGCGGGAAGGCTTTGGCTCGGTGTGTTATAATCGCCTTTGCCAGCGCATCCCGCTGCTCGGTGACGGCGGTTAGTTCGGATCGTAAATTATTACCAAGATCAGCAAGTGCCGCATTCCATACGGCGCAAGCGAATTGCTCGTCATTGTCTAGGACTAGGGTGGGGCATCCGTTTTCATGGTCGTTCCACCATTCATCAAAAGACTTAGGACAATTACCGGCATCCGTCATCGGTGTTGGTTCGTTGCTCATGGTGTTTGTTTTTTTTCTGCGATGTAATTGCAAAGTTGCCGAAAATCCTGCTCGGTTTGATACCGTTGCGCTGCCCGGCGAAAGATGTAAACGCATGTTCCTTCTTTCATTTTTAAGCAGTCTGCCGCCGTTTTATGCGAAAATCCGTTGCATCCAAGGACGTATATCAACGCCTGCCGATTGTTTAGTGCCTCGTTTGATCTGTTTTGCAGGTCGAATAATGATCGCGCATGCATGTTCCTTGTGCTTGCTGGATATTTTTCAAGCAATGCCATAAAGAACTTGGTGGCCGTTGCCGCTATTTCTCCTTGGTCATATTCTTTTTTGGGCCCAGCTTTTCTGACGGGCGGGATAAGTATTGTTTCGGTTGTTTTCATGTTTCGATTGTAATTGATATGTCAATCATGAATTGATTTATAACATGTCGATGCGCCAGATCATTTGGACGGGCGATCTTGGCTGTTCGGCCAATACACCCGCGACTCTGGCCCCCAGATGTCTAGCCCCACCGCGAAGCAAAGCCAGATCAGGCGGATTACTCGCGGGTTCATCGTGTCGGGTCGTTGCGTGTGGATGCGTAACAGCCAGAACCACCACACGAAATTGAAGCGGCTTCGGTATTCTTTGTCAGGTTTCGCCCAGCCCCTTGGCGCAATGAAAGCATGGGGCCGAACAAGTCGGTCGAGGTCAACGGGCGGCATAAGTATTGTTTCGGTTGTTTTCATGTTTCGATTGTTGTTAATAGATCAACCATGAGTTGGTTTACACCAGATCACATCAGTCAATCCTGCGGCTGACTGTGCTCGGTTGTTCCTAAAACTCGGCCAAGTAAATTCCAGCAATCCACCATCCTCGTTGCACCTGTCGCAGATTGACGGCCCGAGCGTTGATTGAAACGCCTGCGGGGTCAAGTTGGCAATCAAAATCGTAGGGAGCTTGTGGCGGTATCGGTCGTCAATTATTGCGGTCAACTTCTGCGCTTCAAACTCGGATTCAGCGCGCTCCTGGACCTCGTCGATCACTAGCAGCCGGCATGTCGCCAGATTGTCCATGACTTCCAATTCAGTCATTGCGCTATTCCGGCGATACGTTGCGCGGATTTCAAGAAATATCCGCATTGCTGTCTTGTAAATGCGCTTCGGTTTCGACTTACCGCGTGGAATTGCCGCCCTTTGCGCCAGTTCGCAAGCCATGCGCGTTTTGCCGCCTCCGCGTGTTCCGCATAGCAGGACGTTGCCACCGCGCTCCACGACGTTCCTAGCGCGGCAGAACATGGCAAACCATTCGTCATGCGTCAATTCCTCATCGTAGCGCGTCGGGAATCCTTCCATGCCTTTGTAAACAATCGGTGCCATCCTGTCGATTCTGCACAATGGCCGCTGACATTCCGCGCCTTGGATTTGATCCGTGTCATCCGGCATTTCCGCAATTCTGCGGTCTAATGACGATAGCCAGTCTGGTAAGATTAGGTTGTTCATACTAGTTCGAATTGTTCGCAGGTTTTGCGGCGGAGGCATTCAGGATCGCCCTCGCAAAGCACTGACGTTTCATGCGCTCCGGCCATTGCCTTACGCTCTGCCTTGGCTTTCGCTTTTGCGGCATCGTAGCTTTTGCGGGTGGCGCAGGTGATCCATTGGCCATCCAGTTCGTATTGTATCAGGTAGCGTGTCATGCGCGTATCTTATTCGGTTTTTGATTGTTGTAAATATATTTTTTCAACTATTTTCACAAGCGTCTGAGCGGTATCTGTTGTGACGAGAATAAAGAGCGGGGGATCGAACCCCGCCACGTGACTTCATCGGATTCTGCGGGACAGATCCTGTAAGCGGTTAAACTCTGCGTCGGACATAATAGGCATTGCGGGGATAACCTTCATGCCATACTTGGCTAGATTGTGGGCCTCGATTTCAGCGTAGAATTCAGCCATTGCGGCGGCGTGTTCAGGAGTTCCCCACTTGGGGCCGGAATGAATGCCAAAAGGTGAGTTGTCTTTTTTTGATTTCGTTTTCATTTGCTTAGCGGTGTTGGACATGCGCGTATCTTAATCCGTTTTTGATTCAAGTCAATACTTTTTTTCAATTATTTTCACAAGCGTCTGAGCGGGATAATTTCCTCGATTCCCTTATGCTGGCCGTTTGGTTTATTCGTTGCAGCTTCAGGCAAGTTTTCCCATTGCTCGTTTGTCAGCCAGATGTGTATCCCCTCCGCGTAGCCATCGCGCCATTTAGGGCATTTGTTCCATGCGTCGAGTCCGGTTTTGAGTTCTTCGATGGTCGGCTTAATTCGTAGCTTTTTCCATGCCTCAGCGAGTTGCTTTTTGCTGGATCGCATTTTCCCGGCAGGCGGTGAATTACTCCAAATAAACGCAATCTCTGGAACGTCCGCTTGCGGACATGTAATAGCTTTCTTCTTCTTCTTTGTATCTGCTTCTGCTTCTGCATCTGTTATGTGTGCATTTGATACATTGTCATTGACTGTCATTGACATGTCATTGACATTTTTACACTTTTCCCGCTCGGCTTTTTCAGCGCGATATTGCGCCTGCTTGTTTTTGTTGTATTCCCTGCGTTCCTCGGCGGATAGCAATGCGCGATACTTGGCGTGATTCAGCAATTCCCATCCGCCGTCAATTTCTCTAATTCTGCGCCCGTCGTGTGTCTTGGTGCGGCTGTATTCGTCCGGTGATTCTAGGCAGGCCAATGCCGCGTTGCATTGCTGCAATGTCACCCCGGCACGTTTGGCGAGGCCCGGAACGCTTGCGTGAACTTCGCCAGTTCGGTCACACATGGCAAGCATTGTAATCCATACAACTTTCGTTTCAAGCGGTTCCTGCCAAATGGTCGAATCAAGAATCGAATTAAATAGTTTCGTAAATTGCATATGCTGGATCATACAGCTTTGTGTATGTTTTGTCAAGGTTTTTGCTGACAGTGTATCAATGTGTAAGCGCGTAACGCTTTGCCGTTACCGTAACTCTACGTCACGCGCCATTTGCATCATTCCAGTTGATTGTCAAGTTTCGGCGGTGGACAGCATTCGTCAGCCGCGTCGTCTTGAATTGCGCTGTTTAATGATGTCAGCGCATCTTCAAATGTCTTTGCGTAAGTTCCGATTACAGGAAGCCTATCTTTCCATGATACCGCGACCCGATAGCCACGTATGTATTTTTGACAATTTAAGTGCGCCCCGTGTTCGATTGCTATTGTGATCCAGGTGTATTTCATGGTCTTAGAAAAGAGTTAATTGTGCTTTGGCGTTGGCTAGGTTCTGGCAGGCTTGATTAAAATACGACTCCTTTAATTCGCTGCCGATAAAACGCCGCCCAAGCTGTAACGACTTATAGCCTTCGCTGCCGATTCCGGTAAACGGGGAATAAACAAGGTCGCCCGGATTGCTCCAAAGCGTGACGGCGCGTTCGATCACGTCGAGCTGCAAAGGGCTAATGTGCTTTTCGTCTTTGTGATCCTTCGCCCCGTCTTTATTCAGCACGTTTCCTGGATCGACTGTCATCCATACAGGACTGGCGACTTCTTGCCACCATGACACTGGAAATTGATTTGCGTCCTTGGTGATCGGCTTTGGATTCTTGCCAGGTGCTTTAAAAACAAGCAGGTAGTCAGCGCATCCGACGCGGGAATCTGAACTGTCTTTTTTTAGCGTGGCATGAAGCAATCCATGCGCTTTAGTCCGTTGCATTTCTGTCACCGGTGATTTCCATATACAAATCCTTGAGTGAAACAAAAAACCATGCCGCCAAAATGCGCGAATGATTTCACCGCTGAAATCTTGAAATTGAATGTTGCCGTGCTTCCACTTGGTAGCAAGCAAGTCTACGCAATGCACCGCAACTTCGCGCCCCGGCACCATGATCCTTTTCATTTCTTCGATTAGGATTTCAAAGTGCGCAGTAAAGTCGTCGAGTCCATCGCAATTTCCCATGTCCTGCGGATCGTTGCTGAAAGTGAACAAATCAGCGAAAGGAGGACTGAACACGGAGAAGTCAATCGAATGATCTTCGATTTCCCGCGCCACTCTCACGCAATCGCCGTGGTAAACTTCCCACCCGTCGCCCGTCATTTTATCAATAGTTGTTTTCATAGCATTTTTTCTGTTAGCAGATTCTCGGAAGCATTCAGCGGCAATCTTCATTTGCGATTGCATTTGCTCATGCTGTTTGATTTTCCGTTTGATTGTTTTCATAATCGGCCCCTCGGTCGTCGCGTGTATGACATAGGCATTTACTTCCCGCTTTTGTCCAAAACGATAGGATCGGCGCAAGGCTTGATAAAAGTCCTCAAACGAATAGGATAATCCGACAAATGCGACGTTTCGGCAATGCTGCCAATTCATACCATATCCGAAGATACCGCTCTTGCTGATTAAAACGCGATGCTTGCCGTCCACAAATCCATTTGCGGCATTTTCCTTGTATTTTGCAGTGTCGCTCCCTTTGACCTCGATGGCGTCTGGAATCGCTTTTTTGAGCATGTCGCTTTCAAGATTTGTGTTGCACCAAACGATCCACGATTCGGACGATGGATTGACTAACTTTGCCACCTCATCAACGCGGTGTTGAGCGGTCATGCGCATTTCCTTGTGCATTGTCGTAGCTGATAGCGTGGCCACTCTGAACATCTCTCCTTCATCCGCTCCGGTCGTTTCGTCAACGTCCACAATAATCGTTACAAGATTCAGCTTCGGGAGATTGTAGTCTTTGTCATCAAATCCAATATCGGACGGTTTTGAGATGCAAGCCGCCCATGAACTTACCCATTCCCAAAATGCCGTTTCAGCGTGTTTCTTCAATCGCCAGTCGCCTGTGTTGAATGTGTCGTTGACGAAAAACGTCGCCAGCATTTGCATTGGCGAACATACGCCAAGAAAATCCGCGTGTTGCCCGAACTCGGTATAGTCGTTTGGCGATGGTGTTGCCGTGCAGCAAAGCCGAAAACGAGTATCGGCAAAACGATCAGTCAATCGACGCCGTGTTTTGCCTGTGAAGTTTTTTAAAATGCTGGATTCATCCAATACTACCCCGGCAAAGTTCACGTTGTCGAAGTGATCTAGTTTATCGTAGTTGGTGATGTAAATTCCCGCATCGGTAATTTCCGATTCTTCGGATACTACCTTTGCATTATATCCGAACTTGTGCGCTTCGGATTCCGTTTGCTTGGCGACTGACAGCGGAGTCAAGATTAATGCCGCGCCGGATGTCTCCATGACGACTTGATGCGCCCATTCCAGTTGTTGTAGAGTTTTACCAAGTCCGCATTCTTCGAATAGTGCTGCGCGTCCTTTTTTTACCGCCCATTCCACTACTTGTTTTTGCCAGTCGAAAAGGCTTGCCGTGATTGGCTTTAATACAAAGCCATGTTCCATGGCTTTGCGTATCTTTCCATTGATAAACTCATCGTAATTCATAGCTTGTGTTTTCATAGTTTGTTTTCTGTGCCGCCGCAATCTAAGCAGCAATTTGATAAAAGTAAATCATTTTTTTCAATCTTTGTAATGTGGCAAAATCTCCAGTTCTACGGCTGGCCCTTTGTCGCGCCGGGTGTCATCTTGCCTGCCGTTTGTCCATACAATATGTTTTGGCGAGTCGTCAACAAACCATCCGATTGCGACAAGAGCGTCCTCGATCTCCTTCCAGTTTCCGCGCAAGATTGAAGACGAATCCCATAATCGTTCGCCCTTGCCCAGAATGCGCGTTACCGTGACCGTTACCGGCATTGCCAACGGGTATCTTGCTAGTCCTAGCTTGCGCAGTTTCTTTTCTACTTTCTCACGAAACGCCGCCGACATATACCAGGCATTTCCGCGTCCGGTGTTGCCGTTTGTGAGCTTTATTGGTAGGATAATTGTCATAAAGTTAAAACATATCTCATCAGGAAAAGCTTTTGCCTTCCTGTGCTTGGCTGTTCGCGGAAGAAATGGAATCCACCCTCGCCTGTAAATCTCGCTTGATTGACCGCAGCAATGCCACTCTGTCAGTCGCCGCGTCATGCAATGATCTAAGCCCTTCCTCGTGGTCTATCGCGTCGGACAGCCTCGCATCGGTGATCCTCATGTCAGTCCTCAATATCTCCATTGCCATCCGTTCAGGAGAACCGCTAACAAGTCGTGGCTGACCAACCGGCAATAGTTTTTCAATTTCGCTCATGATCTTTTCTTTCGCTGCCGGTGGCAGCACTTTTTTCGTTTTGTGAAAGTTCCTTCATAACGCTGCTAATCTTCCAAAACTGATCCTCATACATTGCGCGGAAATCTTGCAATGAGTCTCCAAGTTTTTCAGTAAATCTATCTGCTTGAACGCGGACGTAATACAGCGGCTTGCCCTTGAAATAAGCGGCAAAGTGCCATTGATCAACTTCGCAGATTGCCATGCCTGCATGAACCTGGAGCTTGTATTCGTCAGGTAGTCCGCCATCGAACAGATAGCCGTAAAAAGTTGCCAGCGTCGGGCATTTGACTTCGGCGCCAGCCACAAGTATGCCGTCCTGATAAATAAGTCCATCAGGCGAGCATGAAACAACGCCGTTCGGATCGTCTCCCATGATGCACATGCCAACGGGGTCAATCTGCATCCCGATTCGATCTTGCAAAGCTGCCAGCGCATCCGGTTCAAGATCATTGCCGCGCCGGGTGTGTTTGTTGCCGCTGAATTTTTCGCCAGTGTAATGACTAAGCCATTCTTGTAGTCCATAATCGTCCAGTCCGGCAATCGCATCGGGATTCGTCCGCATTTCGTTTGCCGCGTCGATGCCTGCAATCAGTTTGTCGATTGCAGCAATGGCCGCACTTGACTTTGACAACGCGCCTGTTGCCGTGATGTTCGATTTCAACGCGCTCCCTGTCAAACGCCATAGCCGCGCCGTGATCCAGTCGAGGCTCCCTTGTTCGGTGTCGAGTATGATCATTCTTCCACCTCCACAAATTTTTTTACTGTTCCGCCGTCGATTGCCGTAAATTGCTTGAATGATACTTTCCCAACATTACGACTTGGCGTAAGTTCAGCCCAAAACGCAAGCGGTTCCGGCTTGGCGCGGTAGTCAAATGCTTCAAAATCCCATGTAGGTTTTTCAGTTAGTCTCCAAAAATTTCCCTCTGTGGCTTTGTGTTCTACCTTGCCCCCGTTTTTATGGTGCGTAATCACTGCAATCATTTCGTCGTGTGTCATGGCTCATTCCCTCCTTCCTGTTCTGTTGCGTCCACGATGACCGTGGCGGCGTTTTCCGTCGTTTCAGGTGTCGATAGCGCAAACGGGTTAATTGCAGGCTGTGGCGGCGGTGTGACGTTGCGATATTCTGTTTCTTCATCGCGCCGGATAACGTCTTGAATTTCCGGTGACAGCGGGAGCCATTTCGATGCACGGCGAAAAACTGTCTTTTTTGCCATTTCGTCGAAGTCCGTCGCCCATGGCCCTGAGTTTCCAGCGCGTGATCTTTTTCGGATCGCCTCGCATTCATCGCGGGTCATCACTTCGGATTTCTCCGTGCCGTCCTTGAACGTAATCAGAACGTAGTAAGCGTAGCTGTTGCCGCGTGGTGCTTTGTAATCGACAACGTGCTTTTCAATCTTGCCGCGATTGCTGACAAACTGGTCATGTTCGCAAACCTTGTCAGCGTGAATGCTTGATACTGTTCCTGAGCGCATGACAAGCTCGGCAATGCCTTTGTAGTCGAGGATGAGAGTGCATTCTTTACCGTAGGGAATCAAATGCGCCCGTCGTCCGTCTGGTTCAATGCCAAGTGCCGACAGGTCAAGCAGGCACTTCATGAAGCTCTCCGGTGTGCATTCTTGCAGCTTCGGCGTCCTTGTAAGCGCGGTGATTGCTACTCGCGCAAATCGGTCAGCGTTGAGATGTTTCGGCAATGCCAGCGCAAATTGCGCTTTGACGTTTTCTTCCGACAGCAAGCCTTTCAACGTGCGCGGTTTTTTTGTTTCGGTGATTTCGCTCATAGTGTTTGTGTTGTTTGCAGGTTAAAATTGAATGGCCGAATCGTCATCATCAGTTGTCGTCCGCTTCGCTGCCGATGATTGCGGCATGTTCCTATCTGGAAAAACGTAGGTCTTTGCATTGCCGACAATAGGCGTTTTCTCCTTTGCTTCGCGTTGTTGCTTGGTAGGTGACATGACAAGCATGTGAGTGTTTCCGTATTGATCCTCACCGTCGCGGTTTTCCCTCATGTCAATGTCGAGATAAAGCGCGGTTTTGCCTTGGAATAGCTTGCTTTCTTCAACGTCAATGATCAAGTATGTCCTGCCGTTTTTGCCCGGCTTAATTGCGGCAGATGGTATTTTCAATAGGTCGATTTTTAGTTTGTGTAGTTGATTGCTCATAGTGTTTTGATTTCGATGTTTTGATAGATGGTTTCGAGTTTACGGATGCAGCAGGTGATTTCCTGCTTTGCGCTTTGCAGCTTTTCACGGAGTTGGTTGATCTCGTCGGCAGCGGCAATGATAAGCTCGGACGGCAACGTGAGCTTGTAAGGCTCGAGATGCTGCGCGTCCGCCGCGATGTATAAAAACAATGTCACCGGATTGTTTCCCGTTGCCGCCGTCGCCTGAACATTTGACGACGACAACGGGCCTGTTTCCCGGTCTGCCACACGGCAGTGAGAGTGTTCTGGAATCATGACAGCACGATCCCCCTTTGCTTTAGTAAGGATTTGATTGCTGCGATCCTGCCGATGTCCCAGCGGTCGTGCTGGTGCTTGCGCTGTAAGTCGCGGAGAATCTTGATGAGGCTGTCAGTCGAGTAATCCAGCAATGCGTTTTTGTGGTCGGTCATGCGCCCTCCTTTCTTGCAGCGAGCATTGCATTTGCCAGTTTGTAGCTTTCATCCGCAATAATCGGCATGTGTTCGACTTTGTATTTCTCACGCAATGCTGGGTGTATTTTTGTTATATCGTAAGTAGCAAGCAATCCCTGCAAAGCCGCCGCCGCGAAATAGTCGCGAACGGATAATCCTCCGACAGATTTCACTTTTTCTTCTGCAATTACGTTTTCCGCAACATGCCTCTGGCATATCAAATCAGCGGTGACGCTGCCGCCGTCGTCAATTTGTTTTGGTGTTGTCATATTTAGTCGTTTTCGATTGTTGATTGCTCGATGTCCTCATTCCAAATTGCGTCCGTAAAGTTTCCCGGCCTGCATGTCGGACAGTCGTCAGCACCGCACAATCCGTCCTTGCAGCGGATGTAGTTGCGGACTTCCTCGCGGTAGTCGTCGTCTCGGTCATCCCACATAACGCGAAAGGTAATATGTTGCTGCGCCGATTACCAGTGTCGTGGCAATGCGAGTAAGGATGGTTTTCAAGCGGGTGTGACGCTTCCGGTTTCTGTTGCAGTATTTCAGTGTGTTTTCAGCGTATTTTTCGTTCAGTGTTTTCATAGTTATAGTTTTGATTCGATGAATTTAGATGGAGATTTTTCGCCGCGCTTGCGTTCGATCTTTGCCCACGTGTCGCGATGCAACGTGATACTTCGAGCAATCTTGTTGCGTGCTTTTTTAATGCCAGGCTTTCTGCCTGACCCGATGCGTTTGCCGCCGCGTTGTTTTTGGTTCATTGGGAGATTAGCGTTTGAGAAAATTGACAATGTCGCGCAGTTCAGTGACGACATGTTCCGCTCTGCCAACGTGTCCCCATTTAAGATAGTCGCTTCCCGGTGCTGGCAAGTCGTAAAAACTATCGCGAATTTGTTGCATGACAGCTTCAAAGTCTGCCGCTTGTTTTGTCATTGCGTTGTCGCGCATTTGGTCGTTGATTTCTGCTGCTGTTATCATGGCTAATATTGGTTGAAATTGAAAATGCGCGTTACAGTCGCGCCCCTGTTTTGGTTACTCAGTAAGTCCGGCCTCAAGCGCGTCGATCATCAGTTTTTGCAAGTGGATAATTTTTGACTCTTTGTTGTCAGGTATAAGTCCGAGGCAATCGTAATTTGCAAAATCGCTTGCGCTTACGTGGTTGATCTCAATCATGGTAATAAGTGTTTTGATGGTATTGTATTCGCTGCGTGTCATAGTGTTGTTATTGGTTGGCGGCGCAAAAGTAGCCCGATGGATGAAAAAACGCAAGAACTTTTTTCAAGTATTTTCATTTTCCTTTATTCTACAAGGATTGCGCCGCGTTGTTTTTGGTTCATTGTGATTATTTTTCCCATTGATCCGCGACGGTAGCAGATGGCTTGTAGCCATTGTTATTCAGCCAACGATGCAACTTGCCCTTGTTGGCTGGTTCAGATGTCATTACGATTTCGCCTTGCTCGTTGAGCAGTTCAAATCCGTGGCGTTTAATTTCTACTGTCATTTTCATATTGTGTTGGTGTTGGTTGACGGCGCGTTGTTTGTTTTGGTTTATTGTGGTAAAATTAGCGCGTTGCAGTCGCGCCCCTGTTTTGTTATGCTAATGCGTAACCTAGAACAGTCGTGTTGTTGGTGTCGTAAACATTGCCATCGGGCGAAAACCATTTCATTCCTTTGTCCCATGTAAGGTGAGAGTATTTACGAACATAACCCAACTCTCGCAGTTTTTTTCCAGCCAATAAACTGGCTTTGCGCTCGTTGTTGGTGGCTTCGGAAATTGTCATTCCGATTGCTTGTGCTGCTTTGATTGTGATTGGGAAATTAGAGGTCATATTGTTGTTATTGGTTGACGGCGCAAAAGTAGCCCTGTGGATGAAAAAACGCAAGAACTTTTTTCAAGTATTTTCATTTTCCTTTATTCTACAAGGAAAAATAAGCCTTGAAAATGTGTCGAGTAATCGCCAAGCATGACGAAACAATGCACGTAACGCCGGTAAATCGTTTTTTTTGCCTACTTGTGGCTAGCCTAGTCAAACCTTAGTCAAACCCTAGTCAAACCCTAGTCAAACCCTAGTCAAACCCTAGTCAAACCCTAGTCAAACCCTAGTCAAACCATAGTCAAACCCTAGTCAAACCCTATGCAAACCCTATGTAGGATCAATGCACCTTTCCGTTGATAATCATCAGATTAAACAAGGAAAAATTGCCGTCGGCTTGCATGTCCTGAATGGCAAATCCATGCGTCCAGTTGTTGCTGATTGCGTATTCTGGTGAGAGGTCGCACAGGCAGCCGGTAGTCCAGCAGCTTGTCACTTTCTTGTCACCCGCGCTGATGATGCCAATAGCATCCGTGTAGTTTGAATGCTGGTGGAAATGTCCGCAAATGCTGGTAGTCCTGAGTCGGTCATATAACCGCTTGGCCGCACATACCGGATTGGCAAGTCCTTTCGGCAGTTCATGGCCGTGCAGGACTAGTAAGTTGCCGGATTTGATTACCTGTTTTGACCTGACAACTTTGATTTTCATCTCGTCCAGTTTCAGCAAGGATTCCAAAGTGCATTCTGGCACATCGAGCAGCAACGGCGCGTTCTTTTTTAGGTATTGCTCTAATCGGTCGTCGTGATTGCCGAACTTGAAATAGATGTCAGCCTTCGGAAATGCCGAACGAATCATGGTAAGACCTTCCCGGCACGTTTGTAATTCGTGTTGAAGATTGCGCCGGCGTGGATCTGGTTCCCACCTTGAAACGCCGTAGTTTTCGATTGTGTCTCCGTTGAGGATGACGGTATCGCATTCTTCTTTGTGGCCGTGCTCCAGTGCCACCATAAGCGCGGCCTCATCGTGGAACGGAAAGTGGATGTCGGACAGAATCAGTACTTTGCGCTTTCCGGAAATAACGACTGGCTCTGTTACTTCCGCAGTCGATTTCGGCATCAGACTTCGCCAAGGCGTTTCGCGAATGAACCTGGCTACTGGAGTTACGCCTTTCCCGACTGCACTTTTAGTCCCGACGTTACCCTGCGCTCCACGAATTGCCCGAATCATTGTTCTTGCATTTTCCATTGATGGGAAAATTCCAGGATATGACTTGTGCAGTTTTTTGGCCATCATATGATTTGATACGTTTGGCATTTTGTCCATTTCATCCATTGCAATTTCTTTTTTTGTCATGGCGATCTTAGGTTGATTGTTTGATTGTTGATTGCGTCCCAAGCCGGGAAAAAAAGGTTTTTGATTGCCCTAACAATTGGCTCCTCGTCGTAGCGTCTCATGTGTGAAATGCCTGCGATCTCTAGTGCCGCGTGAATCATTTCGTGGCGTAGCGTAGTCATGCAAACGCATGAATCTGTTACGTTGCTGCTAATGACAATCTGCCGGTCGTCAAAGCGCATCAGTCCGTATTCGTGTATGTTTTCACGGACAATCTCAAATCTTAATCCGCCGATGTATATGTGGGTCATTGGCGGCATTGTGTATGGTGTTAATCGTTAATCGTCAAAACGTAAGGGATGACGCTCTGGTCGTAACGATCCATGAGCATGTAAACCGTGCTGCGGAATGAATCCCATTGATCCGGTGGAATTGTCTGGCAGCCTAGTGAGCTTGTCCCATTCGCTCCTCCCTTGTGAATGTTGATTGCCACGCCGACGCTTGGTTTTCCACTGCGTGTCACTGGCAATTCCTCGTTTGCATTTGCCGGGCGGAATGCCGGATAGCTAGGCGGACGATTGATCCGGTGCAAACCTTGCTTGTAGATGTGAACGCCCGGGGCCAGCACTGCAACGTCTGGCTTTTGCTTGTCTGAATAGCTGGGATCGGTGTTAGCATTCCAGCTTCCAAATAAATCAGGAGCAATGACAAACATTGCGTCGTCGTAAATTCCGCGGTCGTTTTTTCCAACTTCTCCCATGCTGTCCAGGTAGTAACCACGGATGCCGACTAGAATGACCTGATATTTATGAACAACCCACGTCGGAACCTTCACCACAATTTCACGCCGCTTTGCCTGTGGCCTGCTGGATGGAATGTTGCTCATGATATTTGTGTAAATACTTCCTGATAAGTCGTCTCATCGCCGCTGTCAAAGTCGTCACTGTAATCTTTTCCCGCAATCATTTGTTGTCGAGGATTGTAATGATTGCAGGAATGACTTCCTTGTCCATGGTAAAGCTTGCGCCCGGAGTTGCTATGGTGCAGGACGATAGAATCAATGCGGCAAGGATGAATGCTAGGCTATGTTTTAGTTTCATGATTTTCGTCTTCTGCTTTCTTCGTTGCGCGTTCGTGAAGTTCTTCGATGCGCTTGTCTTTTAATTCCAGCTTTT
>Ga0209298_10001517_pt1 | contig 15045 bp, 18 predicted proteins | sample S_140806_EF_Meta_FD_187325 | JGI IMG/M metagenome (GOLD analysis project Ga0209298, IMG submission 187325) | Freshwater microbial communities from Lake Simoncouche, Canada to study carbon cycling - S_140806_EF_MetaG (SPAdes) (version 2) | ecosystem: Environmental > Aquatic > Freshwater > Lake ...
GATTAATAAGCAAAATACGCATTCTCATAGCGCTGAAGTGCGCTGTCTGCTGTGGTTATCCCGAGGCGAATATCGCATTAACGTCTAGCTGAGGGCGTTCGTTTGCCCCCAATTCGACATTCTGAATTGGTTTTCTTATCGGTTAGAGATGCGATGCAGCCGAATGCGCCTGTTGGTCCGCATGGTAGGAGCTACGCACCATTGCACCCACGGCGGCATGCTTAAAGCCCATCGCATAGGCTTTTTCTTCAAACATTTTGAAGGTATCAGGGTGCACATAGCGACGCACAGGAATGTGGCTAGAGCTAGGGGCTAGATATTGGCCAATCGTCAACATGTCGATCTGGTGAACGCGCATGTCTTGCATCACCGCCAAAATCTCTTCGTCGGTTTCACCTAGGCCCACCATCAAGCCGCTTTTAGTCGGCACGCTGGGAAAGAGTTGCTTGAATTTTTTAAGCAGATTCAAACTAAACGCGTAGTCGCTGCCAGGCCGCGCTTCTTTGTAGAGTCGGGGCACAGTTTCCATGTTGTGGTTCATCACGTTGGGAGGCGCGGCTTTCAAAATCTCGAGCGCGCGGTCATCGCGGCCGCGGAAGTCGGGCACCAAAATTTCGATTTGCGTGTTGGGTGAGAGCTCGCGGGTACGGCGAATGCAATCGACAAAGTGCTGACTTCCGCCGTCGCGCAAGTCGTCGCGGTCGACGCTGGTGATCACTACGTAGTTCAGTTTTAAAGCGGCAATGGTCTTCGCTAGATTTTCTGGCTCGTTGACATCCAGCGGGTCTGGTCGACCATGGCCAACGTCACAGAACGGGCAACGGCGCGTGCATTTGTCGCCCATGATCATGAAGGTAGCCGTACCTTTACCAAAACATTCACCGATATTGGGACAACTGGCTTCTTCGCAAACCGTCACCAATTTGTTGGCCCGCAAAATATCTTTGATTTCGTAAAAACGCGTGCTGGGTGATCCGGCTTTGACGCGGATCCAATCGGGTTTTTTCAAAACCTCGCCCGCTTGCACCTTGACAGGAATACGCGACAACTTCGCCGCCGCCTTTTGTTTGGCAGACGCGTTGTAGTTGTCAACGGTTTGCGCTTCGCGCACAACTTCGGGCGTATGGCTAGACATGTATGAGGTCCCTTGGGTCAAGGGCTTAAATAGGTTACGAGCTTTTGGCCCAAAACATCAGCGGCTTCTTGCCAACTGACTGAAACACCGATTGTAGAAAGATCCACTGTTTGTAAGCTTGGATAGCCACACGGGTCGATGCGCGAGAAGGGAGATAGGTCCATCGCCACATTCAACGCAACACCGTGGTAGGTGCAATGGCGGCTGACTTTGATGCCGAGGGCAGCGATTTTGCCCAGACCTGTGAAGTCGGGCCTAGCGCTTTGCGAAGGTTTTGCTTGAGGCCCTTCAACGGATGGGTCTTCTTGCGAGACTAAAGCCTCGGCCTTTTTGGGACGTTGCTCCAAAACAGCATGACTTCTCGGATCTTCGAGTCGGACATAAATACCAGGCGCTCCCGACACGCGATTTCCTGTGATACCGAAAGCCAGTAAAGTACGGATGACGGCCTCTTCTAAACGGTATACATATTCTTTGACGAAGTAGCCACGCCTTTTGAGGTCTAACAAGGGGTAAGCCACCACTTGCCCAGGCCCGTGATAAGTCACTTGCCCGCCGCGGTTGGTGGCAACGACCGCAATATCGCCGGTGGCCAAGAGATGCTCCGCGCGGCCAGCTAACCCGAGCGTAAAAACTGGCGGGTGCTCGCAAATCCAAAGCCTATCGGGTGTTTCGGCAGAGCGAGCGGCGGTGAAGTCTTGCATCGCCGCGTAAGTCGGCTGGTAGGGCACCTGCCCCAGCACCTCGATCACAGAACGACTTTCACCATGGGGTGGGTCGACAAAGTTTGGTACAGCGAATCCAATTGGTCGCGGCTAGTAGCGGTCACGGTGATGGTCACGCCCAGATATTTACCCCCCTTGCTCTCGCGCAATTCGATGGTGCTGGCATCAAATGTTGGGTCAAACTGCTCCGCCACGTAGGTCACCGCATGCACAAAGCCGTCCACCCGCAACCCCATTACTTTGATGGGAAATTGGCAGGGGTACTCGATGAGGGATTCTTGGGATGGCGCGGTCATTGGGTATGAATTATCCCCTTGGCACTGATTTTTTGAGGGTATATGGGTTTACACGTATACTTGTAGGCTTTGCAGGATCAAATGGACGGCTATGCGCGTTAACCCCATATTGTCTGTATGGCGTGTTGTGGGTGCGCAAGCACTAGTCGGAATTTTGGTAGCGCTGGTTGCGGGATATCTTTTTGGGCAAGTGTCCATAGGTTATTCAGCCCTTTATGGCGCCATGGCAGTTTGTTTGCCTTCCGCGGTTTTCGCCAGAGGCCTGACAAGTCGTCGGGTCAGTTCGGCAAATCCAGGTTCTGCAGTGATGGGATTTTTCGTGTGGGAAATGGCCAAAGTAGGCCTTACCGTGGCAATGTTATTTGCCGCTTCCCACATAGTGACAGATTTAAGTTGGCCCGCCATGTTGGTGGGTCTGGTAGTGACGATGAAGGTGTATTGGTTGGCACTTGGCATGCGCCGGGTGTTTTACCGATAAACCAAACTTAATAAGAGTGAAAGCATGTCTGTAGAGTCTGTAGCACAAGGCCCCACCGCAGGTGAATACATCGGTCACCATCTGACGCATTTGCAAAATAAGCCGATGCAAGGTGTGATTGACTTCTCTGTTTACAACCTCGACTCCATTTTTTGGTCTGTTTTCCTCGGTGTTTTGGCCTGTTACTTCCTTTGGCGTGCCGCCAAAGGCGCTACCGCCCATGCTCCTGGTCGTTTTCAAGCCGCAGTCGAAATCCTCGTAGAGATGGTCGACAACCAAGCCAAGGGCATCGTGCATAACGCGAACAGCCGCAAATTGGTCGCTCCTTTGGCTCTCACCGTGTTTATTTGGATCTTCTTGCTCAACGCCATGGACTTGTTCCCCGTCGATTTGTTCCCCATGATTTGGGAAACCGTTTACGGTGCCATGGGCGGAGACACGCACCATGCCTATATGCGCGTTGTGCCTTCTGCCGACTTGTCGACCACCCTGGGCATGTCAACTTCTGTCTTGTTGGTGTGCGTTTTCTACAACATCAAAATCAAAGGCGTAGGCGGTTGGGTGCATGAGTTGTTTTGCGCACCATTTGGCGCCCATCCCCTCTTGTGGCCCGTGAATTTCCTCATGCAAATGATCGAATTCGCTGCCAAAACCGTGTCGCATGGCATGCGACTTTTCGGCAATATGTATGCGGGCGAACTCGTTTTCATGTTGATTGCCTTGATGGGCAGTTATGCCGCGATGTCTTTGCCTGGTGTGTTGTTGCCGATCGGCCACATCATTGCCGGTTCTATTTGGGCCATCTTCCACATCATGATCATCACCTTACAGGCGTTCATTTTCATGATGTTGACCTTGGTCTACATCGGTCAAGCGCACGACGCGCATTGAGTTTTCTTTTTAACCTTTCTCAAACATCCATTCTTAGGAGTCACAAATGGAACACGTACTCGGTTATGTCGCACTCGCCTCCGGCCTCATCATTGGCTTGGGCGCTATTGGTGCTTGTATCGGTATCGGCATCATGGGTAGCAAATACCTCGAAGCTGCTGCCCGTCAACCAGAGTTGATGAACGAACTGCAAACCAAGATGTTCTTGTTGGCTGGTTTGATCGACGCTGCATTCTTGATTGGCGTAGGTATCGCCATGATGTTTGCGTTCGCAAACCCCTTCGTCTTGAAGTAATCCCGCAACGTCCATAAGAAAGGTGTTGCCGTGAGCATCAATGCAACCCTGTTCGTCCAGATGATCGTTTTCGCGATTCTGGTGTGGTTCACGATGAAATTCGTGTGGCCCCCCATCGCAAACGCCCTCGACGAGCGCGCCGAAAAAATCGCCCATGGCCTGGCTGCTGCCGAGCACGCCAAGATTGAGTTGTCCAACGCCCATAAAGAGGTGGAACTCAAGCTTGCTGCGACGAAAAACGAATCCACCACCTTGTTGGCGGATGCCGAGCGCCGCGCCCAGCACTTGATCGACGAAGCCAAGAACCGCGCTACTGAAGAAGCCAACAAAATTGTGGCTGCAGCACGTGTCGAGGCTGAACAAGAAACGGTAAAAGCCCGCGAACATTTACGCGAGCAAGTCGCTGCCTTGGCTGTCAAAGGCGCGGAACAAATTCTGCGCAAAGAAGTCAACGCCAGCGTCCATGCCGACTTGTTGGGTCGTTTGAAGACTGAGCTGTAAGAGAAGCGCCATGGCCGAACTCGCCACCATCGCCAGACCTTACGCGGAAGCCCTCTTCCAAGCGACTAAGAACGACTTGCAAGCAACTGCCGGTTGGCTCGACGAGCTAGCCGCTATTGCTGGCAATGCCCAGTTGTTGCAGTTTGCTTCCAACCCCAAGGCCACTTCTGAGCAAATCATGGGTGTGGTCAAAGGTGTAGCCAAGTCCCAACTATCCGCTGCTGCAGACAACTTTCTGCGCACCGTGGTTGACAACGGTCGCTTGAGCGCTTTGCCAGAAATGGCGGCGCAATACCGTGAACATGTCAATGCGCAAAGTGGCTCCTCCGATGCGGTGGTGTACAGCGCTTTTGAAATCGCGCCTGCGGCTTTGGCCGATGTGACGGCGTTGTTGCAAAAGCGTTTTGGACGCACCTTGCACGTCAAAGTCGAAATCGAACCAGAACTCATTGGTGGAATTCGCGTAGTGGTGGGCGACGAGGTGTTAGACACCTCTGTCAAAGCCCGTTTAGATCAAATGAAAGTCGCGTTAATTGCCTGAGCCGCCGGCTCACCAGCAGTTAGCACATACAAGAAAGAAGGAAAGAGTCATGCAACTCAATCCAGCAGAAATCTCTGAACTGATCAAGAGCCGTATCGAAGGCTTGGCCAATGACGCCAACATTCGTAACCAGGGCACCGTGATTTCGGTGACCGACGGTATCGTCCGCATCCACGGCTTGTCCGACGTGATGCAAGGTGAAATGTTGGAGTTCCCCAACAACACCTTTGGCCTCGCTTTGAACCTCGAGCGTGACTCGGTGGGCTCTGTGATCTTGGGCGAATACGAGCACATCTCCGAAGGCGATGTGGTCAAGTGCACCGGTCGTATTTTGGAAGTGCCCGTTGGCCCTGAATTGATTGGCCGCGTGGTCAACGCCTTGGGCCAACCGATCGACGGCAAAGGCCCGATCAACGCCAAGATGACCGACGTGATCGAAAAAGTCGCGCCTGGTGTGATTGCCCGTGAATCCGTTAGCCAGCCAATGCAAACCGGTTTGAAGTCGATTGACTCCATGGTGCCTGTGGGCCGTGGCCAGCGCGAATTGATCATTGGTGACCGCCAAACTGGTAAGACCGCTGTTGCGATCGACGCCATCATCAACCAAAAAGGTCAAAACATGACCTGCGTGTACGTGGCGATTGGCCAAAAAGCCTCTTCTATCAAAAACGTGGTGCGCGCTTTGGAACAAGCTGGCGCGATGGACTACACGATTGTGGTGGCCGCGTCTGCCTCCGAGTCTGCTGCGATGCAATATGTCGCCGCTTACTCTGGTTGCACGATGGGCGAATATTTCCGTGACCGCGGCGAAGACGCTTTGATCGTGTACGACGATTTGTCTAAGCAAGCTGTGGCCTACCGCCAAGTGTCTTTGTTGTTGCGCCGCCCACCAGGCCGCGAAGCCTACCCTGGCGACGTGTTCTATTTGCACAGCCGTTTGCTCGAGCGCGCAGCCCGTGTCAATGCCGACTACGTCGAGCATTTCACCAAAGGCGCCGTCAAAGGTAAAACAGGTTCATTGACTGCGTTGCCGATCATTGAAACCCAAGCCGGTGACGTGTCTGCCTTCGTGCCGACCAACGTGATTTCGATTACCGACGGCCAGATCTTCTTGGAAACCTCGTTGTTCAACGCGGGTGTCCGCCCTGCGATTAACGCTGGTATCTCGGTGTCTCGCGTCGGTGGCGCAGCGCAAACCAAACTCATCAAAAACTTGTCAGGCGGTATCCGTACCGACTTGGCGCAGTACCGTGAATTGGCAGCGTTCGCGCAGTTCGCATCTGACCTCGATGAGGCTACCCGCAAACAACTCGACCGCGGTGCCCGCGTCACAGAATTGCTCAAGCAAGCCCAATACAGCCCACAACCCATCAGCTTGATGGGCGCTACGCTGTTCGCGGTGAACAAAGGCTTCTTGGACGACATCGAAGTCAAACAAGTTCTGCACTTTGAAACCGAAATGCACGCCTATCTCAAGCACAAGCATGCAGCCTTGTTGGCCAAGTTAGAAGCCGACAAAGCCCTGGACAAAGATGCTGAGGCCGAACTGACCGCTGCCCTAGGCGCGTTCAAGAAGACCTTTGCTTAATTCCTACCTGACCACACAAGGAGCCTCGAATGGCAGCAGGTAAGGAAATACGCGGCAAGATCAAATCGGTGGAAAACACCAAGAAGATCACCAAGGCTATGGAAATGGTGGCCGCGTCCAAAATGCGTAAAGCGCAAGAACGCATGCGTGCGGCGCGTCCCTACAGCGAAAAAATTCGCCATGTGGCCGCCAACTTGGGCAAGGCCAATCCTGAGTACGTGCACCCGTTCATGGAAATCAATGACGCCAAAGGTGCAGGCTTTATCGTGGTCACCACGGACAAAGGTTTGTGCGGCGGTTTGAACACCAACATCTTGCGCATGGTTTCGCACAAATTGCGCGACTTGCAAGCACAAGGTAAGACGGCGCATGCTGTCGCCATCGGTAACAAAGGCTTAGGCTTTTTGAACCGCTCTGGTGTGAAGGTTGTTTCGCAAGCCACCATGCTCGGCGATACACCGCACTTAGATAAGTTGATAGGCCCCGTCAAGGTGTTGCTCGATAGCTATGTGAATGGCGAAATCCATTCCGTGCATCTTTGCTACACGCGCTTTATCAACACGATGAAGCAAGAATCTGTGGTCGAGCAACTCCTGCCTTTGTCTGCTGACGACTTTAAGCCAGAAGCTGGCAAGCCGGGCTGGGACTATATCTACGAACCAGACGCCCACACCGTCATTGAAGAACTCTTGATTCGCTATGTCGAAGCATTGGTGTATCAAGCGGTGGCTGAGAGCATGGCGTCTGAGCAATCTGCACGGATGGTGGCGATGAAGTCGGCCACCGACAACGCTGGGAACGTGATCAACGAACTCAAACTGGTTTACAACAAGACGCGTCAAGCTGCGATCACGAAAGAACTTTCGGAAATCGTTGCGGGTGCGGCTGCTGTCTGATTTTAATTTTTGGAGCAAAACAACATGGCTCATGAGACCACCCACAAGAACCAAGGCGTTCAGGGAAAAATCGTTCAATGTATTGGTGCCGTGGTGGACGTCGAATTCCCACGCGACCGCATGCCTCGCGTGTATGACGCGCTCAAGTTAGAGGGCACTGCCCTCACGCTTGAAGTGCAACAGCAACTCGGCGACGGCATTGTTCGTACCATCGCTTTGGGTACCTCTGACGGCTTGCGCCGCGGTTTGATGGTGACCAACACCGGTGCTGCGATTACCGTGCCAGTCGGCAAAGGTACTTTGGGCCGCATCATGGACGTGTTGGGCAACCCCATTGATGAGCGTGGTCCTGTTGACCAAACACAAACAGCATCTATCCATCGCAAAGCACCTGCGTATGACGAACTCAGCCCTTCGCAAGAATTGCTCGAGACCGGCATCAAGGTGATCGACTTGGTATGTCCTTTCGCTAAGGGCGGTAAGGTCGGATTGTTCGGCGGCGCGGGTGTGGGCAAAACCGTGAATATGATGGAACTCATCAACAACATCGCCAAAGCGCACAGCGGTTTGTCTGTGTTTGCTGGTGTGGGTGAGCGTACCCGTGAAGGTAACGACTTCTATCACGAGATGGCTGATTCCGGCGTGGTAAACCTCGAGAACCTCGGCGAATCCAAAGTAGCCATGGTGTACGGTCAGATGAACGAGCCTCCTGGTAACCGTTTGCGCGTGGCTTTGACAGGTTTGTCCATCGCCGAATCTTTCCGTGACGAAGGCCGTGACGTGTTGTTCTTCGTGGACAACATCTATCGCTACACCTTGGCCGGAACTGAAGTGTCAGCCTTGTTAGGCCGTATGCCTTCTGCTGTGGGTTACCAACCTACATTGGCCGAAGAAATGGGCCGTTTGCAAGAACGTATTACGTCCACCAAAGTGGGCTCCATCACCTCCATCCAAGCGGTGTATGTGCCAGCGGATGACTTGACCGACCCATCACCTGCAACTACTTTCGCCCACTTGGACTCCACCGTGGTGTTGAGCCGTGATATTGCTGCTTTGGGTATCTACCCTGCGGTGGATCCACTGGACTCCACCAGCCGCCAGTTGGACCCCCTCGTTGTTGGTGAAGAGCACTACGCGACAGCCCGTGCTGTGCAAGGTACTTTGCAGCGCTACAAAGAATTGCGCGACATCATTGCGATTCTGGGCATGGACGAATTGGCACCTGAAGACAAACTTGCAGTGGCCCGTGCCCGCAAGATCCAACGTTTCTTGTCACAACCTTTCCACGTCGCTGAAGTGTTTACCGGCTCACCCGGCAAATACGTGACCTTGGCTGAAACCATCCGTGGTTTCAAAATGATCGCCAGCGGTGAGTGTGACCACTTGCCAGAGCAAGCCTTCTACATGGTCGGAACCATCGACGAAGCGTTCGAAAAAGCCAAGAAGATCTGAGCCTAGTATGCGCACCATTCACGTCGATGTTGTCAGCGCAGAAGAGTCCATCTTCTCAGGCGAAGCTACTTTTGTGGCCTTGCCTGGTGAGGCGGGCGAACTAGGTATCTATCCCCGCCACACGCCGTTGATCACACGCATCCGTCCTGGATCTGTGCGCATCCATACGGCAGACGGCGGCGAAGAGTTTGTATTTGTAGCTGGTGGAATTTTGGAAGTCCAACCGGATTGCGTCACTGTGATGTCTGACACCGCAGTGCGTGGTAAAGATTTGGACGAAGAAAAAGCCAACGCTTCCAAACAAGCAGCTGAAGAAGCTATCAAAAACGCTAAGAGCGATGTGGACTTGGCCCGTGCCCGTTCTGAGCTGACGATCTTGGCCGCTGAACTCTCCGCTTTACGCCGCTACCGCGCTAAGAAATAATTCGCTAGAACTGCATAGGGCTAGCATGAATAAGCTAGCTTTACCAAATAACAAAGCCCCATTCGAGAGACTGGGGCTTTGTTTTTGCCCCAAAGAATCAGGAGACAATTGCGCCATGCCCAAAGCCAAACTCCAAGCCGCAACTGTTGGTGGATCTGCACACGATGTAGAAGCCCAGTTTTACGAAGCGCTTCAAACCGGCGATTTAGAAAAACTCATGGCTTGCTGGGCCGACGAAGACGATATTGTGTGCGTCCATCCCGGCGGACCTAGATTGGTTGGCAACGCGCAGATACGTGCGGCATTTGAGACGATGTTTAACAACGGCACGATAGCCGCAACGCCAGAGCGCGTCTGCAAAGTGGACTCCTTAACCAGCGCCATGCACAACGTGATTGAGCGCATTTCTATCCAAACGCCAGAGGGTATGCAATACGCCTTGGTTGTAGCGACCAATGTGTACCAACGTACCGCGCAAGGTTGGCGTATGGTGGCGCACCATGCGAGTCCAGGTACATCAGCAGCACATGCAGAGGCGCAAGAGACGCCTCAGGTTTTGCATTGACGTGGAGTTACCGAGCTCCTTGGTGGTTGCCGGGGGGTAACTTACAAACTATCTATGCAGCAAAAGGTTTGTGCAGTCTTGGCGATAAGCCGCCCATTTGGCAAAGACAGAGATGGGAGACGCCAGATGAAGATTTTATTGATGTTGACTGGCTAGCGACTCCAGTAGCAAAAGATAGCACCCCCAAAAATACCAATCAAACACCTACAGACAATCCTTTACTCGTGTTGTTCCACGGACTAGAAGGCTCATCCGCCAGCCATTACGCCATCGCATTTGCACATGAAGTACAACGTAATGGCTGGCAAATGGCGGTGCCACATTTCAGAGGTTGCAGCGGTGAAATGAACCTCACGCCTCGCGCATACCACTCAGGTGACTACCAAGAGATTGATTGGATACTCAAGCGTTTCCAAAGCAAGCATCAAGGCCCTGTTGTAGCCGTTGGAATATCGCTAGGCGGTAATGCTTTGATGAAGTGGGCTGGCGAAGTAAAAGCAGAGGCAAACAAAACCGTCGCCGCGATAGCCAGTGTTTGCGCTCCATTAGATTTAACAGCCAGTGGGCATGCCATTGATAGTGGATTCAACCGCATTGCATACGCCAAAATGTTTTTAGATAGCATGAAGCCAAGGGCGGTTGCCAAGCTTGACCAATACCCAAACCTATTTGATGCACAGGCCATGCAATCGGTTACTACCTTGTTTGAGTTTGACGATATCTTCACTGCACCGCTACACGGATTCAAAGATGCCACAGACTATTGGTTACGCGCATCCGCAAAGCCAGGCCTTGCTGACATTGCCTTGCCCGCATGGCTGATCAATCCGCAAAACGACCCTTTTGTGCCTGCCAGCAGTTTGCCCTCGGGAGATGAAGTGGGGAGTCACGTAGAGTTGTGCCAACCTATAGATGGTGGGCATGTTGGTTTTACTAGCGGCGCATTTCCCGGAACCTTGCATGCACTGCCGCAAGCAGTTTTGCGCTGGTTCGATAGCAAAATTTAAATACCTTCTTGTTGCAAACCCATGGATGACATCGTCAAACAAGCCCTAGCCAAATGGCCCAATGTGCCCGATTGTTATGGTTGGCTAGGTCTTGATGCGCGCGGAGATTGGTATATGCGTGACGACGCCGTGCAAGCAGCAGGCGACTTCGCAAAAAGCAAAGGCTCGAAACTACAACATGAGAAACTCATTGAATTCATCGGCCGCAATTACGATGCAGACGCAAATGGACAATGGTTTTTTCAAAACGGACCGCAGCGTGTCTATATTGAGCTGGAAGTGACGCCTTGGGTCTGGCGTTTGCAACCCGATGGCACTTTACTCAGCCATACCCAACGCGAGGCGCACTACCGAAGTAGTTGGCTAGACGACACAGGCTGGCTGTATTTGGAAACCGATCTAGGCTTTGGGTTGATGCACAGCATGGACATGCTGCAAGCCGTGCAAAAAATAGAGTCCGAGGAATGGTTGCCAAACAACATAGCCAAGATAGATTTACAAACAAGCTTTGGGTTTTGTTTGAGCCCCCATCAAGGGCATACGTCTAAAAACGCAAAGCCATGAAAAAAGCCACCTCGAGAACAGGTGGCTTTGATATGAAAAGCGAAGTCTAAATATGGAAGCTTAAGTGCTTGATTATTTCGTTTCTGGTTTTTTGGGTTCAGCTAACTTACCACCGCTGCCGTTTGCCATGTAGACAACAGCGCGACCAATTTCAAAGTCGCTGTATTCGCCACCAGCTTGGGCTGCCATGCTGCCTTTGCCTTTGAGCGCTGAGGTTAACAAGGTTGCGTAGCCTTTGCCCACACGAGGCGCCCAAGCGGCAACATCGCCAAATTTAGGTGAGCCCAAAGTGCCGGCTGTATGGCAGCCACCACATTGGCCCTTGAATACTTCTTCTCCAGAGCGAGGCTCAGCGTTGGCAGATTTGATCTCCACTGAGCCAACTTTTTGAATGCGCGCTGCGACAGATTCGGGTGCGTTAGAACTGCCAGCTTGTGGCTTGTTTTCTGAGGTAACGAAATAAACCAAGCCAATGATGACGAAAACAGGAAGAATGAATGAATAAGCGACGGCCAGCAAAAGCTGTTTGGGAGTTTTAATGGGGCCCGTGTGGGCTTCTTCGTGGTGGTTGTCGCTCATGATGAGGGGAATCCTTAAGGGGTACGCAAAAACAACTCAAATTATAGCCAGCCCCCTACAATGGCACGTCACGCCTTGCTGCGGCTGTAGCTCAGTGGATAGAGTATTGGCCTCCGAAGCCAAGGGTCGTGGGTTCGATCCCCGCCAGCCGCACCAATTTAAACCTTTTTAACTCAACAATCGAGTGTTTTACTCAAGGCTTGTCAGAAAAACTCCACGGGTAGCTGGCTTTATTGATAATCAACTACTTTCAAAATCATAAATTTGCCGACTATGAAAAAAACACTATCAGCCATCACATTTATAGCCTTTGCTGTTTTTGCCAGCTCTTCGGCTTTTGCGCAAGCAACGCCAAGCGCGCAGCAGATGATCGAACAACTCAAGGTCCAGCCCGTACCCGATGCACCTAGACGCACCCGGAGTTTGCGCAACCTCTCCGTCGAGGCAGTTGACCAAACCGCTGATGCCACGCCACCAGCTCCAGTAGTCAAACCTTCGTTGTCTTTGCAAATTCAGTTTGAATTCAATTCTGCACAGATCAGCCCAGTGAGCCAGCAAGCCTTGTTGAACTTATCGACTGCGCTGAAAGCGGCAGAACTCAGCGCATCTAAATTTGAAGTCGAAGGCCATACCGACGCTAAAGGGAATGACGCATACAACCTCAAACTCAGCCAACAGCGTGCGGAGGCGGTGCAGCAATTTCTGGTGCATCAAGGCGTCGCTATTAATAGATTAGTCGCTTCAGGTAAGGGTTCTACGCACCTTGCCAATGCTGGCAATCCTTTAGCTGCTGAAAACCGTCGGGTCCGCATTGTCAACCTCGACTGAGGCTAAAACGCCCTGGTGGCAAAGCCTTGAGCGTCAGTTCCTCACGTATCTGTCGCGTTGGTCAGATAAGTGGGTGCACATTGGGTTGGTACTTGTTTTTTCCGCCTGGATTGTTGTTGACGTTTTATTTGTAGGCGTGACTGGCGGCTTAGCGCAAACCACCTACGACAACATGGTACGTGGCCGAGTTATCACTGCCCCCGCCGATCCCCGCATAGTGATCATCGATATCGATGAATCTGCATTGGCCCGCATGGCCACAGAATTTGGCCGCTGGCCTTGGCCACGCGACACCTTGGCGTCGGTGTTGGACTTTGTAGAAGACCAACAACCAGCTGCAGTAGTGTGGGACATTATTTTTTCGGATGTCGACCGTTTGAACCCTGGCGGTGACGCTGCTTTTGACGCGGCGGCGAAGCGCAGTACCCACAGCCATTTTGGTCTCGTGCGTTTACCCAAAACGAATGACGACAAAAGCGAGTTAACGCAAAAAAACTTACCGAGCTTGTGGGTGCAAGCAGCGCCACCAGAATCTAAAGAACTCTCTACGGTTGCGCTTATTCCTCCCGTGTTGCCAGGAGTTGCCATTAAACCTCTGGGTTACAACAATGGCTATGTTGATCGCGACGGCATATTGCGACGCTACCGCTACTTTGAACGTTTGGATGACGGCGGGATGATTCAGTCTTTGCCTATGAGCGTGGTGCAACAAGTCGATCCAAAAGCCCACGCATTTTGGTTAGAACGTTTCCTCAACAAGCCCCAAATCATCGCCTCGGACAACGCTACGCAAGACGACGTGCTGATTAACTGGCGCAAAAAAGCCAATGCCTATCCGCGTGTTAATTTTGCTGACGTGTTCGCCTTGGCTGATGGCGGCAAACCCAAAGAAGAGGTGCCTTCTTTCGCCGGCAAGATTGTGATCATTGGATCAACTGCGCCTAGTCTGCACGATATCCACCCAACTCCACTGTCTTCGACACAGGCGGGAGTGGAGTCTTTGGCAACAGGGATTGACAACGCTTTGAACCAACGCGTCATGCGTGAAATGCCGAAATGGCTTGGGGCTTTGATTGCGATGGTGATGTGCGTTGGCTTGGCTTTTTGGAGTTATCACAAAAGCGTGTCTTCCTTGGCTGCTGGTATGTTGGGCATGCCTTCTGTCATGCTCGGTGTTAGCTTTCTGAGCCTCAATACGGACCATGTGTTTTTGGATTTGAATTTGTCGGCTGGACTAGGTTTGCTATTTGTTGCCTTGCTCAAGGTCTGGTCCCTCATCCAAAAACGCCATTGGTTTGGAGATGTTGCACCCGATTGCCAACAAGCCAGTGTGTGGGCTTGGCGGGCAAATGAACCATGGACAGACCAACAACTACAAGATTTGGTTCGCGCTCTGCGCGAACATGCGTTCAATTGCCGTATTTTGTTGTTAGACATTACACCCGCGCAAAGTAAATTGGTTCGATGGAAACCGTTTGCCAATTATTTAGCCTTGATCGGTCCTAAAGTGGAGTTAGACGCTGCGAGACAAGAATTAGCAAAAATCGCTGTTAGCCTTCAAGCACACACCGGAAATATCTTGACAGTCCCAGACCAATCAGAAAAACCCTCTCTACAAATTTCCCAGCTGGCATTGCAAGCTTGGACGCAAGTATCAGATGGCGACGCACACCAAAAAACTTTAGAAAATAGAAAGTAAGCCTTATGCAGTGTTCAGTTGAGAGTTCAGTCCAGCGTTCGATACGCCACGTCTTGCTAAGTCTTGCACTTGTAGCGCCAACCGCATTTGCGCAAAATGCCAGCGTGATGCGCCCAACAGAAATACGTGCAGAAAAGTTGGCATCCTCTGCGGTCCTTGTGCAGGTGAATCAAGGTGCGACAGTGCGCGTCACTTCGGTAGAAGGCGGTTGGGTATTGGTTGAAGCGAACTCTGACAAGGGGCGGGTGTCGGGTTGGGTGCGCGCTAGTGCGCTGAATATGCAAGCTGGCGCATCGTTGGTTGCCGGTTTGTCTAGTGGACGTGAGGCCGCTGGAAATACTGCGGTAACACTGGGTGTTAGAAATGTGCCGCCACTGATTCCACGCATCAATCGCCACGCGCTCATTATTGGCGTTGGAACATACGAAGACCCACTCGTACCGCCGCTTCCTGGCACCAAGTTGGACAAAGTGTCGGCTACCCAAATTGCGCAAGCTATGCAAGTACCGGACGGCAATATTCAATACCTGCACGATAGCCAAGCAACGGTGTCCAATATTCGTACAGCGCTCAATAATTTG
>Ga0209298_10001519_pt1 | contig 15039 bp, 13 predicted proteins | sample S_140806_EF_Meta_FD_187325 | JGI IMG/M metagenome (GOLD analysis project Ga0209298, IMG submission 187325) | Freshwater microbial communities from Lake Simoncouche, Canada to study carbon cycling - S_140806_EF_MetaG (SPAdes) (version 2) | ecosystem: Environmental > Aquatic > Freshwater > Lake ...
GGTCTTCGCGGTTGACAAGGTGCTGCTTCCCTTGGCCTGGCCTGAGCTGGAGACTGAGTTGGGCACGGTCAGCTTGCTGCCCGATTCGACGTGGTCGGGATTGGTGATGCCATTGAGCTTCATCAGCCTGGTCATGCTGATGCCGAGGCGATCGGCGATCTGGGAGAGGGTTTCCCCTGGCTGAACCGTGACTTCTGCCGCCAGGCCTGGAAGGGGCAGCACCAAGGCAATGGCCAGGGCAACAAGGCGGCGGCGCATGGGTTAGGTGAGCAGTTGCCGGCACGTTAAGGGTCCTGCCCACTCCTAACCAGCCCCCCCCGCATCGGCGTCGGCGTCGAGGGGGACTCTCAACCCAGCAGGCGCCGAACCAGGGGGAGCTTGCCGGCATAGGGGGGATAGCGGAAAGGCAGGTCGAACCAGAACGACCGGCTCAACACACTGCGTTGATGGGAGAAGGTGCGGAAGCCCGTTTCGCCGTGGTAAGAGCCAAGGCCACTTTCTCCCACCCCGCCGAATGGCAATTGGACCAGTCCTGCCTGCATCACCACGTCGTTGAAGCCGACGCTTCCCGAGCTGGAGCTGGCCAGGAGTTGTTGCCGCTCCTTGCTATCGCCGCCGAAAAGATACAGGGCCAGCGGATGGGGGGCCCGGCGTACCCGGGCCAGGGCATCTTCCAGATCGTTCACCACGATCAGAGGCAGCAGGGGACCAAAAATCTCATCTTGCATCAAGGGATCTTCCTCCGGTTGATCCACGGCGATCAAGGTGGGTTCGATGCGGCGGCGGCGGCTATCGCTGCCGCCCCCCAGCAGGATTTGTCCCTTTTGCCGGGCGCCCATCAGCAGCCCTTCGAGGCGCTGAAATTGCCTCTCGTTGACGATCTGGCCGAGATCGTCGCTGTTGAGCGGATCCTTGCCATAAAGGCGCTCTCTCTCCTCGGCGAAGGCTGCGATCAGGGGGGCAACGGCCTCAGCCACAACCAGCAGATGGTCGGGGGCGACGCAGGTTTGGCCGGCATTGATACCCTTGCCCCAGACCAGCCGCCGCGCTGTGGTTTGCGGGTTCGCTCCAGCCAGCACAATCGCCGGACTCTTGCCCCCCAGTTCCAGGGTCACCGGCGTCAGATGGTGGGCGGCGGCGGCCATCACCAGCCGGCCGACCCGGCCGCCACCGGTGAAAAAGATGTGATCGAAGCGCTGCTCCAGCAGCGTGGTCGCCGCTGCAGCGTCCCCCAGCACCACCTGAACATGGTGGGGGTCGAAGTGACGGGCCACCGCAGCGGCCATCCAGCTGGCCGTATGGGGGGCGTGTTCCGAGGGCTTGAGCACGGCGGTGTTTCCCGCAGCCAGGGCGCTGACCAGGGGATGCAGGCAGAGCTGCAGGGGATAGTTCCAGGGCCCCAAGATCAGAACGCAGCCGAGGGGTTCGGGATGGATGGCGGCCCGGCCCGGCAGTGCCCAGCCGGGAAGCCCCACGGAACGGGGTCGCATCCAGCGCCGCAGGTGCTTGCGGGTCAGGGCCATTTCCTGCCGCACGGCCACCAATTCGAAGTGGGCCTCCAGTTCGGGTTTGCCGAGGTCAGCGGCCAGGGCGCTCGTGGCCTCGTTTTCCTCCACCTGCAGCAGATGTTGCAATCGATCGAGCTGCCCCAGCCGCCAGGCCAGCGACCGGGTCTCGCCGCGCTGCACCAGGCCGCGCATCGTTTCGATCGCAGGAGCGGGGGCTTCGGAGCTGGGCAAAGGGGCCATGGCGTTAGCTGCCATCGGGGGATGGGGCAAGGACAACTGGGGTGGCACGAATCTGTCAGCAAAGCGGGCCTGGCGGCCCTGAGGTAGCCATGGCCACAGTCGCGCTCTGCCACGATTTCGGCACTGCGTCACCCACCCCACCGGAGGCCGACCTTTGGCTGATGCCGCTTTACCGCTTCAGGATCCCGCCGCGTTGACGGCACCGTCAGCGTTGCGCCGCCTGGACCAGGCCCTCTTCGATGCGGTTGCTGCCGGGGCCCTCAGTAGTACTCGCCGGCGCCTGAACCACAATCTGCACCGCGCCCCAGACCTGGTGCAGCGCTTTTTGAATGTGCTGCAACCCGGCACCTATGTGCGTCCCCATCGCCATCTGCGCCCCAACCCCGGCGAGGGCTTTGAATGCTTTGTGATGCTTCAGGGGGCCATCGGGCTGTTGCTGCTGGATGACCGGGGCACGGTGCTGCACACCGAACGGCTGGAGGCCGGCGGTGATGTGCGGGGCATTGAGTTGCAGGAAGGCCATTTCCACACCCTTGTGGCCCTGACCCCTGATGCCGTCATGTTCGAGATCAAGCAGGGGCCCTACGTGCCTACGGCCGACAAGGATTTCCTGACCCAGTTCCCCGTCGAGGGCACCCCGGAGGCCCAGGCCCAGGAACGGGCCTGGCGATCCCTTTTCTAGCCCCAAGGGGACCAGACCTAGGCGCGATGCTCCCCGGGTGGGTCCGCCAAGGCTTCGCGACGGCAAAAACTGCAATGGCCCCAGAGGGCCAGTTCACCCGCAGGGGCTGGACTGCCGCAGGCCGGGCAGGGGCCGCCTTGGCCGTGCACATCGAGTCGGCTGGGATGGGCGGCCCAGATGGCAGCTTCTTCTTGCATGGCAGGGGGCGGCATCGGACCCGGGTGGTGTTGTTGCACGATCACCTCTCGCACCTCGAACCCAGCGCCACGCAACGCCCCCAGCAGCATGTGGCGGTTGTACTGCAGGGCCTGGAGCCAGGGGCCGGGAGCTGCCCCCACCGTCAGGCGCCCAGCCCTCAAGGAAAGGGGTCGGCAGTGGGGTGCCAGTTGGGGACCGGCCAGGCGCGGCCAGGCCAGCCACAGGGCGGCCAGATGGCCCTGCCGTTGCCAGGATTGCCCTAAATCTTCAAGGCATGCGGCCAGGGCCACGGCCGGTGGCCTCCGGGCTGGCAGCAGCACCGAAACCTCGCCGATCCGTTGGCTTCGGTTGCTCTCATTCGCTGGACCCGGGACGGAACGCCTGGAAGCTTTGGCCATGGAACCGACCGTAGGGCGAAGCCAGGCCCCCGGTAGGCCTCGCCCCTTGCATTGGCCCATCCCAAGGGCGCAAGGGTGGATCCTCTGCAAGTTTTGAGTGAGGCAGTGGGCCATTCATCGCTAAGGTTCAGAGCCTGCCCCCTTACCCCAAACCATGGGCTTTTTCGACAGGCTCAGCCGACTGCTGCGCGCCAACCTCAACGACATGGTCAGTAAGGCCGAAGATCCGGCCCTGATCCTGGACCAGTCTGTGGCCGACATGCAGGCTGATCTGATCAAACTGCGCCAGGCCGTCGCCACGGCGATCGCCAGCCAGAAGCGGATCCAGAACCAGGCGGAGCAAGCCGAAAGTCAGGCCACAACCTGGTATGAAAGGGCCGAGTTGGCTCTCAAGAAAAGCGAAGAGGACCTCGCCCGTGAGGCCCTGGCCAGGCGTAAGACCTACCAGGAAACTTTCACGGCCCTCAACAATCAGCTAAACAGCCAGGCCGGCCAAGTCGACACCCTTAAGAGGAGTCTGACTGCCCTTGAGGCCAAGATCGCTGAGGCCAAGACAAAGAAAGAAATGCTCAAGGCCCGCGCCCAGGCGGCCCAGGCCCAGGAGCAGCTGCAGAGCGCGGTCAGCAATCTCGGCACCAACTCTTCGATGGCTGCCTTCGAGCAGATGGAGGAGAAGGTGCAGGTTCTCGAGGCCCGCAGCCAGGCTGCTGCCGAACTGGCTGGTGCCGATCTGGAAAGTCAATTCGCCAGTCTGGAGGGGGGCAATGATGTGGACGACGAGCTGGCCGCCCTCAAAACCCGGCTCGAAGGGGGCGCCCATCCGATTCAGCTTCCCGCCCCCAATGGTCCCGTTCCCCAGTTGCAACCCGTGCAACAGCAGGAAGTGAACGCCGAGCTTGAAGAACTGAAAAAGTCCATCGACAAGCTCTGAGATCAAAGTCATCTGATCTCCAAGTCAGGGGGATATCCTTGCCGGCCTCCCGAATGGGTCCCCCTGCTCCATACAATTTAAGGACGCCGCGTTTAGGCCCTTGGTTACCGATTCAACCAGCGCCGCAGTGCTGGATGTCACGGATTCTTCTTTTGCCCGAGAGGTGCTCGAATCTCCGTTGCCCGTTTTGGTGGATGTCTGGGCGTCCTGGTGTGGCCCTTGCCGTTTGATGGCTCCCTTGATGTCATGGGCCGCTGAGACCTATGGCAGCAAGCTCAAGGTGACCAAATTGGAGGCAGACGATAACCCCGTCAGTCGCGATACCTATCGAATTCAAGGTCTCCCCACCCTGCTCGTGTTCCGCGCTGGGGTGGAGGTTGCCCGCCAGGAAGGGGCCATCGCCAAACCCCAGTTGATCGCTTTACTGGATGCCCATCTCTGAGCGGGTGGCCCAGTTGGGCAGCGGCGTCTTCAGCCGCAATGACGCCCGCAAGCTGGTCTATGCCCAGGGCCAAAACGGGGCACAAGGGTGCTTGAACGGAAGCCCGGCGCTGCTCGACCTTTCCCTGGGCTCCACCGATCTGCCGCCACCGCCGGCGGCGATTGAGGCCATCGCCCAACGCTTGCATCACCCTGCCAGTGCCTCCTACTGCCTGCACGGCGCCACCTTGCCGTTTCGCGAGGCGGTGGCGGCCTGGGCCTTGCGTCGCTTTGACATCACAGTTGATCCTGAAACCGAGGTCCAGCTGCTGGTGGGTTCCCAGGAAGCCACGGCCCATTTGCCCCTTGTCGTCACCGATCCGGGCGATGTTGCCTTGCTTCTCGATCCTTGTTATCCCTCCCACCGGGGCGGGCTGGTGTTGGCCTCGGTGCGCCCCACCCTCCTGCCCCTGCGCGTCGATCAGGGGTGGCGCCCCGATTACGGCCAACTGCCAGCCAGTGTCTGGGACCAGTTGAAATTGATGGTGCTGGGGTTTCCCCACAACCCCACGGCCACCACCGGCGACCAAAGCTGGCTGGATGGCGCCATGGCTCGCGCCATCGACCATGACATCGTGCTGGCCCACGACAATCCCTATGTCGACCTCGCCCTGGAGGGGGAGGCGCCGGCCCTGTTGCGCCATCCGGATTGGCGGCGCCAGGGTATTGAATTCTTTTCGTTCTCCAAGAGTTGGTGTCTTGGCGGCTATCGCTTGGCTTTCGCCATCGGGGCTGCGCCCCTGATCGCCGGCCTGCGCCAGCTGAAATCTGTGGTTGATTTCAACCAGTCCCTGGCCCTTCAGGCCGGGGCCATTGCTGCTTTGGAGCAGGCGCCCCATTGGCCCCAGCAGCTGCGTGAGGTGTACCGGCTGCGGCGCGATGGCATGGTGCGGGCCCTGGCGGCCGCCGGCTGGAGCGTGAGCCAGCCGTCGATGGCTCTCTATCTCTGGCTGGAGCTGCCGCCGGTGGCCAAGGAGCGGGGGTTGGATTCCGAGGGTTTCTGTGCCGCCCTGTTGGAAGCGACAGGAGTCTGTCTGACCCCTGGCATCGGTTTTGGCCCCGGGGGGGAGGGTTGGCTGCGGTTGGCGTTGGTCCATCCCCTGCCGCAACTGGAGGCCGCTGCCGTTCGCATGGGGGCCTGGTTGGGCCAGCTGTGATCGGCCGCCTCGGTGCCGCCCGCAGGTTCCTGGGGCCTGGGCATGCTTGTGGGTCAGCTGATGATCTTTGTGCCTGGCATCTGCGTTATGTGCCGGTTTGTGGCAGCACCGAACGCCTTTTGGACGACTGGTTGACCCAAGCGCCTTGCGCCCAGGGGCCTCGGCTGCGGGCTCCCCTGGCCTTGCTAGCGGGCCAGCAACGCTTTGGTCGTGGTCAACGCGGACGTAGCTGGAGTTCACCGCCCGGGGGCGTCTGGCTGAGTGCCGCCTTGCCCTGGCCCCCAGAGCCCCTCGGGGCCGCCGCGGTCGGACTGGCGGTGGCGGTGGGTTTGGCCTTGCAATTGGAGGACCTGGGCCTCCCCGTGCGCATCAAGTGGCCCAATGATTTGTATTTGCTTGGGCCCAGGGGGGCCATGGCCAAGCTGGCCGGGGTGTTGCCCGGCCAAAGACTCCAGGGCCATCAGGTGCGCTGGGCCCGGGTGGGTGTGGGGTTGAATGGCCGCAATCGGTTCCCCAGCGGGGCCACCAATGTGGCGATGGCGGCGGGCCGACACGACGCCTGTCCTTGGCGCCTCAGCGCCCGGGTTCTGCGGGCCCTTGATTGGGCCATGGCCTGGGCGGACCGTCCCGAGGCGGTGAGGGTTCTGGCGGAGCAGCGTCTGTGGTGGCCAACCCAAGCGATCCAGCTGGAAGGGGAGTCCTGGCAACCCCTCGGGCTGCACCGTGATGGGGGGGCGGTACTTGGCCGCCAGGGAAGGATTCGGGTGTGGCACCGGCGCTTTGACGAGGGCTCTGACCCCCCACCCCCCAGGGGTAGGTATCCCCTGGGGCTGGGCCATTAGATTGGCCCGGCTTAGCAGGGATTGCTGTCCCCCCACCTTTTCCATGGCTCCCCGGCCCTCCCATCTGTTGTTGGCCCTGACATCCCTGGGAATGCTGCCTTTCTTGGTCAGCATCCCTTTGGTGCAGGCCCAGCCGGAAACGATGGTTCCGCCTGCCTCCTTGGATGCTCCAGTGGCGGTACCCTCCTCCCAGGGCGCCGACCCTGCAGCCTTGGCGCCTGCCTCCGGTGGCGCGGCAATGCCGTCGGCGGCCGAGCCGGCGCAGCCGGCCCCGGAATCTGTGCGGGCGCCGGAACCGATGCGCGCCCGTCCACAGGATTGGCCGCCCGAGACTCCCCGTCGATTTGATCGCAGTCTCGATGCCTTGGTGCGTGATCGGGTCATCACCCCCCGCGAAGTCCAGATCCGCGTCCACGATGGCCTGGCTCGGCCCCTCAGCCCCTCTGTTCGGGATGAGGGTTGCAGCAGTGGAGCCTTCAGTGCCCGAGAGTGTGGCGGTCGAGCTGCTGTTCAATTCCGACCCCGGGACGGCGGTTCGCCGGCTTTTGTGGGGGAATCCCAAGCCGGCGGCTACCGCCCATGGGGCGGCGGCGAAGGGGCGCCACGCTCGGCGGTCGAAGCGGCTCCATTACCGCCCATTTCCGTGCCGGTCTCGGCCTTGCTCTCGGGTGCAGGCGGCAGCTTCCGCCTGACTGATGTCTTCCGGGTCACGCCGCGGCCGGGTCCGATTGGAGGTAACGGCAATGCCAGGCCCCTGTTTCCTTTGATCGGTTCGGCGGTCACCACCAGCAATTTTGGCTGGCGTCTGCATCCGGTGCTGGGGAACTGGATTATGCACAGCGGCAGAGATCTGGCCGCCCCCGAAGGCACCCCGGTGGTGGCGGTCCTGGCTGGCAAGGTTGTCAGCAGTGGGCTAGCGGGTGGCTACGGCCTGGCGATCGAAATCGAGCATGGTGGCCTTCAGCGTCGCACCCTTTATGGCCACCTTTCCGAGCTTTACGTTAAGGAGGGGGCGCGGGTTAGCCAGGGCGAAGTGATCGGACGGGTGGGCAGTACTGGCTTGAGCACAGGGCCCCATCTGCATTTTGAACTGCGTATTCCCCAGGATGGCGGTTGGGTGGCCATTGATCCTGGCGATTTCGACGCCAGTGGCTCTCCTTTGCTTGGCCGGTTAGCTGGCCTGGCGCTGCCGGGAGGCGCAGGTGGCTTAACTGCCAACAGTTCCCCGGGCTCCGTTGCACCCGCAGGCGATGCGGTGGCCCTGCTGATGGGAGAACTGCTGCAAACGCTTGAGCGTCCCCGATTCGCCTCAAAGCCAGCGATTAACTCTGGCGTAGCCCTGCGCCCCATGGTTGCCACCCCGCCTGTGGTTGCAAGCAAGGGGCCCCAGGGTTGATCTAGATCTAAAGGCCCGCACGGCCAGGGATTGGGCCAAAAAGCTTGGCAAGGTTCAGTGGGCGATCCGCCCGTCGCGAAAGTGGATGATCCGCTGGGCCCTTTCTCCCACCTCCTGCTCGTGGGTCACCAATAAAATCGTCATCCCCTGGGCGTTGAGGTCATCGAAAATGGCCAGAACTTCTTCTGTGGTGGTCGAATCAAGGGCTCCGGTCGGTTCGTCGGCGAGGAGAAGCGAGGGCCCGTTGATGATCGATCGCGCTACGGCCACCCGCTGTTGCTGACCCCCTGAGAGTTGATTGGGCCGGTTGTCAAGCCGGTGGGCCAAGCCAACTTTTTCGAGGGCGAGTTTGGCTCGCTGGCGTCTCTGCTCCGCAGGAACGCCTGCATAGATCATTGGCAGCATCACGTTTTCCATGGCGGTCAACTGGGGCAGCAGATGGAATTGCTGGAAGACAAACCCGAGTTTCTGGTTGCGAAGATCGGCTAATTCATCATCACTGAGAGTTTCGACCGGTACCCCATTGAGGTGGTAGCTGCCGCTGGTCGGCATGTCCAGGCAGCCAAGAATGTTCATGGCCGTGCTCTTGCCCGATCCGGAGGCTCCCATCACGGCGAGGTAATCACCGTTGTTGACCGCCAGACAAAGATCGTTGAGGGCATGAACGGTTGTGTCGCCGCTGCCGTAAATCTTGTTGACGTGAATCAACTCCGCCACTGGGGGCGCTGATGGACCTGGGGCGCTCACCCAGGCGGGCAGGGTAGGAGACGGTTTCATCCCAGACCTGCCGCAGGGAGGGCGGCAATGGCCCGTTGCAGAATGGGAGTGCCGCTGACAGCAGCATTAGCCCATTCAAACAGGGGACTGGAGAGCACCCCGCCAACCGCTGTGACCAAAACACAGGCCACCAGGGCGGTCCGCAGGGATTGCATACCGGAAAGATTCCAGCGGATTGGCGGGTAAGCCTTAACTACGTCTGAGGCTTCTTGGGGTTCTTTGACCACCATCATCTTGATAACAGAAATATAATAATAGATCGAGATCACTGATGTTACTAGTCCTACGATGACGAGGAGGTATTGATGATCGGCCCAGCCGGCGAAGAAGAGGTATATCTTGGCAAAGAAGCCAATCATCGGTGGAATGCCTCCGAGAGAAAGCAGGCACAGGCTCAGCCCCAGGGTAATCAGGGGGTCTTTTTGATACAACCCTGCATAATCGGCGATGCGATCACTGCCGGTACGCAGGGAGAACAGAATGATGCAGGCGAAGGCACCGAGATTCATGAACAGGTAGGCCGCCATATAGAGAACCATGGCGGCAAATCCGTCTTCGGTACCACATACAAGGCCGATCATCACAAAGCCGGCTTGACCAATGGAGCTGTAGGCCAGCATCCGTTTCATCGATGTCTGCGCCAGGGCAACAACGTTGCCAAGAACCATGCTGAGCAGGGCCAAAACAGTGAACAAGAATTTCCACTGGCCGTCAAAACTCTCAAAGCAACCCACCAAAATTCTTAGGGCCAAGGCGAAACCGGCCGCTTTTGAACCCACCGAAAGGAAGGCCACAACAGGAGTGGGTGAGCCCTCATAGACATCAGGAGTCCATTGGTGGAAGGGAACGGCGGCGATCTTGAAGGCCACGGTCGCCAGGACGAAAACCAGGGAGAGGGCCGTGATCGGTTTGGCGCTGCTCTGAAGGGCGAGCGAGATTCCTTCAAGGGAGGTTTCTCCGCCGCTGAGGCCGTACAGGAGGGAGGCGCCATAGAGAAATACGGCTGCGGCGGCAGAGCCAACGAGTAAATATTTGAGGGCGGCTTCAGAGCTGCGGGCATCGCGCTTCATGTAGCCCGAGAGCAGATAACTGGAAACCGAAAGGGTTTCGAGGGAGATGAAGATGCTTACCAGATCGGTTGCGCCGCAAAGGATCATCGCCCCCAGGGTGGCCGCCAGCAGAATCGCCGCGTACTCCCCCAGGGGTGTGCCGCTGCGTTCCACGTAGCGCCAGCTCAACAGCAGGGTGATCAGCGTTGAGCAGGCAACCACCGCCCGGAAGGCGATCGAGAGGTTGTCCGCCAGGAAGGAGCCCAGAAATGAGGGTTCAATCGGACCATTCCATTGGGTCGCCAGCAGCAGCAGGGAGGCCACGAGTCCCCCGTAGCAAATGGGCGGCACCCAGCGGCTGGCCGTTTTCTCACCGGCCAGATCCACGATCAAGCAGGCCAGCAGGGCCAGCAGGATGGCTCCCTCCGGGGCAATTGCCCCAGCATTGAGCTGGAGCGCGATCGAGCCGGTGCTCAGGCCGGCACCGATCGCGTCGGTGGCTGCGCTGGCCGTACTGGCGGCAGCCCCAATGGTGGCCAGCATCCCTTTGGCAGCGGTCGGTGCGGCGATCGCCGTAAGGGCGGCCAGGATCACATCTGCCACGGCGGAAAAGTTCTTGACAGGCGGGACTGTAGCGGCGCTCCAGAGGGTCTTGCCCAACGGCCCGGCCCGGGATGCGATATAGAAGGGGAAGGTTCACCGCCTGTCTGTGGCGCACACGCTGGTCATCGTTGAGAGCCCCACAAAGGCCCGTACCATTCGCGGTTTTCTGCCCAAGGAGTTCCGGGTAGAGGCCTCCATGGGCCATGTGCGCGATCTGCCCAATAACGCCAGTGAGATCCCTGCGGCCCACAAAGGAGAGAAGTGGGCGAATCTGGGTGTCAACACCGCCAAGGATTTTGAGCCCCTGTACGTGGTGCCGAAGGATAAAAAAAAGGTGGTAAAGGAGCTCAAAGATGCCCTAAAGGGCGCGGATCAGTTGCTGCTGGCCACTGACGAAGACCGCGAAGGGGAGAGCATCAGCTGGCATTTGGCCCAGTTGCTGGACCCCAAGGTGCCCGTCAAACGGATGGTCTTCCACGAAATCACCAAGGAAGCCATCTCCCAGGCACTCGAAAACCCGCGTGAGCTCGACATGGAGCTTGTGCATGCCCAGGAAACCCGTCGAATCCTGGATCGCCTTGTCGGTTACACCCTTTCCCCCCTGCTTTGGAAGAAGGTGGCCTGGGGACTCTCGGCGGGTCGGGTTCAGTCGGTCTCGGTGCGCCTGTTGGTCGAAAGGGAGCGGGCGCGGCGAGCTTTCCGCAGCGGCACCTACTGGGACCTCAAGGCCAGCCTGGCCCACGGACAGATTCCCTTCGACGCCAAGTTGACCCACTTGGGGGGCGAGCGTGTCGCCAACGGCTCCGATTTCGACGAGAGCACCGGGGCGATCAAGGTCGGCAGCAAGGTGAAGTTATTGGCGGAGGCTGAAGCCCGCGCCCTGCAGCAAGCTGCCATGGCCGGTCGTTGGCAGGTGGCGGCGGTCGAGGCAAAACCCACCGTGCGCAAGCCCGTGGCTCCCTTCACCACCAGCACCCTGCAACAGGAGGCGAATCGCAAGCTGCGTCTCTCAGCCCGGGACACCATGCGCACCGCCCAGGCCCTCTATGAGCGGGGCTTCATCACCTACATGCGCACAGACTCGGTGAATCTCTCCGAGCAAGCCATCAAGGCCGCCCGCAGCTGTGTGACAGAGCGTTATGGCCAGGACTACCTCAGTCCGGCCCCCCGCCAGTTCACCACCAAATCCCGCAATGCTCAGGAGGCCCACGAAGCCATTCGGCCTGCGGGGGAGGCGTTTCGGACCCCTGGGGAGACCGGTCTGGAGGGTAGGGATTTGGCGCTCTACGAACTCATCTGGAAGCGCACCGTGGCCTCCCAGATGGCCGACGCTCGTTTGACCATGCTGGCGATCGATTTGGAGGTGGCTAACAGCACCTTCCGGGCCACGGGCAAGCGGATTGATTTCCCAGGCTTTTTCCGGGCCTATGTCGAGGGCAGCGACGACCCTGATGCCGCCTTGGAGGGCCAGGAGGTTTTGCTGCCAGCCCTCAAGGTCGGCGACGCTCCCGATTGCCGCTCCGTTGAAGCGCTCAGTCACCAGACCCAACCACCTGCCCGTTACAGCGAAGCCGCCCTGGTCAAAATGCTGGAGAAGGAGGGCATTGGACGTCCCTCCACCTACGCCAGCATCATCGGCACGATCATTGACCGCGGCTATGCCACGTTGCAGGCCAACGCCCTCATTCCCAGCTTCACGGCTTTTGCCGTGACCGCCTTGCTGGAGGAGCATTTCCCCGATCTGGTGGATACGGGTTTCACCGCCCGTATGGAAAACACCCTCGACGAAATTTCCACCGGTAAGGTCCGCTGGCTTCCCTATCTCGAAGATTTTTACAAGGGCGAGGAGGGGCTCGAGGCCTTGGTGCAAAGGCGCGAAGGCGACATCGATCCGGGTCATTCCCGCACCGTGGCTTTAGAGGGCCTGCCCTGTGTGGTTCGTATCGGCCGTTTCGGTGCCTACCTCGAATCCCGCCGTCTGGGCACAGATGGCGAAGAGGAGTTGCTCAAGGCCACGCTTCCCCAGGAGATAACCCCGGCCGATCTAGATGCCGACAAGGCCGAATTGATTCTGCGCCAGAAATCCGAGGGGCCTGAATCCATTGGCGAGGATCCCGAAACAGGCGAGCAGGTTTACCTCTTGTTTGGCCAGTACGGCCCCTATCTTCAGCTGGGCCAGGCCAGCGAAGAAACCCCTAAGCCGAAGCGGGCTTCCCTGCCTAAGGGGGTCAAGCCAGAAGAGATGAAGCTTGAGGACGCCCTCGGTTTGCTGCGGCTCCCCCGCCATCTGGGTGAGCATCCAGACGGGGGCAAGGTGCAGGCGGGTCTAGGCCGCTTCGGACCCTATGTGGTCCACGACAAGGGCAAGGGAGAAAAGGACTACCGCTCGATCAAGGCTGAGGATGATGTTTTGGTGATCGGCCTGACCCGGGCGCTTGAGCTTCTGGCCCAGCCCAAACGGGGGCGGGGCGGCCGCACGGCCCTCAAGGATCTGGGCACCCCTGAGGGGGCCAATGAGGCGATCCAGTTGTTTGATGGCCCTTACGGCCTTTATGTGAAACAGGGCAAGGTGAATGCCTCCCTGCCCGAGGGCACCACGGCCGACACCCTCACCCTTGAGCAGGCCGTTGAATTGCTGGCCGCCAAGGCCGCCAGTTCTCCCTCCCGCTCCCGCAGCGGCACCAAGGCTGCCAAGACCGCCGCTGGCGCAGGCGGCAGCGCTCCCAAGACACGGGCCGCGGCGACCAAGGGGCGCACAACCGCCAAGGATCCGGGGGCGGCGACCGCCCGCAAAACTCCGGCCACCACAAAGACGGGACGGCTGCGGGCCAGTGCTGTGCGGGTGATCAAGCCCGCAGGTAGCTGATGCCCATCCCTTGCCGCGCCCCAGCGACCATGGCCACCGCCATGGTTTTGCTGTTGCTGCAGACAGGCTGCACGGGCACCCCGTTCGGTGATGGCTTGAGTCGAAGTTTCCCGTCCCCGGGATCTGTTGACCAACCCTCTCCCCAACAGGAGGCTGCCGGTCCGGCGTCCCAGGCGAATCCGGCGCCAACCATGACAGGACCCATGCCTAAACCCGTTGGTCTGACGCCGCCCGGCGGCCAACTACCGGCCAGCGGGCCGGCCGCCCCGGCTCAGCAATCCTCTCCGGCCTCAGGTGCCACCAAGACCGCCGCCGGTCCCCCGACCGCCGCCGGCACCCCGGCCATGGCGCCAGGCGCGCCCCAGGTCCGCAAGAGCGCTCCGGCCGCCAATCCCCTGCCCTATCGCGTCACGATTCGCCTGCCCGAGGCTGACCCTTCAGCACCGGCCGAGGCTGTCACCAAGGCCCTCCGCGCCACCGGGGTTGCCTTCGAAGTTGAAACAATTGAGCGCATAACCACCCCCGGCTCAGCGCCCCTGGCGACTCCTCCCCCCAGCCCGGCCCCTGCCGCTGAATCCGCTGCACCGGCTCCTACGACCCGGCCTGCCCCGCCCCCACGCTGAGGCTGTTTTTTCTTGGTTCCTAACTCCTCGCGTCAGCTCACGGCCCGGGCGGCCCGCCAGATGATGGACACCGCCTATTTGGCGGCGGCCACTGCCCTGTTGTGGGTGGCGCTGTACTACCTGCCCGTAGGCGGGCCCCTATTTCGTCTCGCCTTGCCCCTGCCCCTGGCCCTGCTCCAGCTGCGCCACGGCTGGCGATGTGCATGGGAAGGAGTGGCCGTCAGTGCCTTGCTCTTGGTGGCCCTTATGGGGCCGATTCGCGGTCCGTTGATGCTGTTCCCCTTCGGCCTGCTGGCCCTTTGGCTGGGCTGGGGTTGGCGGACGCGAAAGAGTTGGTGGTTGACCCTGGCCCTTGGGGCCCTCATCGGAGCTCTGGGTTTTCTGGTGAGGGTGGCGGTGCTTTCGGTGCTGGTTGGTGAGAATCTCTGGGTGCTGATTACAACCGCCGCTGCCTCCTTGCTGGAGCGGTTGCCGTTGCCGGGCCTCGCCGCAGGCTTCGACATCACCCAGGTGCAGCTGGCGGCCCTGCTGCTGGTTGTTTTTCAGAATTTATTGATGGTTGTGTGTCTCCATGCTGTCGCCTACTGGATTTTCCCGCGGCTGGGCTCCCCCATCAGCGAACCTCCCGAGGCCTTGAGGGCCCTGGTGTCCCTTGATCCCCTGTGAGTGAATTGCGTCGCCTTTGGGGCGACCCAGACCAGGCATCCCGATGGCAGGACGCCTGGTGCGCTGCTGCAGATGAGATTCAGGTGGTTGTACTGCTGGCGGCAACTGCCACTGCGGCGATTCCCGGCATCTCGGCGGCGGGGGCCACTCCGGAGAGCCGTCGCCTCACTGCGGCGGCAGATGCCGAACTCCTGGTTCTTGGGCCAGGGCGCCAGCGGCCCCATGGCCTACCGCCTTTGCCTGCGGGAGTCTCCCCGGCCTTGATCTCGCAAGTTGTGGTGGACACCTTGGGTTGGCATCCTTTGGTGGTGGATCTCGGATGTGCCCAGGCGCCGTCCGTGCCCCACCTGCGACTTCCGGGTTTCCTGGGGGCGGGACCGGCCCGTTGCCTCACCAGTGGTCGGGCCATGGATAGGGGCACGGTGGCCGGCCTGCTCGCCCTTGGGCGACGCTGGGGGGTGGGCCTGGGCAAGGCCCGGTCGCTGCGGCCCCTGCTACTGGCCGAATGTGTGCCTGGGGGTACCTCAACGGCCCAGGCGGTGCTCTCCGGTCTTGGCTTAGCGGTGGAAGGATTGGTGGGTAGCAGCCTGCGCGAACCCGATCTCTCGCTCAAGGCCCAGTTG
>Ga0209298_10001524_pt1 | contig 15024 bp, 11 predicted proteins | sample S_140806_EF_Meta_FD_187325 | JGI IMG/M metagenome (GOLD analysis project Ga0209298, IMG submission 187325) | Freshwater microbial communities from Lake Simoncouche, Canada to study carbon cycling - S_140806_EF_MetaG (SPAdes) (version 2) | ecosystem: Environmental > Aquatic > Freshwater > Lake ...
CGTAATTTATAGGAAGAATAGGTCCCGCTCCAGTAAAAATCATTTTCTCAATTTTCACTTCATTATCAGCAATATAATTTGTTGCCAACATTGCTCCCCAAGATTGGGCAATTAAAATAACCTTTTCAGCTCCAATTTTTTTAATAATTTCTTCTAAGTCTTTTTTATGTCTGTCAACAGAATATTCATCAATATTGTCAAGTCTGTTAGAATGTCCGCACCCCACTATGTCATACAAATACAAGTCATAACCGTAGTCTGTAAGTTTGGATAATATTTCAATGTTTGAGTCAAATATTGGTGCACCTGGTCCACCTTGTAAATAGATTATTGGATACGCCTTTTTTGTCCCTTTGGATTTTATTAGAGAATAGCCTATCCTAGATCCTGTCGGCAAGTCCCAATATTGTGTCCCTTTCCTCAGTTTAAATTCAGGAACATTATATGTCTTAGGATAAAGAGTTATTGAAAGAAAAATTATTAATCCAATTAGGAAAGTGTATTTAATAATTATTAGTAATATTTTTTTCATTATTGTGTTTTCTGTCGTCCGTTTTATTGTCATTTTGTGTCTGTCTTTCAGCGTTGGCTTCAGCGTTTTTTAAAAGGGTGTTTTTTTATGGGTGGCTTTACATTTACATTCTGATTTTCTTTTTCAAAAGTTGAGAAAATCATTATTCCTCTTCTGTGTTTTTCATTTTCATCAGCAAAGTGTAAGCACCTTTAGTTACGAATGTTTTGTTGGTTGCATCAAAGTTGGTTGGAAATATTATTTGAGTGAAACCATTTTCGGAATTTGAAGTGGTTACTTCTTGCATAAGATATTTTTTGTTTTCTGTTTCGGTGAATACAAATTGCTTGCCTTCAAAGCGAACAATTGCATCTGTTGGAATTACCAATGCGTTGTGGCTTTGAACTTCAATTTCTGCATTCATAAACATTCCGGGGATTAACAACTTGTCGTATTGCTCAAAGTGGCAATGCACTTCTACGCTACGGTCTTGGGTTAAATCTTTTCCGATTAAAATAATTTCGCAAGGATATTTTTTTGAGGCGTTGTTGTTTGTGTATGCAAGTAATTTTTGTCCAATGAAAAGTTTGTCAATGTCTTTTTCAAAAATGTTGAGCGCAAGATGAATGTCGGTTGGGTTTACTAATTCAAAAAGTATGTCGGATGGATTTGCATATTTTCCTATGTTCATTTTTACTTGAGAAACATATCCGTCAATGGGTGAAGTGATGTTGATGCTTCTTGACAAATTATTCTCGGTGAGTGTTTCGGGATTGATGCCGATGAGCTTTAGTTTTTCACTTAATGATTTCACTAAAACTTTTTGTGTAGTGAATTCAACTTTTGCTTGCTGGAAAACTTTGTCGCTTGCTGCTTTGCTTTTGTTCAATTCTTCCTGCCGTTTATATTCTTCTTCTGCAAAAATCAATTTTGCTTTAGCTGTTAGATATTCTTGTTGCAGTGTGATGTATTGCTGGTCTTCCATTACTGCCAATACTTCGCCTTTGCTGATGTGCATACCTGCAAGAAGTTTTGTCGATTTCAAATATCCGCCAAGTGGAACGCTTATTGAAACCATGTTTTGAGGTGGCACATCAATACTGCCGTTTACTTTTAGCAGTGATGAAATGCTGCGTTTTTCAATCTTTCCTGTTTCGATTTTAGAATTTTTGAGTTGTGCCTCGGTAAGTTCAACTGCGTTTTCGGCTGCTGGTGCTTCGGTTTTATCCTCTGCTTTTTTGTTGTTGCAAGCTGTGAGTGCTGCAATTGTAAATGCTACAATGATATATTTTGTCATGATTGAAGATTATTTAGAAGTTAAGAAATTGAGTTGAATGATTGACTGATTTAATTCTTTAACTGCATCAGCATAGTTGCTTTGAATTGAAACTGCATTGTTGATTAGCATTGTCCATTCCAAATAATTGATGTCGCCATTTGCAAATTGTTGGTTGGCGGTTTTGGTAATGGTATTGGCGTTTTGCAAAGCAGTATCCTCAAAATATTTTACGGTTTGTAGTTGTGTTTGATAATTTTTGTAAGCCGCTTCATATTCTGTTTTCATTGCTTGCAAACCGAACTGATAATTATTTTCGGAAATCAACTCCAAAGTTTTTGAAGAATTTATATTTGCTTTTTGCGAACCGAAAAACAAAGGCACTCCAACACCAAACTGAACTGAACTGAACCGGGTTGATTTTGTGTAAAACAGATTATCATTTCCAGTTCCCTGAATACTTTGATTGTAATATCCAATATGCAATTCAGGAAAGAGTTTTGATTTTTGCAACTGTGTATTTACCAATGAGATTTGTTTTTGTTGTTGCAAAACTTTTAGTCGCGGATGATTGTTAACGGTTGCAGTGTCAATCATTGTATTGAAAACAAGTTTTGGTTTTTCATTTGAAGGAAGGAAAGCAGTTGTTGTATTCAATAACAATTGAAATTGCAGTTGCATAATTTCAATATCGTTATTCAGTTGGCTTAATTGAATTGCAATTTGTCCCCGTTGTGTTTCGGCGGTGGTTTTTTCCAATACATTGGTTTCGCCTTTGTCGAAACGCAAGGTTGCTTTTTCAAGAAACGAAGCATACACACTGTCGTTTTGCAGTAAGATTTTTTTCTTCTGCTCAAAATAAATCAGCAAGTAAAAAACTTCGCTGACTTGCTTTTTAAGCTCTGCTTCTTTTACTGCAATGTTCAGAACACTGCTTTTGTAAGTTTCGTTTTGCAAAGATTTTTGTTTTGCGTAAACAGTAGGAAAACTTATTGATTGAGAAATTCCAAATTTGGTATCGTTGTAAAACGAATTGATTTGTCCGTATTCGCCTGTGAGGTTTGTTTGCGGTATATCTAGGCCTGCTTTCAGTTTATTTTGATATTCGGCATTTAACTTTTCATTCTTTACAATCAAGTTGTTTTTCAAAGCTGTATCAATTGCACTTTGCAAATTGATTGGCAGTTGTGCATTAGCATTTTGAAAAGAAAATATTGTAAGCAATACAATTGTTGCAATCACTTTTGAGTTTCTATTTGCTGAATTTTTCTTACCGATTTTCTCAAACAAAATATAAAGGATTGGTAAAACAAAAAGTGTAAGAAAGGTTGCTAATAAAAGTCCACCGATTACAACTGTTGCCAAAGGTCTTTGCACTTCTGCTCCTGCTCCGTTGCTTATTGCCATTGGTAAAAAACCAAGTGAAGCAACAAAGGCAGTCATTAAAACTGGTCGTAAACGGTGTTTTGTGCCTTGCAGAACAATTTGTTTTGTGTCACTTTCTCCTTCGGCTTTTATTCTGTTAAACTCTGCCAACAAAACAATTCCGTTTAATACAGCAACTCCAAATAATGCAATGAAGCCAACTCCTGCACTGATGCTGAAAGGCATTCCTCTTAATGCTAAAAATAAAATTCCACCAATAGCTGAAAGTGGAATTGCTGAATAGATTAGTAAACCCTGTTTGATTGAACCGAAAGCGAAAAAGAGAAAAAGAAAAATCAACAACAATGAAAACGGAACCGCAATTGACAATCTTTTTTCCGCTGCAATTAAATTTTCAAAGGCTCCACCATAAGTAACAAAATAGCCGCTTGGAAATTTTATTTGCTTTTCAATTTTCGTTTGTAAATCTTTTACAATGCTCTGCACATCTCTACCTTTCACATTGAAACCGACAATAATTCTTCGCTTCGCATTTTCTCTTTGTATCTGACTTACACTTTCTTTAATTGTAACATCAGCAACCTGATACAATGGAATTTGTGTTCCCATTGAAGTTGGGATTAAAAGATTTTGAACATCTTCTAAATTTTGTCGTTGCTCACCTGCCAAGCGAACCACCAAATCAAAACGCTTTTCATCTTCATAGACCAAACCGGTGCTTTGCCCTGCAAATGCGGTGTTCACTACTTTGTTGATGTCCTGAATGTTCAAACCATATTGTGCAATTAGGTTTCGTTTGTATGTTATAATGACTTGTGGCAAACCATCAATTGGTTCTACGTAAATATTTTTCGCACCGTCAATTTTACTTGCAACATCACCCAACAGCTTTGAATATTTTGAAAGGGTGTCTAAATTTTCTCCAAAGATTTTACAAACAACATCTTGCTTTGCGCCTGTCATCAATTCATTAAAACGCATCGCAACGGGATATTGAAAACTGAATGTAACGCCTGGTACATCTTTCAATGCGTCACTCATTTTTTCTGAAAGTTCGTCCCACGAATTTGCAGAAGTCCATTCAGATTTATCTTTCAAAATAATCATCATGTCTGATGCTTCCATTGGCATTGGGTCAGTGGGAATTTCTCCACTTCCTGTTTTGCCAACTATCTTTTCTACTTCGGGAAACTTTGTTAATAAAATATGTGCTGATTTTAAAATTGCATCGGATGATGTAGTGATGTTGCTTCCTGCCAACACTCTTGTTTCCACTGCAAAATCTCCTTCGGGTAATTCGGGAATAAATTCTCCACCTAATTTTGAGAAAACAAAAATGGCAATCACGAAAAGTGAAATTGAAATTCCGATTATAGTTTTCGGAAAATTCAAAACCTTCAACAAATATTTTTGATGAACATTGATAAGGAAGTTCATCATCCTATCAGAGATATTTTTTTTGTGAGAAACATTTTTTGAAAGAAACAATGCACTCATCATTGGAATGTAAGTGAGTGAAAGAATGAACGCACCCAACAAAGCAAAGGCAACCGTTTGTGCCATTGGCTTGAACATTTTTCCTTCTATTCCTTCAAGCGTAAAAATTGGTAAGTAAACAATCAGAATAATTATTTGCCCGAACACTGCACTGTTCATCATTCTGCTTGCTGAACGGTTTACGGTTTCGTCCATTTCGTTTTGATTTATTCTTGCAAGGTTTCCTAATTTTTTTTCATGAACAATGCTGTGCATTACGGCTTCCACAATTATTACTGCACCGTCCACAATCAAACCAAAATCCAATGCACCTAAACTCATGAGGTTTCCGCTAACGCCAAACATATTCATCATGATTACAGCAAACAGCATGGATAACGGAATTACGGATGCAACTAAAATTCCTGCTCTGAAATTTCCTAAGAATAAAACCAAAACAAAAATTACAATCAATGCACCTTCCATTAAATTTTTTGACACTGTACCGATGGCGCTGTTCACCATTTTTGTTCTGTCAAGAAATGGTTCTATTTCTACGCCTTCGGGTAAAGTTTTTTGAATTTGAATAATTTTTTCTTTTACATCTTCAATTACCTGACTGCTATTCTCTCCTTTTAACATCATTACTACTGCACCTGCGGCTTCGCCTTCATCGTTGTAAGTTAATGCTCCATATCGAGTGGCGTTTCCAATTCTCACTTCCGCAACATCACTGATTAAAAGCGGTGTTCCGTTTTCTAAATTTTTTACTACAATGTTTTTGATGTCGTCAATGTTTCCAATCAAACCTTCGGCACGGATATACAAAATCGTTGACGCTTTTTCAATGTAAGCTCCGCCTGTGTTTTCATTATTTTTTTCCAATGCGGAAAACACATCGTTGATTGTAACATTATTTGCTTTCAGTGTTGAAGGATTGATTGCAATTTCATATTGCTTTACCCTTCCGCCAAAACTGCTAACATCCGCAACACCTTTCACACTAATCAATTGCCGTTTCACAATCCAATCTTGAATTGTCCGCAAACTGGTAGCATCATATTTTGTTTCGTAACCGTGTTTCGGTTTCAATACATACTGATAAATTTCTCCAAGCCCTGTTGTAACTGGTGCTAATTCTGGTGTTCCAACACCTTTTGGAATTTGGTCTTCGGCAATTTTTAATCGTTCTGTTACCTGTTGTCTTGCCCAATAAATATCTACATCATCATTAAACACAATGGTGATAAGTGAAAGTCCGAACCGTGAGAAACTTCTGATTTCGTGCAGTCCGGGAATGTTGCTGCTGGCTTGTTCAACGGGAAAAGTGATGAGCCGTTCAATGTCGGGTGCACCCAACGAAGGTGCAACAGTTATGACCTGCACTTGATTGTCGGTGATGTCGGGCACGGCATCAATTGGCAGTTTTGTAAATTGGTAACTGCCGTAACCAATGAGTGCTAAAATGAAAAGCCCTATGATGAGCTTGTTCTTTATTGAGAACGCAATTATTTTATTGAGCATGATTTTACTGTTAATGAAAAGAATGAAGATTGGCGGTGTGAAAGGACCGTCAATCTTTTTTTGCTCCGCTTTAGCGGAACTTCTAAGTCATTAACTGATTTTTGGCGGTTGCCAAATGCTGCCGACAACGGAAGAAGAATAAAATAGTCCGTTGTAGATTGGAGAAACTTTGTCTTGAAAAGTTTTTGGTCGTGAAATAGTAAACGAAGTAGGGTTTACAAATGCAATTGAAACATGAGCCGTTGCACAATCATTTGTCTTAAAAGGTAAATTGTCGTGGTCGTGGTGGTTGCTGTCCGAATGGTTTTGAGTATCGGAATAGTGTTCGTTTAAAAAGTCCGCAAAACTTTCATCAGGTTCTTGGTTGTAATGTTCAAAGAAGTGATGAATAAGGACTGGCAACCTCAATAGCTGATGCAGTTCTGTGTTTGCACCCAGAAAAACCGTAAGAAGTGATATTGCGACTAACTTTATCAACAAGGCAAATGTAAGTATTTTAAGAGATAAAATTGGTTCAGAAGACAGAATAAAGCGTTGGCGATAACACTTTTTCATTTTTTTTAGGGTGGCTTTTGTGTCAGGCAAAAAAAATGAAAGTTTGTTTTGAGTAGTCCAAATTGGTGGAGCTTACATCTGTATCAACCCCAACTGCGCTCTCCCGATAGCCATCGGGATGGCCTTCAATATATTTCATAGCCTAAAAATACGCTCTCCTGAGTAAGAGTAGTAAACACATATCCCATCCTTCTTCCACAATCTATTGTGATGACTTAGTTTTTAGACAGTCTGACGTTTTGCAGCTACCCGAAGGGCGGGGCTTTAACCACAAAACTGTCTTTGGAACACGAAACCCCGCCTTTTGGGTAGGTGCTGTTAGTGGCTGGCATTCTGTTCTGGGTTTCGTAATTCTGTTGACATTCTATTCATGCTTCTTCCAATTGAGTCGGTATTCATTTCCTGTTTCGTATATAAATAAATCGAACGCATAGCTACCCTCTTTCTTTTTCTTTGATTTCGTTCCACATGGTGTCAAATTGAAAGGTCTTTTTTTTCCTTCAATAAGTCCAAATGGTCGGTTTAGCGGAACATCTCCTTGCATAGTAATTTCGTCAATACCAGAAAGAAAAACAGTAGAATCCTTACTTAGCTTTCCCAAATAAAAATGGCCAAACAATACTGAATCAATATCGTAACCGGTTTTATTGAAAACTTTAATCTGTATATTTTGACCGATTGTCAATGAAGGTATTAGCATCAAAATAGCTAATGGGAAAATGAATTTAAATTTTAACATGATTGCTTGGATTAATATGCTTGCCACTAACGTTTTCGGGCTTGGCGAAGGTGGCGATTTGCACCAGAAATGTTGATGCGGAGAACTGAACTTTCGGCTACCACAAAACTGTCTGCGAAGTGCGAAACCCCGCCTATTGCAAATGTGCTGTTATGTGTAGCCTTTCTTCTGTCTGCTAGTATATACATACTTGTCCTTGTCCAATTGGTAAAACAGACGCAATAACGTCTTCCCTAACTTTTTTGTCGTAAAGTTTTTCAATTGCCCAACCAACTAAGTCAACTGCTGCCAAACAACCTGCTGCTGTCCCAACATTACCATGTGTTACCAAATGCTTGTCTTCAAGGACGTCTACGCCATAATTTTTCAAAGCTTCAAAGGCAGTCGGATAAGTTGTTGCGGAAAGTCCAGTTAAATGTCCAAGTGCTGCAATTATTAGAGCACCAGAACACATTGAACAGATTATTTGTCGGCTTGGGTCAAGGTTAAAGCGTTTTAAATAAAGGTCGTCCTTGATAACGTTTCTTGTCCCAGGTCCGCTTCCAAAAAATACAAGGTCTGCATCATTGCACTCTTCAATTAGTCCATGAGTTTTAAGGTCAAGCCCACATACTGATTTATGGGTCGTTTCTGTCCCAACAATTTTTACTTGAAATTCTTTGTCACGAAATTTAACTCGGTTAAGTAAGTCCCATGCTAAAAAAATATCGATGTCAGTGAACTTGTCAAATGTTACTATTACTGCTTTTTTCATTTTATAATTGTTTGTTTTGTTGTCGTCACAAGGTTACACATAACGTTTTGCAGATTGGCGATGGGCGGGCTTTTCAGCACAAAAGTTAGTTCGGAGAACTGAACTTTCTGTAACCACAAAACTGTCAAGCGGAGACGAAACCCCGCCTATTGCCAATGTGCTGTTAGCGGTATGTGGCTTCTTCATCTCTATTTCTTTTCGTTGATAATTTTTATTCCTTCTGTCAATATTGGATCGTTTATTTCTTTGTACTTTAAATTTGTCAGGTCAATAAGATTTGTTGGAGCATAGATTTCTCTTGGTGTTCCGTTTATATGATAAAGTTGTTCCGTCGGAAAACTGTAAGGGATTTTTGTTTTAGAAGTTTGAAACCCATTTATAGCTCCATTAAGGCCAGCCATTTTAGTTCCAACAATTTTTGCTTGTCCCAAAGCGTCAAAGCCAATAGTTATTCCTTCTCCCATACTGCCTGTCCAATGATTTACTAAAACGATAACTTGTTTTTCGTAAGTAAATAAACCTCTTGGTGAGACGATTTCAAACCAACTTCTTTTTATTTTAAACTCTTTTTCTTCATTAAGTAAAATGTGTTTTTGATAAGGCATTTCTGTCGTAATAAATCTGCTCATTATTCCTCTTGCTACAATAGAATTTCCTCCGCTTGGTGTTTCTCGTAAGTCAATGATTAATGCTTTGGTATTTTTTAGTTGAAATAAAGCACTATCAAAAAATTGGATTACATATGTTTGTCCCAATGAATTGTTGAATTTGATATAGCCAATGTTATTGTCAATGGTCTTGAAGTCAAGCAATGAATTATATTTATAATTGTCTGTAAGATTACCGTTTGTTTCGTCAAGTTTTATGGTTGTTTTTTTGTCATTTTGTTTTACCACAATTACTCTTTGTGTTAAATATGTCCCTGCCAATAATTGTCTTAAAACATAGTTTTTAACTTCTGTATCAATGTTGGTAATACATTTTCCAATTCGGTTATTTACTGCCTGTTCAATTGGAATACCATTTATTGAAATGATTTCCATTCCATTTTTAATTCCTGCTTTGTCAGCAGAGAAACCTTTTCTTACTTCTGTAACGATAGGTTTGTCGTTAATCCATTCAGCCCAAATGTCAAGCCCTGTTGGAACTAACCTTGTTGATGATTGCAGATTTGTATTTAATGAAAAATGATTGTCGTAAAGTGTCTCCAACGCATTTTCAAAAACGGAGATTAATTCATTTCTATTTTTAGCATTTTGCGCTTGTGGTAAATAAATGGTTTTTACTTTGTCCCAGTCAGTATGCTTTTTGTCGAGGTAGGCATAATTTTCATTTACATCAGTCCAAAATTCAAGAAAGTCGTCAGCATATTTGTTGTCGTTCTTAAATGTAGTCCATCCAGTCAGCAAAAGAACGGCAATAGATGCGGATATTATTTTATGTCTTTTCATATGTCTCTGTCGTGTTGCCATTACCGCTAACGGCAGTCTGTCCGATAGCTATCGGACTAAAAACTCCCATTCCTATTCAAAAATAGGGCAATTAGCTGACAAATACGACTACTGGAATTTGGGTTGGATAAAAAGGGTAGGAAAAATTAAAAGGTCTTATAACCCCTCTAAATAAGGCATTTTGAGCAAAAAATAAATGGGCAAGTCTTTTCAGGTACTTGAGCAGGTCTTTTTTGTCAATGAGGTTGAGCAGGCGTTTGAGATTGTAGGCGACAAACATAAAGCCTACATCGCTGGCGGCTCTGTTTATGCCTTTTTTAGTGAGGATAAAGTGGAAATTCTCCCGATTGCTATCGGGATCGTTTGATTGTGCCATAATTGTGCTCTATGATAGATTGACGTAGCTTGTATTGCGCTTCGTTTTGTGCAATGTTTTTGCGGTTTTGATCTACGTACTCCTGGTACTCAGATCGCTCTATCACGCGCCCTCTGCCACCAGTATTTTTGGTGCAGCATGCAATCAAGGGACAGGTTTTACATGCGGGTGTTTTGTAGTGTTGCACCAGATAGGTGGAACCATTTTTACGTTTGCTGCTGGTGTTGCTTTTTTGGTACCAATTGCCATTGGTGGTAAGGGTATGTCCTTGTGGACAGGTGTAGGTATTTTTCTTTTTGGTGTAGATAAATTCTGACACATTGTATGCCGGATCGGGAGCCATGGAAGCAGAGGAAATATCAGGTATGGCCACCAGGGTTTTCACACCCAACAGTTGTGCTGCTTTGAGCTCACTGCCTTTGTGGTATCCTTTGTCAAATACGGCGGTAAATTTGGTGTTCCCTACGATGTTTGAGGCGCGCTTTACCATGTTGCCCAAGGCTTTGCTATCGTTGTTGTTGGTGACTAAGTAATCGATTGGCAGGCAGTGTTTGGCATCGGTGGTAGATTGCACATTGTAGGCTACTTCGGTAATGGTGTTGCGCAACACCATTTGTCGGCTGTCGGGGTCGGATATAGAGATTTGTTCCTGACCGGTTTTATTCAATTCGGCTTGCAGGTGGGCATATCCTTCCTTCCGCTGTTTTTGTTGTTTAATAGCTTTGTGCAGCTCTTTTTTTTGGTCACCATCGGCCTCTGCCAATTCTTGCTGGTAGAGTTCTATTTTCTGTTCGATATAGGCAAGGTGGCGGTCTATTTTACCCTGATTAAAATTGTTTTTCTTACTGTTTTGCGCACGCAGTTTGGTGCTGTCGCCGGCGATGAGTTTGCCACCAATGAGATTAAAATATTTGGCTATGCTAACCGTTGCCTGAAACACTTTGCGAATGCCTTCTGCATTGTCTTTTCTGAAATTCGAAATCGTGTTGTGATCGGGGGTGAGTTGTTTGAGCAACCACATGAGTTCTATGTTACGACTGCATTCCTTTTCGAGCGCGCGACTGCTGCGAATGCGATTGAGATAGCCGTAAATAAAGAGCTTCAGGAGCACTTTCGGGTGATAGGCGGGGCGCCCCTCGAGCGATTCTTTTACCACAAATCCAAAGTCCTTTATGTCCAAACTATCGACAAATAAATCAATAGTTCGCACTTCATTGTTGGCATCTATCAAGGCATCGAGCGAAGTCGGTATCAACACCAACTGCGCTCTATTTTGGCCTTCAATAAATTTCATAGCCTAAAAATACGCTCTCTCAGATAAGCGTAAAAAACACTTATCCCATCCTTCTTCCACAATCTATTGTGATGACTTAGTTTTTAGACAGTCTGACGTTTTGCGAATAGGCGCAGGCAGGGATTTATACCACTGAACGTAATTCGAAGAACAGAACTTTAAATATATTATTTTCCAGTTTTCTAAGTACGAAATCCCTGCTTGAGCTTATTTGCTGTTATAGGGCGTTTTAATTACTCGATATATTGTTTTCTACGATTTCTAGTATTTTATTGCTCTCATTTCCTTAGATTCTGACAAATAATAGATTGTCCTTGAGACGTCATCCAAAATATATTTTGGTTCCTTATCCTTTCCAAAGTTTATTTCTAAATTTTTTTGACCAGTGATCTTTGATATTCCAATCAATCCATAATCTTTTGATTCTAATTTACCTAAAATAAACTGAACATCATTTCCAGAAGCAGATGCCTTGAAACGTTTTCTAACCATATCCATTTCTTTGGATGCAGCGGACAGATGAGCTGAGGCTCCTTTATTTGCCAATTGTCCAATCGCATCGCAAAATTCACGTGCTTCTGGTGTATTAACATTTTTAGATGCTTCTTTCGCCTTGACTTCTAGGTCTGCATAACGCATTGCATCCATTGTATTCAGTATAGCTGAGGTTGCATACAATGCTTTTTTCCAGCCTGAAATACCAGGCGCAGGGATGTGTGATTTGTAAACTTCTTTCCCGTCTTTTGAGTAAGCCGCAACTGTTTGTGATGAGCTCAAAACAATTAAATCTTTTATGATTTCAATTCGCGTTGGCTTTTCTTTTTGTTCAAATTGAATTTGATTTGCAACCAATGCTTCTTGAGTTGACGCATTTAGATCAGTAACAGTTAACATGGAAGATGAAGGATTGAAAGTATACGACAAATCTCCGTCGCGTAAGTTGAGCAAAGGATAGTCAATTTTTGATGCTACGTTCTTTGCTAAAATAGATTTATTTGACTCGAGACTTACAATATCCTCTTCTAAGTAAGTTCTAACGTAAACGGCATTTTCTAGGAGTTTCATTTCTTGAACAGAACCATTTACCTTATAAAAATCGTTAAATAAGTAGCTCCCGTTTTCGAGATCAACAATGTTCAATAAACTTGTGCCATTGGTTCCTTCCATACTGATGATTAATCCTTTGTTGCTGTAGCTGTATTTCTTAACTGTCCCCTTTAGCTTCACTTGTTCTGTCCATAATTCAGCTCCAGTTTTATAATCATACATAGTCATTGTTGGTTTAAACATGGTATTATTTGGATCGACAGCACTTGAAATTATCAATCCAACAGGATCATAAATTATTAAATCTGGCAAGCCTTTTTGCTTTGCTGGTTGAGCCCAAATGGGTTTTCCGCTTGCAAGTTCATAAGCCATCACTGCTTGACCTTTGATATAAATAAATTTATCCTTTTCAAGAAACGAAGTTGCTAATTTGGTTTCAGTTACTGTTGCAGTTTGAGCTCCTTTTAATTTAGGTAAGTCCGCTTTCCAAATTTGTTTGCCATCTGCTGCCGAAAAACAATAAATGGCACCACCTTTCATTCCGCCAGTAGTAGGGATTATGAAATTTCCATCTTCTGTTTCAATCGGACTGCCATCAATGACTTCCGCTAGGATGCTCTTTCCAAAAACTTCTTTTAATTCCCATCTAACTTTTCCTGTTGAGGCGTCAACCAGAAAGAAAACTGATTCCATTCCTTTCAATCCTTGCATTAGAAAATCTCCTGTGCTGCCTAAAAGGTATTGTTTTCCGATAATGGTATTTTCTTTTTTAGAATCGTAGAGTACTTTGCCATCGTTTACATTAAAAATGACTTTGGTCTCCAATTTTCCTAGTCCACGAGTAATCATACCAAAAGGTGTGTTTGGAATCATTTTAAATTCGTCCTCTGTTGGAGAACCTATTGCATTTACTGAGTATGTGATAATTCCAGTTTTATCATCCATTCCTGACACTCCATCCAAAGTTCCCAAAATCAAGTTTCCAGTTGGTGAAACTTGATACCAATTAATAGTCTTATCCAATTTAACTTGCCATTGAGAAAAGGAAAAAAACGATAGTAAATAAAAAAAAGTAAAAGTTATTGTTTTCATAATGTGGGTATAATTTAAGTGAATGTTATTTTTTGATTTTTATGCACCGAACCGAGAAACCGAGCGATCTTGGTTCTGAATAGGTTTCAACAGTGTTTTTTTCTGCTTCTAAGTAGCGATCCCAAGAAGAATTTTCATATTCAATTCCAGTACCTTCAGTCGAAGTCCACCACCCGCCACTTGCGGCAAGTCCTGCAAATGTTCCATCTGCGAGACAAAATCCTCCTGGCAAACCATTAAAACCATTCGGTTCTGTTCCATTTCCATTTTCTGCCCAACCGGTTGCACTTTTTAGTTTTTTACCGGCAACCATAATTCCTCCACAATAATCAACAAGTATTTTCCATTCTGTGTCGGTTGGTATTTTGTAGCCATTGGGAGCAAGTCCTCTTTTATCGTTCACTGCAAACCAATTATAAAGTCGACCGTATTTTTTACCATTTTCAGCTGAAAAATTATAAAAGCACCAAGCTGGTTTACCTTCTTGGCCTGCCTTTTTCCATTCTTCGGCTGTTTTAGCTTGTGGGATTAATTCACCGTTTCTGAATTTGGCTGTGTTAAGATTCGTAGCGGTCCAAATTTGTGTTCCGATTTTAGCTTCTTTAACGGGCGTCTGAGCTAAAATAGCAAGGTTTAATAATGAGCAAAGAATTAATAGAAACCGTTTCATATTTTTATTTTTTCCGATTTTAACAATAAATATACCAAGTTTTTTTCATATGTTGTCGTTGGTACTAATAATGTAGTTGTTTTTTAAATGCCCTATAACGGTTTACGGCTTGGCGAAGGCAGGGCTTTGAAAAACGTCAGCCCAAATATAGCACAACTGTTGATTAGAATTCAAAATGTTGAATTACTTCCGTCTGCCCTGCTTTTGCCAAACCGATGTTACCTGCTGGCGATTTTATGAGTTATCACTTTGCGTTAATTGTCGGATAAGTGTTGGTATAAAAAAGAACGGATAAATCAACAAAAATAAATTCGGTATCCACCAACTCAGGTCGGTTTCTTGGGCAAGTGTCCAATATGAAACTGCTTGTAAGCCTGATACGCTTGTAAGTAAAAGTGATATTAAAGCATAGATTTTCCAACGGTCATCATTTTTCTTATTCAGCCAAATACTGTACAAGCCAGTTACTGAAACGAAAATGTCTAATGGAAAAAATGACCAATTCCAATTTACTAATATTGGATTGGTGTAGTCGTTGTAGAGATATTCGGCTGGCAGTAAATGCAGGGCAGTAATTGCCCAATAGGCGATGAAGCCAATATCTACCAATAAGAAAAAATATTTTAGTGATTTCATAATATCAATGTTTTGAAGTAAAATTTAAACCAACGATTCCTGCTATTATTAGAGCACTGAAAATAATTTTTGAAAAGGTTAATTGTTCTTAAAGAATAAACTTTGAATAAAGGTTAGCAAAATTAACCCAAGACCCGACCAAATAGCATACGCCACATTCATTCGCATATATTTTAGGACGATAGACAAAAACCAAAGACTACTGCAATACAACATTAACGGTGTCAAGATTAACCC
>Ga0209298_10001525_pt1 | contig 15023 bp, 8 predicted proteins | sample S_140806_EF_Meta_FD_187325 | JGI IMG/M metagenome (GOLD analysis project Ga0209298, IMG submission 187325) | Freshwater microbial communities from Lake Simoncouche, Canada to study carbon cycling - S_140806_EF_MetaG (SPAdes) (version 2) | ecosystem: Environmental > Aquatic > Freshwater > Lake ...
CATGCCGGGGCACCAATGGTGGGCTGGACCATGTATCCGGAGGCTGCCCTCCGGGTGGTCCGTGGTGTGCCCAAAATCTACAAGTCGTCGCCCCATGTCCAACGACACTTTTGCGGCGATTGCGGCACTGGTCTCTTCTACTACAACGCCGAAGTGCTTCCTGGGCTTGTCGATATCCAGAGTGCCACATACGATTCCCCGGATGCCGTACCAGCACGAATTCACATCCAGATGGCGGAGCGAATAGCTTGGATGGAGCACGCGCACGAACCCCCTCGGTTCCAGCGCTTTCCTCCCCAAGCATAGGTGCCAAGGTCGTGTCGCCTCACCACCGCATGAACCCCACCGCCGTTAATCTGACCACTGATCAATAGGTCCTTACTGGAGACAAGACCGATGCAGAAGCGAACACTTTGCACTACTCAATGGGAACTCCCAACGATAGGCCTTGGCTGCATGGGCTTGTCAGAGTTTTACGGTCCACCGATGGAGAAAAGATCTGCCATCCATCTATTGCACGAAGCAATAGACCTGGGCGTCGAACACTTCGATACGGCAGAACTCTATGGCATTGGCGGTGCCAATGAAACGCTCCTTGGTGAAGCGTTTGCAGATCGTCGCGACCGGGTATTCATCGCCACCAAGTTCGGCCCGACGCGGAATGTCCTAACGGGTGAGTTCACGGGCCTGGATGGGTCGCCTGAGAACTGCCGGCGTGCCATCGAAGCTTCACTGCAGCGCCTGCGTACCGATCATGTCGATCTGTATTACTTGCATCGTGTCGATCCGACTACTCGGATTGAGGAAACGGTAGCCGCGATGGCTTCGCTTGTGGCCGAAGGCAAGGTAGGCGCCATCGGTTTGTCTGAAGCGGCGGGTGACACGATCCGGCGTGCAGCCAAGGTTCACCCGATCGCGGCCGTGCAATCGGAGTACTCGATCTTCAGCCGGGATATCGAGGTCGATGTCATTCCTGCCTGCCTTGAGGTCGGCGCATCGCTGGTGGCCTACTCGCCGCTCGGCAGAGGCATCCTGACGGGCCGATTTCGTGCAGAGAAGCTGTGCGAAGGCGACTGGCGATCGACAACACCTCGCTTCCAGGGTGAGGCCTACGCCGCCAACCTGGCGCTCGCTGAAGAGATCGAAGCGGTGGCCTTGGCAAAATCATGCACACCCGCGCAGATCGCTCTCGCCTGGGTCATCGGCCGTGGTGAACACATCTTGGCCCTTACAGGGACGACGAAACTTGAACATCTCCAGGCAAATCTCGGCGCCTGCGATGTGGAGCTGTCCCACGCTGAGCGGATGACTCTGGATGCGCTGGCTGCTCGCGTCATCGGCGATCGCTACGACACCTGGGGTATGGCAGGCATCAACGGCTGAACGGCTGGATGCGTTTGGAGCTGCCGTGCCGGCCTCTGGCAGCTCGGCAGCTCAGGGGCCCGGCTCGCTGAAGTGGCGCCGCGCTGATTCATAAAAGAACAGATCAATGCCGCGATACCCCCGCGCCTGCACCAGTTCCAGCTCCCTGCGCAGCTGGGCCGGATCCTTGGGCTGGTTCTTCAGGCCCGACAGCAGCCCGATCCGCACCGGCACCCGCTGGGCCGCCGCGGCCAGGCTCGGATGGCCCAGCTCACGGCCCAGGGCGGCCAGGTTGTCGCGATAGATCTGCACCACCACCTCATCCACCAGACCCCGCCGCACCCAGCTGCTCCAGTCGGCCAGATAGTTGCTGTAGGAAAACTCCTGGGGATTGGGTGATACCGAAATCCGCACCGCTGGGCAGGCGGTGTTCATGGCGGCGCGCAGGCGCTCCAGCAGGGCCGTGACCTGCTCGGCCCGCCAGGCGATCCAGGCCGGCTCACCGGGAGCGGGGCTGGGGTTGCGGCGGCCAGCCTCGGTGGCCCGCCAGGCCGCCAGGGTGGCCGGGTCATAGCCGAAGCGCACCGGATAGCCCAGGTGGTCGTCGAACTGGATCGCCTCCAGTGGCAGCTGGGTGCAGGCATCCACCACTAGCTCTTCGAGCAGTTGCTGCACCTCGGGCAGGATCGGATTGAGCCACACCCGGTTCAGCCCCGGGCTTTCCTGCCAGAGGGTGGAGCCGCTGGCATCGCGCAGCAGCAGGTCGTCGCGGCCCGCCAGCCAGGGGGCACCGGTCGGGGCCATCAGGCCGAACTCGAACCATCCCACCCGCTCCAGGCCGGCCCGGCCGAGGGCCGTCAGCAGGAAGGCGGTGGGCCCCACCCCATGGGCGGGGGCTGCGCCGCCGCGGCCGCCGGCTGTGCCTGCCCTGCCTGGCGCAGCGGATCTGTGGTGGCGGTAGCTCTCTGCTGCGGGCACGGCGGCCGTGGCGGGGGGCAGCAGCGGGTCGGTGGGAATGGCGAGGCGATTGCGGGCTGGCGCCGGGGTCCAGGTCACCACGCCGGCGGTGTAGAGCGGCAGAGCCGCCCGGCGGAAGCCGTTGTGGCGCAGGAAGGCCAGGGCCCGCTCCGCCTCGGCCGGGTCGTGCATCACGGCGCTATCGACCGTGGTGAGCCACACGCCGAGCGCCGGCTCCGGGGTGGATGCGCCGGGGGCGGGCAGCCCGCCGGGGATGGGTTTGGGGAGTGGGCTGGCTGGCGCTCCGCTGGCCGGAGCTGGGGCGGCAGGCTGGCGCACGACTGATGGGGTGAAGATGGGGCGGGGGCTGAGGGCTGAGGGCGGTGTGGAGAGTGGAAAGGAGGGCGATACGGGGGCAATGGGTACCGCTGCCGCCGGCCGGGCCGGTGCGGAGGGCGATGCGGAGAGCGGATCGGAATGCTTTAACGAGGGCGATAAGAGAGTGATGGGTGCCGGCCCCGGCGTCCGGGGCGTGGCGGGGGGCGATGCGGCGAGCGGAACGGAACGCTGTAAGGAGGGCAGTAAGGAGCCGATGAGTACCGCTGCCGCCGGCCGGGCCGGTGCGGAGGGCTGCTGGTCGGGCCCGGGAGGGGCGACCGTGGTGCCAGCCATGGCGCGGGGCTGGTCGGCCGCCGCCGCCGGGGCAGCTCGGGCCTGAGGGGCCAGCAGGGTGAGCAACAGCAGGGAGCAGGCCAGCCCTGGACGCAACGCCCACCGGGCCGCCCTGGGCGAGCACCGCCTGGGGCTGGAGGCCGCCGGACGCGCTGGTGGAAGAGCCATGGGACGGGCGGTGCTGCGAGCCAGAACGGAATCACCGCAGGGATGGCAGCAGGATGGCCCATCGTGGGGTGTTCCGGCTCGCCTCAGCCGGTATCCCGCAACAGGCCTGGGACGCCAGCCAGCCCTAGGGTCCTGGCCGATCCCCGGGGCTGGGAGCGGGTGGGCACTCTCCGGATCGCGCGAACGAGCAACGCAGGGATCTCGGCGCCGATCACCCTGAGGTTGTCGCCGCAGGCCCCCCCCGGGACCGCCCCCGAAAGCCCACGACCGCTGACGTCCTCGCCTCCCCGGCGGATCGGGTCGCCGATGTCGATCTGGCCAGCGATGCGGATCTGGCCCGCGCTACAGATCTCTCTGCGGATCTCGCCATGGGGCCCGCGAGCGGATCGGGGTGAACCCAAGCCTCGGGCGGCCCTCCGGGACGGGGTGACGGCCGCTCCGCCGGGCCGGAGGGATGGCACGCCCCGCGTCCGGGAGCCCCGCGTCCGCTCGGCTGGCCGCGGATCGCCTGGCCTCCGCTCGGTTGGCCGCGGGTCGGGTGGCCGCGAATCGGCTAGTCGCCGGGGGAGCTGGCGGCGGGCGCTCTGGCGGCGGCCGGCGGAGCGCCTGGGGGCCCTGGCCCTCGCCCTCGCCATTCCCCTGGCGCAGATGCCAGCCGCCGCCTACGGACCAGGGTCCCGCTTGCCGCTGAACCCGACGGAGCCGAGCTGCCGCCGCCAGGGCGAGCGCCACTTCGATGTGATCGTGTACGGCGACGAGCCGGCCGGGGTGATGACGGCGCTAGAGCTCAGCCGCCAATTGCCCCGCCTGGCCGGCCTGCCCAGGCCCCGCATCGCCCTGCTCACCCCCTCCGACCTGCGGACGGGACTGGGGGGCACCATCGCCCGCTCGGGCCTGGCCTACCTCGATCGCAACCAGGTGCCGCGCGACATGTGGGGTGTGCTGCCCCCCTTCGCCCCCTCCTCCGATCTCTACCGCCGCTTCCTGCGGCTCACCGGCGTGCACCAGATCGCCGTGGATCCACGCCGGGCTTCGCGGGCCTTCCATCAGGCCCTTGATCGCGCACGGATCACCCTGCTTGCTGCGGTGGTGCCCACCGGCACCGAGTTGGAGCGTCATGCCGCTGCTGCCGGAGGAACACTTCAGGGGGCCGGGAGTGAGCGCCTCTGCGTGATCGAAACCGCGGGCCATGGCCGCCTCGGCGCCGACCTCTTCATCGATGCGAGCCTCGGCGCCGACCTCGCCCGCCAGGCCGCGGTGCCCTTCCTGCGGGGGCTGGGGCCCCGCGGGCTCTCAAGGGAAAGCATCTCCCTGGGTTGGATCTTCGAGGTGGAAGGCCTCTCGATCACCCAGCTGCGCAACCTGGAGGAGCAACTCACCCGGCGCCTGCTCGACCGCCGCGACCTTGAAGCCCAACACTGGCTGATGGGCTGGCCCGCCTATCGCAACAATCGCCAGCGCCTCCTGGCCGACCTGGTCGACCAGCGCGGCAATCCCCTGCTGATGTATTCAGCCACCAGCGACAGCGCCGACCAGCAGAGTCCGGCCCTGAGCATCGCCGTGCATGGCGAGCAGGGGCTCGCCCCCGGCCTGCGGCACGCACCGGCCCGGATGGACGCGGCCAATGTGGCGATCCTTCCCGATCGACTCAGCTTCAACGCGCTGCTGTTTCGCAACAGCGCCGCTCAGAACCGCGAGGTGATCGCCCGCCACGGCCGGCCGCTGGGCTGGATGGTGCCGTCGGCGGCGCATGTGGAGAGCTTCTTCCTGCGCCATGGCGCCCGGCGGGTGCACTGGATGCCGGAGCTCTACATCCGCTCCGCCGACCAGATCGCCCATCCCCGCATGGCCCTGAGCGCTGGCCTGATGGCCCGGGGCGGCGTGCCCCGTCAGGAGGCCCTCGGCACCTTCAGCTATCACCTCGATTTCCGCGGGGGTATCTCCGCGTACGTGCCGCCCGCCAAGCCCACCTTCAACTTCGGCTACCGCCACACCCTGCCGCGGGAGGTGAGCAACCTGGCGGTGCTGGGGCCTGCCAGCGGCTTCGGTGGGCTGGGGCAAGGCGCGGGGCGCATCATCGAGCTCAACATCTCGGTGGGCCAGGGGCTGGCGATCGCCTCGGCCCTGGCCCTGGCACGCCGCCTTCCCCTGGCGGCCGTCGATCCGCGCGAGGTGGCCCGGCTGATGCCGGCCGGCTTCGCCCCCTACGGACGGCCCTCCGGCAGCACGGCCTTCAGCCTCTTCATCAGCCGCCTTGTCTACCAGCTGGAATCCTGGTTTCCCCGCTGGCCCTGGGAACCCAGGTGGCACCGCCCCCTGGCCTCCTGAGCAGTCCTGTCCAACCGGTCGGATCTCCTTCAGCATGGTGCCAACCCCCGTGCCGTTGTCTGCCGCCGCCGCCATGCCCGACCTGTTCACCCCCCTGGCCCTCGGTGATCTGGAGCTGCCCAACCGGGTGATCCACGCCCCGCTCACCCGCTGCCGCGCCGACGACGACCATGTGCCCGGCCCCCTGGTTGCCACCTACTACGCCCAGCGGGCCAGCGCCGGTCTGCTGATCGCCGAGGCCACGATGGTGATGGAGGGCAACTCAGCCTTCTGGCACGAGCCCGGCATCCATTCCCAGGCCCAGGTTGAGGGGTGGCGACTCACCACCAACGCGGTGCATGCCGCCGGAGGGCGTATCGTGCTGCAGCTCTGGCACGGCGGCCGGGCCTGCCATCCCCTGCTCAACGCCGGCCACCAACCGGTGGCCCCCAGTGCGATCGCGATCACGGGCGATGAGGTTCGCACCCCCGAGGGGAAACAGCCCTATGTGGTTCCCCGCGAGCTCGCCGACGACGAACTGCCGACCATCGTGGAGGGGTTCCGCCTCGCCGCCCGCAACGCCACCGCCGCCGGCTTTGATGGGGTGGAGATTCACGGCGCCAACGGCTACCTGCTCGATCAGTTCCTGCGGGATGGCAGCAACCACCGCAGCGGTCCCTACGGCGGCCCGATCGAACACCGGGCCCGGCTGCTGCTGGAGGTGATCGATGCGGTTCGCCAGGAATCCCCCCTGGTGGGCCTGCGGCTCTCACCCCTCAACAGCTACAACGACATCGCCGACGGCGATTCGATCGGCCTAGTCACCTGGCTGGCCGAGCGCCTCAACGGCTGCGGGCTGGCCTACCTGCACCTGATGCGCGGCGACTTCGCCGGTCAGCAGCATGGGGATGTGCTCACCCCGGTGCGGCAGCACTTCCATGGGCCCCTGATCGCCAACATGGGCTACAGCCCCGCCGAAGCCTCCGCAGCGATCGGCGCCGGGCTGGTGGATGCGGTGGCCTTCGGGCAGGCCTTCCTCGCCAACCCCGATCTGCCCGCCCGCATTGCCGCCGGGGCGCCCCTCCAGGCGGCCGATCCAGCCACCTTCTATACCCCGGGGCCCGTGGGCTACATCGACTACCCCACCCTGGCCGAGCTCCAGGCGGGCTGATCGCCGCGGCTCAGCCTGCGGGCCCCACCGCCAGATGCTGGCGCCCCCCAAGCCGCTCCAGCCAGACCAACACCGCCACGGCGTGCAGCAGCACGGCGGGCCAGAGGGAGCCGCTGGCCTGGTAGAGCGCGGTGGTGGCCACCCCCAGCAGGGCCGTCTGCAGCAGGAAGCGGGGATCGTGGAACACCCGCTCGGCCCGGCGGTACCAAAGCCGCCCGGCCAGGGGGTGATAGAGCACGAACAGCCCAATGCCCAGGGCGCTCCAGGCCAGCAGCTGCGGCCAGGGCGTGCCTTCCCCCGGGTGGGGCAGCAGGGCCCCCCGGAACAGCAACTCCTCCCCCAGCGCGGGCATCGGCAGCAGGGCGGCGGCCGCGCTCACCAAGCGCCGCGGCCGGGGCCAGGGGTGGCCGGGCTCCAGGAAACCGGAACCGAGGCCCTGGGCCAGGGCCACTGCCGCATACAGCGCGAAGCCCAGCAGGCAGAGGCCCACCTGGCGGGCATCCAGAGGCGCCAGCAGGCCATCGGCCAGGCGGCGCTGCAGCTCGCCCACCAGCGGCAGGCGGCCCAGCAACAGGGTGGGCGCCAGGGGTTCGTAGCGCGTATTGGCTCCGGGGATCTGGTTGGTGCGCAGGATCCACAGGGGGGCACCGCGCCGCAGGAACAGGGCCGCGAAGGCATCGTGGCCGCGGCGGGGCAGGATCGAATGGAGGCTCAGCAGAGCATCGAGGGGGCTCTGACCGCGCTGGAAGGGGCCTACCAGCGGGCCCATATGCGGCCCCACCCCGGAGCCCGGTGCGGCCCGGTCCGCCGCCCGCAGGGCGGTGGCAATCAGTTCCGCATTGCCGTGCCAGTCGGGGCGCACGATGCCGAAGGGCACGAGCACCCCCTCGATGGAGCGGCCCAAGGATTCCCCGCCGACCTGGCTGGTCGAGGGGGAAGGCCCGGACACCAGGCCCTGGCGCAGCAACTCCACCGTGGTCCATAGGGCCTGGGCCGAATCCTGCACGCAGGAGGTGGTGGCCGTGACCGCCGCCACGCCGCGGCCATCACCGCTGCGGTAGCGAGCCATCAGCACCTCGGCCTGGAGCCGCAGCGCCGCCAACAGGGCCGGATCCTGTCGCACCAGCACATCGGAAATCGGCCGCAGCCCTAGCCAGCCCCGCTGCAGATCGCCGCTCCAAGCACTCCACTCCTGGCTGCCGGCCACGATCCCATCGGGATTGTTGGCGTAGATCTGGTGGTAACGCAGGTCGAAGCGCGGCTCACCGCCAAAGGGGTCGGCGATCACCTCCGCCTCGCCGAAGGCGAAATGACCCGTGACCGTGAAGCCCGGTGTGGGCTCACCGCCGGGGCCGCCGATGCCTCCGAAGGCATGAATCAACAGGGCACGGTCGCCGATCGCCCAGGGCCGCGCCATTTGATCGGGCTCAAGGGCGGTGCGGCGGAAGCTGCCGCGCCGATTGGCCGCGGCGTTCCAGTTGCCCCGGGCGATCTCGCCGAGGCCCGCGGCGGTGCCCCGCAGCTGCCCATCGGGGCTCAGCTGCACCAGGGCCTGGGGCAGCAACGCCTGCACCGTGAACAGGCCATCCGCCGCCGGTGCCCCGTAGACGGTCCACCCCTTGGCGCCGATCGGGTGGTCGAGCAGGCCGGTGGTCTCGAAGAAGCGCCGACCATCCCGGTTGGGGGGCTGGCTGGGGATGCGTACCGTTTCCTCTGGCCCCCCATAGCCGTGGCTGCGGGGGTCGTAGTGCCGCACCACGAACAGGTCGCCGGCTTCCCCCGCCCCCCCCGGCAGGGCCCTCAGCAGCTTCACCCGGGCCATCCAGCGCCCAGTGATCTGCACCGGCGGAGTCGGGATCCGCAGCACCGGCCCCTCCCCAAGGGCCGGCAGAGGGGCGCGGAGGTCGGCTGGATCAGCCAGCTCCACACCCTCCAACCGCACGCTGAGGTCATCCTCGGGGCGGGCACCAGCCAGGGACTGGAGCGGCCCGACCCGGGAGCGGCCATCGAGCCGCCAGGGCACCACGTTGCCCTGGGCCGCCAGGGAGCGGGCCTCGGCCCCGAGGTGGATGTCTGTGGTGAGCAGCCCCACCAGGGCCCGCAACCGGGGCTGATCCGCCCAGGCCAGCGGAAGCCTGCGCCCCACCAGGTGGGTAGCGGCGGCAGGGGCCTGCTCCACCTCCAGCCAGACCCAGTCCTCACCGCTGGCGGCGGCCTCGGCCGGCTCCGGCAGGATCAGCCTGCCGATCCAGTCGGCATGGGGCCGGTAGAGAGCCGGATCGGGACGGCGATCCAGCGGATAGAAGTCGGGCCGGTTGAAGGGAGCCCGCTGGACCAGGGCATAGGAGGAAACGGCGGCACGGTCCGCTCCGAGTGGCGTCGTGGAGCCCGCCAGCAGGGAGGCCGGTAGCAACGTGAGCAGGGCTACCGCCAGCAGCCCCCAGGGCAGTGCAGCACGCCAGCCACGACGCGGCGGAACACCCCTCCCCTGGCCTGATCTCAGCCGACCCATGGCGGGGCGGGCAACGATCCGGGATCCATCGGGGCAGGGGTCACGGGTGGGCCGGGGCATCGGACCGACTCTGAAGAACCATCCCAGGAGCCGTGTGAAGAGCCGAGAGCGGATACAGCCAAACAGCTACCCTAATCATCCCTAGCTTGTCGGCCCGGACGCCAGCCGATGCAGAGGCGCACCTACGGCATCCTGGCTGCTGGGGTGATCGCCACCGCCGCGGTTGCGCTGATCGTCAATCAATACGCCCAGTTGCGGGAAGCGGCCCAGCATCAACAACGCCTAGAACAAGCCGCCGAACGCCTCTGCCGGGCCCTAGAGGCCTCCCAGCTGTTATTCCTCCAGGTCTCTGCCGGCACCGGCGAGCCTCGGCATGGGCACAATCGATTGACTCAACTGGGCGACTTCAAGGCCCTGGGCCTGAGTCAGGCCCCGCCGGCCGCTGCCCCGGGGCGGCAGCCCAGGATCGATTTCGCCACCTCCCCCGGAGCCGGCGCTGTCCCGGCGACGGGCCGCGCGGGCGGAGGGGAGGGGAAAGGGGGAGAACGCCCAGCCGAGCCGGAGATCATCTGCCTGAGCGACAACCGCCCGCCCCAGGTGCGTGTACTGGCGGATCCGGTTCACCGCAACCTGCTGTGGCTGGCCCCTGTCCCTCAGCCGGGCCAGGCCCCATCAGCTTCGCTGCAACTGAACCTGGAGCGCACCCTCGGGCGCGATGCCGAATTCAGCCTCATCCCCCTGAATCGAGGGGCCCCGCCGCCACTGAACCAGGAGGGGTCGCGCCGGTTGCGCTTCGATGGCCAGAGCCTGCTGCTGCTCGAAACCAGCGACGACCACCAAGGGGAAGGGGCGAGCGATCAGCCCACTCGGGCGCTCGTTTGGCCCCTGGGAGGCCTGGTGATGATCCTGAGCAGCCTGCTGGCCTACCGCTCGGAACGAAAGAGCCGTCAACAGCACCAGATCCTCAACCGCCTCTGGCATGACCGCCAGACCGGCCTGCTCTCCCGCTCCGCCCTCGAGCATGACCTTCAGGATCCGGGCCTGGTGGACTCCGCTGGGGATGGCCCACCCTGCTTTCTCACCATCGTGACCCTGAGGCTGCTGGAACGCCAGCAGGCCTTCCTGCCCGACGAGGAGATCGCCCAGCTGTTCCAGGCGGCCTGCGAGGCCGTGAAGCACCACCCCGGCTCCGGCCCGCGGGTGCGCTGTTACCGGGCCTCGGAGACGCGCCTGGCGGCCATCCTCACCCGTTGCGGCGATCGCCCGAGCCGGGAGGTGCTGGGGGGCCAGGAGCCGGATCCCGATCAAGACCGGCTGCTGCTGCACGAGCTGCAGTTCAGGGTGAGTGCCGCCATTCAGAAGCAGTTCCAGGGGCTGCTGCGCGACGACGACATCGTGGTGACCGGCCAGCGGCTGCTGCCGGAAACCGCAGGGGCCTCAATCCTTCAGCGCCATGGCTTCGGAGAGATCGTGGCCGCCGAAGCCGGATCGAACATCCGCCTGATTGAAGCCAGTGATGCGAGCCAGGTGCGGCAGGCCGGCGCCATCCGCGACGCCCTGCGCCAACTCCGTGGCGAGGATATCGATCTGCACGTGCAGCCGATCCTGCTGCTCGCCAATCCCGGCCAATTCGGACTTGAGGTGCTGATCCGATTCCGCACGCCGCTGTTACAGGAGCAGCAGACCGGCGAACTGATCCGCATCGCCCATGAACTGGGCATCACCCACCAGATCGACGCCCTGGTGATCGCCCACGTGGCCGGCCTGCAGAGAAGCCTGGAGACAACCCCATTGCTTCGCCAGCGAATCGACTACCTCTCGGTGAACATCAGCATTGATTCGATTGCCAGCCCCAGTCGTCTCAACAAGCTGATTGATTGTCTGGGCGAACACAAGATCGACAGTTCGCGCATCTGCCTCGAACTCACGGAAACCCCCGGCCGGGGCCAGCACAGGGACAGCGTGAGTGCCGCCTCTGAACGGCTGATCAAGGAACTGAACTTCCGGATCCTGATCGATGACTTCGGCTCGGGTCTCTCCAATTACCAACGCATCTGCGCCGCCTGGTACGACACCATCAAGCTCGATATCAATCTAGTGAGCGGGCTCGGGGATTCCTTCCGCATGCAGCGCTATCTCGGTTCCTTCATCGACACGGTGCATGCCCTCGGCAAAACCGTGGTGGCCGAGGGTGTGGACGACCATGGCGACCTCGCCGCAGCGATCCGGCTGGGCACGGACGGGCTGCAGGGCTACCTCATCGCCCGGCCGATGGAATGGAAGGCGGTCGCCGGCTTCCTCACCGACTCCCCCTGGAGTTCGGCCGAGGCCATCGAAGAGATGGTGACCAAGCTCCGCTCCTCCGACCGCCTGCAGGAAGCCCCGGTGCCGGGCGCCAATGGGAACGGCGGCGTGCCCCTGGAGCGCTACATCCTCGACAAATGGTTCGAGTTGCGCAGCTTCGAGGAATTCCTGCTGCTGTTCGTGAACGAACTCAAGAGCTGGGGCCTCGACATCCTGAGGCTCTCCCTGGCCTTCTTGCCTGATGATGACGACATCGATTGCAGTCAGTATGTCTGGCATCAAAACAAGCCCGGTGAGGTCACCACCCTGCGCATGGACCGCTCCTTTCTCGAACGCGAGGAGCACCTAGCCAGCCCGCTCCACCACATCGCCACCAAGGTTCCGCTCTACCGCCAGCGGCTGGGCAGCCAGCGGGAGGTGCTGTTTCCGTTCCTTGCGAAACTGAAGGAAGAGAACTGCAACGACTATCTCGGACTGCGGCTCGATTCGCGCGGCATCTCGATCCCGGTTCTCACCATCGCCCTGCGGGGTGACAGCAGCTTCAGCGATGAGCAAATCCAGAGAATTTGTTCAATGAGCAGCCTGCTCAGCCTGCTGTTCTACACCTTCGAAAGTGAACGGGCCAAACGCCTGGCCCTGCTCGATCCCCTCACCGATGTGCCGAACCGGCGCAGCTTCGATTCCTTCCTCAGGTCCCTGGTCAATGCCGCCAGGCTGAACAACAGCAGGCTTGCCCTCGCCCTGGTCGACATCGACCGTTTCAAGCAGGTGAACGACACCCTCGGCCACGCCTACGGCGATGCCTGCTTGAAGGAGGTGGCCTCGATCCTCAATTCCGACCTGCGGCGCAGCAGTGATGTGGTGGCCCGGCTGGGCGGTGAGGAGTTTGCCCTGATCCTGCCCAACACCGACGGCCCCGAGGCCCTGTGGATCTGCGAACGGCTGCGGGAGGGGGTGGTGAAAGCCCGGGTACCCGGCCCCGACGGTGGCGAGGGCATGCCCCTTTCGGTGAGTCTCGGGGTGGCGCTCTGGGATCCGGAGGAGTTTCCGGAGTGTGATGGCGACCAACTGCAGCAGCTCGCCGACGACTGCTTGTACGAGGCCAAACGCCAGGGCCGCAACCGGGTGGTGGGTCGGCAGGTCGGCAGCTGATTGCCAGGCGCTGTCGCCAGTCGATCCTCAAGCCCGGCCTCGCCGCCCGCTGGATCAGGCTCTCTGCAGCAACCGTCGCCGCACCCGGTCGCTGAGCTCCTCTCCCAGCAGGGTAAGCAGGGCATACACGGCCACCAGGGCCAGCAGCTGGTCCCAGGCGAAGCTGCTGAGGCTCTCCAGCAGCTGGCTGCCCAGGCCCGTGGCCCCCACCAAGCCCACCACCACGGTTTCGCGCAGCAGCACATCGGCCCGATAGGCGCCATAGGCGAGATAGGGGCGCGCGATCGCCGGATAGCGCCCATAAAGCAGGGCCAGCCGCGGCCCAACGCCGCCGCTGGCGAGGGCCTGTTCCTTGGCGGGCGACCCATCGGCCAGGGCCTCGGCCAGCAGGCGGCCCAGGATGCCGGCGTTGTGCAGGCCCAGGGCCAGGGCCGCGGTGATCAGCCCCGGCTGCAGCACCAGCAGCAGCAGCAGGGCCGTGAGGGGTGGCGGCCAGAGGCGCGCCAGGGCCCAGGAGAAGCGCACCAGCAGGCGGGCCGGCGGCCAGGGGGCGCTCACCAGCAGCTGCAGGGGGGGCAGTCCCACCGCCAGAACCGCCGCCAGCAGGGTGAGGGCCAAGGTGCCGCCGATCAGGGCGGGCCAGGGCAGGGCCAGCAACTGGCCGCCATCAATCCAGCCCCTGCCACCCACCCCCTGCAACGGCTGCCAGGCCAGCAGGGCGCGGGGATCCACCCCCAGCGCCCAGCCGACCCCGATGGTCAGCGGCAACAGGGCGGCCACGGCCAGCACCATCTCCCGGGCCCGCACCCCCACCCCCGCCCGACCCCCGCCGGCCCGGCCCAGCCCAAGCCGGCGGGGCATCAGCCAGCGGCGCCGCAGCCACCCGAGGCCGGATTCCAGCGCCAGCATCACCGCCAGCAGCAGCCAGAGCCCCGTCCACAGTTCGTGGAACTCCAGCGACTGCAGCGTGAGCTTGAGGTCGGTGCCGAGGCCGCCGAGGCCGAACACCCCCAGCAGGGTGGCGCTGCGCAGGGCGCATTCCAGCCGGTAGCCGCCGTAGCTCAGCAGCCCCGGCAGCAGCGGCGGGCCCAGGGCGGTGAGCAGGGCAGCAGGGGCCGGGGTGCCGGCGAGCCGCAGGGCCTCAAGGCGGCCGGTGTCGAGCCCGTCGAGCAGGTCGGCCACCACCCGGGCCACCAGGGCGCCGAAGGGGATGGCGATCGCCACCACCGCCACCACCGGCTGGAGCCCCACCAGCTGGAGCAGCAGCAGGCCCCAGAGCAGCTCGTGGATGGCGCGGGGAATCGCCAGCAGGCGCCGGATCAGTCCCGTCGGCCAGACCTGGCCCCAGCAGCTCCGCCAGAGCGTGCGGGAGCTGGCCAGCCCCAGCAGCACCCCCAGCACCAGGCTGGCGGCCCAGCCCAGTAGGGCCATGCCCACGGTGGTGGTCAGGCCGGTGAGGGCCGAACGGAGCACCAGCGGATCGAGCGAGGGCGTGAGGGCCGCCAGGGCGAACTGGCCGAGCAGATCAAGGCCGCCGCCATGGGCCAGAGAGGGCAGGATCCCGATCAGCGGCAGCAGCACCAGGGAGGGCAGCAGCACCAGCAGCGGGGCCGCCGGCCGCAGCAGGAGTCCTCGCCCTGCTCCGCCGTTGGGCGCGCTGGCCGCGCCCCCCAGCGCTGGCGCCTGACCGCCGCCGACACCCGTCATCGGTCCGGGGCGGCCCAGAGCGGGCCCGCTCCTGCTGTTCGCGCCGGCTCACCCGGTTCGTCATCCCGTGTGCCATCCCTCTGCCCATCCATCTCGCGGTTCGTCTTGCGGTTCGTCTCGAGGTCCTCCCCGCGGTAGAGCTCCTGCAGCCGGGCCTCCCCCTCGGCCCCCTGGAGGGAGGCCGCGGCGACATCGACCACCACCCGGCCCGCCCGCAGGCCGATCACCCGGTCGAAGCCCGCCAGCAGATCGGGGCGATGCAGGCTGAGCAGCAGGGCCCGGGGCGGGGTCGCTTCCGCCAGCAACAACGCCAACAGGGAGGCGGCCAGGCGCGGATCGAGGCTGGCCAGGGGTTCATCGGCCAGCAACAGGGTGGGGTCCTGGCGCAGCAGGCGGGCGATCGCCACCCGCTGCCGCTGGCCGCCGGAGAGGGCCGCCACCGGTTGGCCCAGCAGCTCAGGGGCAAGATCCACCCGGGCCAGCACCGCTGCGTTGGCGGGGGTGTCGAGGGGCAGCAGCAGGTTGAGCAGGGCCCGGGGCCAGCCCCAGGCCGCCAGCCGGCCGGCATTGAGGTTCTGCTGCACGCTCAGCTCCTCGATCAGGCGCAGGTCCTGCCAGAGGGTGCCGATGCAGGCCTGCTGGCGGCGGCGGGCCCGGTGCGAGCGGGCGGGGGCCTCGCCCTGCCAGAGCACCTGGCCCGAGCTGGGGGCC
>Ga0209298_10001527_pt1 | contig 15014 bp, 29 predicted proteins | sample S_140806_EF_Meta_FD_187325 | JGI IMG/M metagenome (GOLD analysis project Ga0209298, IMG submission 187325) | Freshwater microbial communities from Lake Simoncouche, Canada to study carbon cycling - S_140806_EF_MetaG (SPAdes) (version 2) | ecosystem: Environmental > Aquatic > Freshwater > Lake ...
TCTGTTATTTTAACAAACGCAACTGAGATTAGTTTGGTAGAACAAGTTAGAAACAAAATTGAAAGTTTAGTATGATGAAGTCATTTGTATTTTTTTTATTGAGTAACATTTTATTAACTTCTTGTATTAAAGAAGATATTAAACCTCAACAACCTTTAGGTCCTCAACCTATAATTACCGATACTGTCTTAGTTGATTCTACATTATCATTGGCAGGACAAACTTGGGTGATCAAAAAAGTTTTAAACACTGATTTTAATGACGACTTAAGATCTGACACTTTAATTTTTATCGATGTTGATGATTATACTTTTAATGGGTATCCATCTAAATATAGATTAACAATAACCTCATCAGTATATAATTTAACATTATACGATACACCTTGGGGTAACATTAGTGGAAATTTAATTAACTTTAATATCGTATCAGGTACAATAGAAAGCAAACCCTTCAATGATATATTGGGTATATATGGAGAGACAAAAATATGGATGTATAGATTGTAGTTTCCTCGTTCTATAAAAACAAGGTGGTGGAGAAACTGACATTCAATGTCGGTCCTAAAAAAAAGGTGGGGATATCTCACCTTTTTTTGTTTTTCATATATTTATATAATAAAAAATTTGATATGAAAAATAAATTCATTTTAACTGAGGAAGAATCCAAAAGAATCCTTTCTTTACATAAGCAAAAAATTCAAGAAGAACAAAATCAATTTAATGAACAAGAAGAAGATCTTGATGAGGGGGATAAAGGACAATCGACTGGTAGAGTTGCAGCAGGTAGTGGTATTGGCGCAACAGCAGGTGCTATTATAGGATGTATTGCTGCCGCAATCCCAACAGGGGGATTAGCTTGTCCTGGTGGTGCTGCGATAGGAGCGTCAATTGGTACTGCAGTAGGTGGGTTTGGCGGATGGCTCACAACAGGGGGTGGTTACTACGATAAAGTATTAAACGCACTAAAATGGTGTAATGCTCACCGTGGAAAAATTGGTACTCCTGTAAATAGCGATAGTGCAATTAGAGATATTGCTGATGACATCACGGGTGCGGTTGAGGGATTTGGTAGAACTGATGAAGTTATGATTGCTAGATCTTTAAGAAAATTAAAAAGTATTCCTGATTTATGTCGTTTAAATGACATTTATAGAAAAAGAAACACTGAGAGTTTATTAAATGCTCTTGATGGTGACATCGATCAAGATGGTGAATGGCGTGATTATGTTTGGAGACCAATAGAAGATCTTTTTGAATATAGTAAGAAAAAATCTAATGAGGTATTGAAACAAAATGCCAAGAAATGTGGTTGGGGTACTGACCTAGATGGGTATAAAAATTCAGGATGGCAATGTCCTAAAGGAGGAAAACCAAAACCAAATCCTACACCTAACCCTAATCCAAATCCTAATCCAAACCCTAACCCAAATCCAATACCAAACCCAAGAAGAAAAAGATACTACTTTAATTATCAAGATGCGGTAAACGCATTGAATAAAAAAGGATGTCCTACCGGAGGTGGTGGTGAAGAAGGTAAACAAGAAGATAGCTTTGCTGATGATTGGAGAGCAACTGAAAATAAACCTGTGGATACTACAGTTTCAACTGACAATTTCTCAAGTTGGGCTAATTAAAAAAAACAAATAACTATGAGCAAGATTAAATTAACAGAAAGTCAATACAACAAATTAAAAAATAATATTGTTGAATCCGCATTAATTACTGAAGCATCTAATACAAGAGAAGAAGTAATAACAATCCAAAAGGCATTAAACAAATGTTTTAAAGCTGGTTTAGCTGAAGACGGAATTTGTGGAAAAAATACAAAATCCGCAATTGAAAGATATATAGGTATTCCGGTTATGGAAGTTTAAGTTTAAAATTCTTAAATTATATAAAAGGGAGTTTAACTCCCTTTTTTTATGCAATTTTTTTCATATCTTTACACTATGGAAAAAGTATTATATATTGTTAGAGGAATACCGGGTAGTGGTAAATCAACATTTGCAAAAAGATTGGTAGGTGAAGATTTTTTAGTTTGTGAAGCGGACAAATATTTTATTAATCAAGAAAACGGTAAATACGAATTTGATATTTCTAAAATAAAAGACGCACATAAATGGTGTCAAAATATAGTAGAAAATTACATGAGAGATAGTATGATTAACGATCAGTATTATCCTGAAATTGCGGTATCAAATACCTTTACTCAAGAGTGGGAGATGGAGCCTTACCTTGAACTAGCGAAAACCTATGGATATAAAGTATTTTCAATTGTAGTTGAAAACAGACACGGGGGAATAAATCAACATGGAGTTCCTGAAGAAAAATTAGAACAAATGAAAAATCGTTTCGAAATAAAATTATGATGAAATTTGACAAATTATTAAAAACTGGTACAGTGTGGATAACATCCGACACTCACTACCATCACAAAAATATATGTAGAGGAGTCACTAATTGGAGAACTCAAGACGGTAAAATTCCTGTGAGTTCCACACGAGACTTTAGAGATCTTGATGAGATGGACTCAACAATTGTTAACAATATCAATGCGAAGGTTGGTCCTGACGACACTCTAATACATTTGGGTGACGTTGCTTTTGGTGGTTTTGATATGATTGGTCAGTTCTTAGATCGACTTGTTTGTAAAAACATTCACTTAGTTTTAGGTAACCATGACCAACACATTTTAAAAAACAGACAAGATATACGAGACAGATTTTTATCCGTACAACATTACCTTGAGGTCAACGTAGAAGATGTGGATTTTGTATTATCACATTACCCACTCCAAAGTTGGCACGGACTAAACAAAGGGGTAATACATCTTCATGGGCATGTTCATTTATCTAACCAAAACAAATGGGGTAATGGAAAACGATTGGATGTTGGTATGGATGGAAATAACATATATCCGTATAAAATAACGGAGATTGTTCACATGATGGATCGTCGTGAGATTGGATCTGATTTGAGTAATGATCACCATTTAGATGATATAGTTGGAGTTGTGGGATAAACAACAACTCCAATATATTTATTATTATGAAAAATATTATTATTACTGAAGGTCAATTGAAACTAATTACCGAAGCTTTAGGGGTTCCTGATAACATTTTGGATGCTGCCGATATGTTATATGATATTGTTGAAAAAGACATCAAATCAATAGATAGTATCGAAAATAAATATGAATTTGATGGTGATATCGAATTTGAATTAGGTGATAAGAAAAAAATCAAAATTGATTCATACGAACTTAAAGTTAATATTGAAGAAATTGAAGACCAAGAAGGAGTATTAGATATTATTTCTATGGGAATGGGAGGTGCCTTCGGGTTCAACAGAGACGTTTATATGAAAGAAACTGAACCATCAACCACTTTGGAATTAACAATAACCTTCGCTGTTGGTGAAAATTGGGGACCTGAAGGACTAATACAAAAAATGGAAGAAGAAAGAGATGAGCATGTTTCATCTTTGGCTCACGAGATTAAACACAAATACGATAAACAATCGAAAAAATTTGGTTTAATGGGACCTGATGCAGACTATCAAGCAACACAAAGAAGAGGTCACTTTGGAATACCCGCAATTGATATGGTATTTTATAGGTATATGTATTACATTCATGCGATTGAAAATCTTGTTAGACCTACAGAAGTGGCGTACTCAATGAGAAGAAAAAATATTTCAAAATCAAAGTTCTTAGATTTTTTACAAAATAATAGAGTATTCAAAGAGTTAGTTGAAATAAAAAACTTTTCATTCGATGATTTTATTTCACAATTAAAAGAACAGGAAGAAAGATTGGATAAACTTATTGAACATGTTGGTGAGGATCCATCCAATATGACTGTTGATGAAAAAATAAATCGAGTTTTAGAAGTCGCCTATATTGATTTGGTAAATAATAAAATGCAATTGTTTGTTACAATGACAGAACATGGTATGGATGACTTTTTAAATTTTGGGTCTCAGTTAGGTATTATACCTTCAGGTTTTGAGGAAAAACTAAAATCACTTAAAAAAACAGACGAGATTAGACAAAAGTTTTTATCTCAAACAATGAAATACGAAAAAAATCCAACCAAGTTTTTCGAGGTAGAATTTGAAAAATTCCAATATGTTGCAAACAAAATGTTAAAAAAAATATCAAAACTATATGCGATGGCAAAAGATGATGAACAACCTGTAAGTGAATCAATTTTAAATTGGGAACTTCACCAACGAATAATGGAAAAAAAGTACGGTAAAAGAAAAATAGAAACCGAATACAAATACAAAAAATAAAATAAACCCCACGAAAAAAGTGGGGTTTTTTGTTTTTATTCAAAAAACTTTCTTATCTTTGTCTTATGTGGACAACTAAAGAAACTAAAAGAGAGTATCGTGGATTTGAGATCATCAAATATGAAGGATCCAAGATGAAAGATTCTTTTAGAAAAAGAGACCCACGAACATTTCAAAGTGGTGATAGTAAGTTCACTAAATGGCATTCCTACGATGTAACCATTGATGGTATAAAATATGATTTTGACAAGTTGAAGGATGTAAAAGAATTTATTGATTCAAAGTTGAAATGAAAAAACCTTGTAAAGAGTGCCCACACTTAATTCGTAATCGTCATAATGATATGATTGTTGACTTTGGTCGTAGAACTGGTAAAAAACACAACTGTCACATGACCGAAGGAGTTAAAGATTTGTGGAATGTTAAAAATGAAAAATTAGAATGTTATGGATCAAAGAGAGATAATTTACGGAGTGTGTGATAAGACAGGATCTTGTGATTCCTATTTTGGTTTTTTCAAAACAAAAGAAGATGCTGAACACGAAGTTGAAATTCAAGCAAATAGACTCAAAGAAGACTTGGGTTGGTTAGATATACGAATACAATCTGACAGGGCTTTGATGGGTGGAAAATTAGTAATAGTAATTCATTCATATGTTATTCGATGATTAAAAAATATTTGATTGTTTTTTTCTCGGCGCTTATATTAGAGATTGGAAGTACATTTTACATTACTGTAGTGGCTGACAAAAACTATACTGGAATGTTATTTTTTGCATTCATCGGACCATTCTTATCATTACCTTTCGTGGGATTTATGGTTGAGTCAAAAACTTGGAAGGAAAGAATAAGATTGGCATTATGTTCGGGTCTTGGATATTTGTTTGGGTCCGTTGTTGTAATAATATTTTTAGAATTAATGAAATGAAAATAATAGAGACTAAATTTGGAACCTATATGGAAAGAGAAGATGACTCTACAAAATTGACTGGTGATAAGATCAAGGTCTTTGTAGAAAGATTGAAAAAAATTGGAATTGAGGTTAAACTTCAGGGTAACTTCCCTTGGGTTTATATTGATGAAATCTGTGGTATTAAAGTGAAAGAGAAGTTATATGGAAATCACGGATTTACTTTGATATTCTTACCAGGTAGAATCGATAGCCCACCATCAGAGTTTACTGATATTCCCGAGACCTTCAAACTAATACGAAAGTATAGTAGAAAGGCTTTGTTGATTCAGATGATGAAAGACGATGAAAAAGATGGAATGTATGATGTTGAATGAGTTACGGGTGGGTAGTATTGTGACCCACCCACTTTTTGGAACACCAACTAATGTTAAAGCGATCGCCTTTAACGGACTTTATATTGGAACCAAAGATGGTCTACCTCTTCACATTGATGACTTTAAACCTGTTGAGATAACAGATAAGGTATTGGAGTTATTAAAGTTTGTTAGAATGACCGAGAACGCACCTGGTATTGGTGAGTTTGATTGGTGGGAAACCGACGATCTGTCACTAACACATATACACAAAGGTCTGTATGGTGTTGATGGGTTAAGTGGTATTAAACCAATGAGATATGTTCATCAGTTACAAAATGTTTATTTTGTGATAACAGGAAAAGAATTAGACACAAAAGAATTATTATATTTGTAAAAATGGAGAAGAAAAAAATATATTTAGATGATGTAAGAACACCGGTAGATCCAAGTTGGATAGTTGTTCGTTCTTACGATGAGTTCGTTCAAAAGATCAATACAATAGGTTTAGAGAACATTGAACTAATTTCATTGGATCACGACTTAGGTGATAGTGCAATGAAAGAATGGCATTACGGAGTTGTAAAAAACTACACAATCAATTACGATAACATCACCGAAAAAACTGGTATGGATTGTACTAAATGGTTAGTGAATCAATGGTTAGATGGTAAACCTGTGGTTGAGGTTGTAGTCCATTCCGCAAATGCTGTTGGTAGTGGTAATATGATGGGTTACATCAACAATTACCTACACTTAAATAGAATGGAACAAAATTGTATAAGAGTTAAAATTGAACACACAGTATGAAATATTTAGGAATTGGTTTGATTTATTTAGGTTTCTTTGGATTAATAGGAACCGCGGTTTACTTTACTCAAAGTGCTATATGTCTTTGGGCTTTATTATTAACACCTAGTTTAAAAATGAATGATTGATGGAATTAGAAAAATTTGAACAAGCAAAAAAAGTTAAAGAAAAACTTGATAAACTCGAAAGACAGAAGTATAAATTAGAATCTGCGTTAAAATCTTGTTCCTTGGGGGTAACAATTGGGTTTACCCATTCAGGGGCATTCCAAAGAAAAGATGAGGTTATGATTTATAACAAAGAAGTTATTAAAGAAATGATTTCAAAAGAACTTGACAGGTTGAATAGTGAAATAAAGTTAGTTAACGAAGAATTTGAAAACGTATAAGAAATGGAAAATTTAAATAGTGTATGTTATGTTGGTGTAATCGGTGAGATCCGACCAATAGAAGGGGCAGATAACATAGAACTTGCGGTAGTTGGTGGTTGGAACGCAATAGTTAAAAAAGGTGAATATAAATTAACTGATTTGGTTGTTGTCGCAACTACCGATGCGGTAATACCATTGAAACTTTCTGATGCTATGGGTGTTACAGGTTATTTACGAAAAGGACAACGAGTAAGAACTGTAAAACTTCGTGGAGTTTATTCTGAATGTTTAATAATACCAATAGGGTTTGTTCCTGAAAAATATAAGTATGAAGGTTCTGACTGCATGGAATTACTTGAGATATTTAAATACGAACCACCAGTTAAGATGGTTGAAATGAGTGTTGGTGGTAGAAAAGTTAAATACCACCAAAACCCTAACTTCCATGTTTATCACAAGTTCCCTAACTTGAAGAATGTACCTGAGTTATTTACCGAGGAGGATAGAGTATCTATCACTCGTAAACTTCACGGAACCAATGCTCGTTACGGTATAGTTAGAAAGAAAAGACTTTCTATCTTGGATCGTATCAAAAAATTCTTTGGAAACAAATGGGTTGAGTTTGAATATGTTTACGGGTCTCATAATGTTGAGAAAGGTTCTGACTCTCAAGGTTTCTACTCTACTGATGTTTGGAGAACTATTGCTGACGAATATAAGATCAAAGAAAAGTTATGGGAGTATGTGAAAGAATACTTCATTCCTCAACATTTAGGTAGCGGTGTTGTTATCTACGGTGAGATCTATGGACACGGAATCCAAAAGAACTATGAATATGGTTTACAGGAAATCAAGTTCGCAGGATTTGATGTTGAGATTGACGGAACTTACCAATCATTCTTCAATGAGAGAAGTATCTTAGATACTTTGGATTTACCAAAAGTAGAATTGTTATATTCTGGTTTGTGGGACAAAGGAACTCAAGATAGATTTGTATTCAATAACTTCATTGATGGGACTAAAGTTCCTCACGAAGGTATTGTTGTAAAATGCTTGAGTGGTGATCGTCACAAAGTAGCGAAGGTAATCAATCCTGATTACTTAATATACGGAGAGAAAAATAATGTTGGTGACTCCCATTGATGGAGTCACCTTTTTTTATTATCATTTAAAAAAGAAAAAATTATGGCAATATTTTGGGCACAAGCAGAAGTAGATTTATCTGTTGATGAGATCTACGAAAATTTATCAGATCGTGAAGTTCTGAAATTGGTTGATTTATTTGTTGAAGAAGGTTTGGTTATCTCAACTAACACAAGTAAAAATGAAAGCATGAGTTTTTTAGATGAGGAGTGGAAAAAAACACTTTTGAATCTAATGAACAACAGACACAGACTTTCAAACGAAGATGAAGAAACAATCAAATCAATAGCAAATAAATTATAATGGCAAAAGACAACGACCTGATCTATGGGGTTTACGATAGAACAAGAGGAGTGGGTGGTTGTGATGACTACTTTGGGTACTTCAAAAAAGAATCAGACGCTAGAACAGAAATGAAAGTTCAGTTTGAACACTTAAAAACAAAAAACCCAAAAGAAACTCTGAAACTACATAAAGACAGAGTTGTGAGAATGAAAGATAAAACAGAAGAAATATTAATAATTATACACCCAATTTTAGTACGATGAGAGAGGACCAAATTGATGACTACATCCAAGAGTTAAAGATGATTGAAGAGATGGAAAATATTAGAATACCAAACGATTATATTGAAACAACTAGTTATGATGATGACAAGATTGTAACTAATTCACCAACATGTTGGGGTACACTACAAGATGAAGAATTTGTACCGGCATTTAAATCAGTTGCTAAAGTACCGTCAGGTATTTATGAAGTTGTGTGGAACAGACAATTAAACCAACACACATTAAAGAAACAACCATTCAAGACAGATGAGTTGTATCAGTTACCTTCTTATGAGATTATAGACATACTTAAAGACATCCAAAACTTTTGGGATCGTAAAGACAAGTATAAAGAATATAGTTTTGTCCACAAAAGAGGTATTCTAATGTATGGTGAGCCAGGTTGCGGTAAGTCAGGTATTATTCAGTTAATCTCAAAACAATTAATTGAAAATGATGGTATCATCATCAACATTAAAGATCAAGAAGATATTGATTACTTCATGGATTTTATTGCAACATTCAGAAAGATTGAACCAGAACGACCATTGATTGTTTTATTAGAAGACATCGACTCAATTGCCGGTGAGAATAGTCATTCAACAAGCAGATTGTTAAACATCTTAGATGGTGTAAAACAGATTGAAGATGTGGTATATATTGCGACAACCAACTATCCTGAAAAACTACAGGATCGTATTACTAACAGACCATCTCGTTTCGATAGAAGATACAAAGTTGAATTACCAAACGATGAGATTCGTGAAGCATATATTCGTCACAAATTAACAGACGAAGATATAAAAAATGTTGATGTCCAAGAATGGGTAAAAAGAACAGACGGAATGTCACTTTCACACTTGAAAGAAGTTGTAATTTCAACTATAGTTATGGGTAGAGAATTTGAGGAAGTGATGGATAACCTCGAAGGATTAAAGAAAGCACCATCAATTAAAGGATCAGGTAAAGTAGGATTTGGACGATGAAAAAAGGAATTTATTATGTACCATTATTTTTAATATTATTATTTGTAATGGGAGGAACATTTTATGTGAGTGATTATTTAGGGTTTGCAATGTCGTCACTAGCAATGTTATTATTAGGTGAAGTTTATTATTTAAGATTTATAAAATGAAGAAGTTTAGTTTAATTATTGGATTGATATTACTATCAAGTTGTAAAACATCAAAAAGTAACTGTGATGCATATTCGTCATATGAGATAAAAGTAGAACATTGCCACATTGATGAAGAAAATTATTGTTATTACACAGTTGACACAATTAGCTTGACCAAGTAAAAAAGATTATTTATACTTCCAAAACAAAAAAGAAAACATGACAATTAAACAAGCGCTTAAACAGAAAAACAAGTTGGTTAAAAACATTGCTGAAAACACGAAGTTGATGCAACAATTCAACTCAACTGAGGTTGGAAACCAAAGACCATACAGCACGGTAGTGTTGTACAATCAAATCCAAAGAGAAACACAAGAATTAGCATCTTTGAAGGCAAAAATCCACATCGCAAACGCAGAGGTGATGGAAGACATTTTTTGGATGTCAGAAATGAAATCAACAATCGCAGCTCTAAAGAAAATGGATTGTACAGAAGGAAAATCAAGTCGTGAACGTTTCCGATTGGAAAGTGAGATGGTTTTAACCTCCGAAATCTCTTTGGTTAATAGAAACCAAGAGATCAAAATGTTGGAATCAAAAATTGAAGAGATCCAAGATAAGTTGGACACCTTCAACGCAACCACAGAAATTTAATATGGTTTGTGGATATGGTTAGAAAGTGATGGTTGTTCTACTATCGGAATCCGACTGGATGGATAATTGATAAAGATAACGAACTGACATTAAACGAAATTTCAAATACTCAAAAGTCATTTGATTAAAACTTAAAACTCTCTTTTTAACCTATTTTTGGCTCTTGAAACAAATCATATGAACCCCCACCACAAGGATGGGGGTTTTTAAAAGACCCCATCCTTAGTGGTGGGCTTTTAGGACCGTTATCCGTTAGGGTAACGATTGAAAGGGGGAATTCGCTACTCCCCCTTTTCTATTTTACATAAACCACTATCATTTGTATATGTGGGGAATTTTATTTATATTTGTGGTAATGTTATTGGCAGTTGTCAAAAAAAACCAAAAACTTAAAAGATGAAAGTTTTATTCTTAGATAATGATGGTGTAATCTGTCTCTCAAATAATTGGGGTGGACGAAAAAAGAAATGGGCAAAATACCGTTCAGCAAATCCTGAATCGTCATCTATTATTAAAGAAGCGCCTGTTGAATATCGTTTTGATGATTTTGATAAGAAAGCAATTAAGATCTTAAATGAAATCATTGAAGAAACAGGATGTGAAATAGTTGTAAGTTCCGATTGGAAATTACACGCAACACTTGAAGAACTTGGTGATTACTACGAAAGTCAAGGGATCATCAAACGACCAATTGCGTTGACTCCAAACATTCAGAATTGTACCGTTCACGGTAATTTATTTATTTGGTCACCACGATGGGATTTAGAACAAACACGAACCATTGAGATTCGACAATACTTACATGATCATCCTGAGGTTACTCATTGGGTTTCGGTTGATGATTTGAATATGGGTAAGAATGGTGAGCCTTGGAAAGATGAATGGGCTATAGATAATTTTGTTCTAACACCAAAATCAAGTGAAGGAATTAAACAATGTGGAGTTAAAGAAAAAGTTATTAAATTTTTAACAGATGAAGAACATAAGACAAATATTCAAGACTAATACTCATCTAATGGATCATCCTGAAGTGCAGGAATTGATTGATTATTGTGTTGAGTTAGAGGGTCAGGTTGTCGAAAAAAAAATTGATGATACTTATAGTAAAGAAGAGATTTATCTTCAGATGCTTAAGGACATCTATGATAGTTGTGATAAAACTTTAACTGATGATCAGCTGTCAGAAAGGTTTAAGGAGACACCAAGAGTGGACTTCAAGCAGGCTGTAATAAATCTAAAAAAATATATGGGGGCCGTATCACAAATGTACGGGTTTATGTTATGAGTGAAAATACAAAACAAACAGTTAAATTGATTATGGTTGAAGAAAAACCATATGTTGTGTCCTTAGACAAAGTAGAAATTGGTGATAAAGTTATTGTTACGGTGAACGGTCAATACCCATCGATTGTTGAATGTGAAAACCAAACAGTTCTTACGTTATTAACTGATTCTAGATTATCACTTACTAAGGCTTTTAAGATTTTTATGGAACCTGAGAACATCAAATTCCAACCAGACCAAATCGAAAAGATTTTGGAAAATGATGGATTGATGGAGGTTGAGTTTGATAATGGTGTGTATAAGTATAGTTTATGATATTTACAACACAAACCAAATAAGTGTTACTTCAAATCATACTTTATGGTTTAATTTGAAGGACAAATAAACTTTAAATTTTTAAAGATGAAAACACTTGATTTACATGGAGTTAAACATGCGGATGTACCCAAATTAATGGATCAATTTATTTGGGAACAGATGAATAAAAAGGCGAGGGAAGTTGAGATCATCACAGGAATTAGTCAGGCGATGAAACAAGTAGTAATGAAAAACCTCAAAGATTATGACTTCATCTATAACGAAGCGTGGAACAACCCTGGTAAGTTTATAGTTAGTTTAGTTTAATGAAAAAAAGTTTGCTCCCCCGGTTGAATAAGTCGGGGGTTTTTTGTATCTTTAATCTATGTTAGAAGTAGAAGGCAAAACATTTCATAAATTTGTGGAGATAAAGAACTATAGAACTAGTCTATATCTTAATTATTGTGATATAAATCAAAAAAATAGAAATGTCTTAGGTTTGTATGTTATAACAAAAAAGAAAGATCAGTTCTATTCTGATGCTCAATTCCACACCGAAGAGGATTTTGTTAAACATTTTGGAAATCCATTTGCCGACGTTCACTTTGATAGAAAAAGATTGTTTATAGAAGAGAGTGACGATAAAATATCAATTAAGTATCAATTTTACACAAAAGATAGAAAAGTAGGTGTTAGGTACTTTACGGAAAGAAAGGTTACAAACTATCTCACATTCAACTTTAAAAAGAAAATGTTTTATTCAGGAACATTCTCTACCAAAAAGAAACAAATCATTGGTAGAAGTATGAAAGTGAATCCAACATACTTTGCTATAGAAAGTTTTTTAAGAAACATTAGAATTGAAAATAGTGTTGCTGTGGACCAATACCTTTATTTTTTCTTGGAAAAGATTTGGGATAGAATGGGAATTGAAAACCCACAAAACTTTCAGTGGGATTGTATGAGATCGTTTTATAGTTTAACTTACTATTTGGTTAATGGTATTAAAATCCCAAACAATTGGAGAAAATTCACAGGTACATTCTTTTCTAAAAAAGAATTGAAGAAGTTTGATATGAACTTGGTTGATACTGCGATGGATAAACTAAAACTCAAAGGTTCCAAAGTTAAACAGATTTTTAATGAAATGGAATGGATTGATTTTGATAGATTGTATATGGTTTATAACATTTTAGGTATTGACAGGTTTAATAAAATTGAAAACAAAGTATTTGGACCATACTATGGTGATGAAACAATGCCAATGGAAATGAATCAAATGGGTGGGTCTTATGAATGTTTTTATTCAGATAAAGAACAATTTAATCAATATTTCTTGGGTAGAACATTAGTCCCTTTAACTCCAAAAGAAAAAGATAGAATTTTAGATTTGATACCATATTTTGATCATTATAAATGGAGAACTTTAATTGATCATTTAGAGATGAAAAAAGATTTAATGAATCTTGGAGAGGATGTTAAATTTAAATTCACAAACATGAGTAGTTTTAATTTAGAACACGAGGAGTTTAGTCGTCTTTTACAATCATATAGAAAAGGTGAAGTTGAAAGATTTTATGGTAATGCTGATAGTTTAGAAACACCAATTGAATACGAAGGTGAAACATATTATCCGGTACTTCTTACTAAAACATCGGACTACGAAAAAGAATCACAACACCAACGAAATTGTGTTCGTGGGTATTCAGAAAGACCGGACTGTTTGATCTTCTCAATTCGTAAAGGATCAACTGATGGGGATGAAAGAATTACCGTTGAATACCAATACAGAAAAAATGAGATATTGAATGTTCAAGAAAGAGCAAAGTTTAATGAGTTACCTTCGGATGAGTTTTCACAAGTCGCTAGAATCCAACTTGCTAACATCAACCTTATGTATAAACTTGGAGCCTTGAAGTTACCAAAGTTGATTAAAAAATACCGTAGTGGTAAAGTTATTGAACAACAGGCAACATTTGATGAAATGAGTGTGAGTGAGAAAAGATATGAATCAAGAATTATAAATATGACACCACAATGGGATACATACACACCTGAATTACAAAATTGGCAAAATGAATTATTAGATCATGAGATGATACCTGTTAGAGATTATGATAATTGGCTTGATGATTTACCGTAAAAATATTATATTTGTAAAATGGAAGACAAGGAATATGAATTATTAAACGAAATGGTCGTTAAAGTTAACGAAGCAAGAACTTATAATAGAATATCAGGTGTTATTACTTTTATTTGGTTATTTGAATTTTTTTATACTTTTTTTTGGACCAAAAATTTTGATGCCATGTATTGGTTAATTTGGGTTTTTTGTGTTATTGGATGGGTCCATATGAATAGAAAGTATAAATTTGCTATGGAAGAGTATGAAGAAATAAGAAAAGAATATGATACAAGATTTGAAGATGAGAACGATTAAGATTTTACTATTAACCCTTTTGTTATTTTCTTGTACGGAGAAAAAATACAAGTATGAAATAAAAGGAAAAGTTTATGTGCCAACATCTGGACTTAACCCAATGCATGACGCAATTTGGTATACAGACACAATAAATTTTGATGGAGATACGATATACTACTTTAACAGTGATGGGTCAGAAGTTAGAATCCGTCCACCATTTATTTTAATTGACCATACATTAGACAAATGAAAACATATAAACAACTACCGATCCCTGAAGACTCTGCTTGGAGTAGAAACACCTTATACGGTAAATTACATTGGAGAATAAGATATTTCCTTGAGGGTGTAAAAAACATAATCAGATGGATACCAACTTTGTATCACGACAGAGATTGGGATGGGGTATACATTCTAAAAATCTTACAGAAAAAAATAGAGTTCCAAAGAAAAGAACTTGTAAATGCCAATAGACATACAGAGGTTGAAAGAGATAATCGTTATATGACTTTGGCTCTTAACTTACTTGAAAGAGTTAAAGAAGAACATTATTCATTAGAGTGTATGGATTATTGGGATAATACTATGAGTTTTGAGGATGTGCCAGATAACCCAAACTTAAAATCTATTGAGATTGAAACAACTGGTGAAAGATTTGACGAATACTTAAACAAATATCCTTCTTCAGTTCGTGCAATCATTAAAGAACATGGTGAACAAGATGACAAAAAACGTTTATGTTTATTGGTATCTTACTATAATCATAATAAAGCAAATAAACTTCTTTTCCGAGTTTTAGAGGAAA
>Ga0209298_10001531_pt1 | contig 14975 bp, 10 predicted proteins | sample S_140806_EF_Meta_FD_187325 | JGI IMG/M metagenome (GOLD analysis project Ga0209298, IMG submission 187325) | Freshwater microbial communities from Lake Simoncouche, Canada to study carbon cycling - S_140806_EF_MetaG (SPAdes) (version 2) | ecosystem: Environmental > Aquatic > Freshwater > Lake ...
ACAATGGGGTCAGACCCTATTAATAGGGTCTGACCCCATTGTTTTTGCACCGTCACGACTTTACGCCCAACTTACCTCCACCCCCATGCGCCCCCTGCTCTGTCTGCTCCTCGCCCTGACGGCCATCGCCGCCGATAAGCCCGTCCCGATCGAGACCGACAAGCGCGTGCAGTCCGACGGCAAGGGCTGGCGCATCGAGAAGGCCGTCATCAAGGACGCCAAGCTCCCGCGCGTACTCCTCATCGGCGACTCGATCCTCAACGGCTACCAAGGTCACGCCACGAAGTTGCTCGCCGGCAAGGCCAACGTCGACCTGTGGGTCAATCCCTACAACCAATCCGAAGGCGTCAACAAGCTACTCGGCGAAGTCCTCGCCAACGGTCCTTACGACGTCGTCGTCTTCAACATGGGACTCCACGGCTGGCAGGAAGGCCGCATCAAGCCCGGCACCTTCGAGCCGCTGATGAAAGGTTACGTCGAGGTCCTCAAAGCCAAACTGCCCAAGGCGAAACTTCTCTGGGCCAGCAGCACGCCGGTCACGGTCAAGGGCAAGCCGACCGAGATCAACGCCGAGATCAACCCGAACATCGTCGAACAGAACCGAATGGCCGCCAAGGTCATGACGGAGATGGGCGTCCCGGTCGTCGATTTCTACGGCTTGCTCATCGACAAGCGTGAGCTCGCCCGTGGCGACATGTTCCACTGGACCGGCCCGGCCTACAACCTGATCGCCCAGGCCGCCGTCGACGCCATCCTCCGCGACCTTGCCGCCAAATAACATGCGCCTCGTCCTCTGCTTGCTCCTTGCGCTGACCGCGCAGGCCGCCGATCGGCCCAACATCATCGTGATCCTCGCCGACGACTACGGCTACGGTAGCGCCGGCTGCTACGGCGCCGACCCGAAACTGGTCCGCACCCCAGCCATCGACCGACTCGCCACCGAAGGCCGCCGCTTCACCGACGGCAACACGACGTCCTCCGTCTGCTCGCCCACCCGCTACTCCTTGCTCACCGGACGCTACTGCTGGCGCACCACGCTTACCCATGAGGTCCTCGGCACATTCTCGCCGCTCCACATCGAGACGAACCGCTTCAATCTGGCCTCCCTACTGAAGCAGAAAGGCTACCACACCGCCGCCGTGGGTAAATGGCACCTCGGTTACGGCAAAGAAAACGAAGACCCAAAGTGGCGTACGGAATATAAAGCCGAGCTCTCGCCGGGCCCTCTGGATATCGGCTTCGACTACCATTTCGGCGTCCCCAGCAACCACGGCGACCTCACGGGCGTCTTCGTCGAGAACCGTTTCGTCTACGGGCTCCGCTCCGGCCAGATTCCTGCCGGTATGAAACTCGCCGGCCCAGCCGCCGACAGCGACGACTACCAGGCGACTTACGGACCCGAGGATACCGAGAGCGGCAAGGCCAGGATCCTCGAGATCGAAGCACCTCGCCGAAAAAAGGAGCGTGTGATGAAAGTGCTCACCGACAAGGCGACGACCTGGCTCGAAGCCCAACCAAAGGACCACCCCTTCTTCCTCTACTTCACGCCGGTCGCCGTCCACGCGCCGGTAACGCCAGATAAGGATCTCGCAGGCAAGAGCGCCGCCGGACTCTACGGAGACTGGATTCATGAACTCGACCGGAGCGTCGGTCGCATCCTTGCCACGCTCGACAAGATGGGAGCGACCAAAGACACGCTTGTGATCTTCACGAGCGATAACGGGGGCGTCTTTAAGCCTGAGAACGAACGATTACTGCAGACGGCCGCCTTTAAGGCCGGCCTCAAGGTCAACGGTACAATCCGCGGCGGAAAGCACGACGTCTGGGAAGGCGGCTTCAAGGTGCCCTTCATCGTGCGCTGGCCCGGCAAGGTAACCGCCGGCTCCACGGCCACGCAGATGGTCAGCCTGGTCGACATCTTGGCAACGACCGCCGAAATCGTCGGCGAACCCCTACCCGCCAAGGAACGTGGAGCCGAGGACAGCCGCAGTTTCCTTCCGGCCCTCGTAGGTGCGGCCGATGCCAAGGGTCGCGAAGACATGATTGTTCATAGCGCCGACGGCGTCTTCGCCCTCCGCAAGGGCCGCTGGAAGTGGATCGAAGGCGTGCCGGTCGACGAGATCAAGGACGGCGCCCGCAAGGCCCATAAAGACCAGTACCGCTCTCAGCTTTACGACACCGTCGTCGATCCCGCGGAAACGAAAGACGTCTCCGGCGAACACCCGGACGTCGTCGCCGAACTGAAAGACCTGCTGCGACGCTACCGCGACGGCGGCTTCAGCCGCGAACTACCTGCCGCCGACGTCAGGCCGACGCACCTTCGCGTTGTTACGCTCGCCGCCCCCGCCGGCACCAACGCGCTCGACGAACCATTGGCGAAGCTCCCCGGCAAACCTTGGATCGCTTCTACCGGCGAATGGTCCGGCCGGGACGGCGGCATCTTCGCCAAACCCAAGGGCGGCTCCGACAAACCTGCCTCGCTGCGCACGCCGCTGGCCTTCGGAGACGGCACGTTCGACTGTGAACTAAACCTCCAAGGGGCAAACCGTGTCTCCTTCCGCTTCGGCGCGGGCGACGCCGGCTTCCGCCTCGTGGTGTCGCGCACGACGGCGATTCTCACCAAAAATCCTTCGAAGGGGGAAGCCGCCGCGGCCACCGAAGACATCGCCAAGAAGAACCTGAAACTGGCGGCCGGCGAATGGGTTCCAGTCCGACTGACCTTCAAGGGCGACGAGGTGATGGTCCAAGTCAACGACCAGACCTTCAAGGGCAAACATCCCAGCCTCGGCAAGGACAAGACCTCCCTCGATTTCCTGGTCTTTGGCGATGGCGCGGGCTTCCGCAATGTCCGCATCTCAAAATAATCCCATGCGCTCACTACTCGGCTTACTTCTACTCTCCATCACGGCGAACGCTGAACCTGCCGCCGATCGCAAGGTAGTGCTCGGACTCGTCGATACCTGCGCTCAGGCGCCCAAGACCTACGAGGCCGTAGGCTTCAAGGCCGATGGCACGGTCCGCGCCATCTTCTACGACGCCCTGACTTGGAATGGAAAGCCGACGCGTGTCTTCGCCTGGATCGGCCTGCCCGCTCAACGCGAAGGCAAGGTACCGGGCATCGTGGTCGTCCATGGCGGCGGCGGCACGGCCTACAAGGAGTGGGTCCAGAAATGGAACGCCCAAGGTTTCGCGGCCATCAGTATCGCGGTCGAAGGCCAGACGGACGTAAACGAAAACAAAGTGAAAGGACGCAGCACGTGGTCCCGCCATGCCTTTGCCGGACCCGCCCGCGACGGCACGTTCGCCGACACGAAGCTGCCGTTGAAGGAACAGTGGATGTATCACGCCCTCGCGGACACGATGCTGGCGAACTCGCTCCTCCGCTCCCTTCCCGAAGTGGATGCCACGAAGATTGGCGTGATGGGCATCTCTTGGGGTGGCGTGATCACGAGCACCGTCATCGGGCTCGACGAGCGCTTTGCGTTCGGCATCCCGACCTACGGTTGCGGCCACCTCTTCGACGCCGAGAACCACTGGGGCCGCGCGCTCCACGACAACGAGGGCTATCAGCAGGTCTGGGACGGCATGAATTACGCCGACCGCGTGAAGATGCCCGTGCTCTGGCTCTCCTGGCCCCAGGACGCGCACTTCCCGCTCGGCTGCCAAGCCGAGCACTACCGCAAGACGCCCGGGCCGCGCATGGTGTCACTCATCACCAAGATGGGCCACAGCCACCCGGCCGGCTGGAATCCGCCCGACAGCTACGCCTTCGCGAAGAGCGTCGTCGAGACCGGCAAGCCCTGGGGTAGCTCGGCTTTAGCCAAGACCGAGTCCGGCACGGCCATTGCCGTATTCCATTCCACCAAGCCCATCACCAGCGCCGTCCTCGTCTCGACGACCGACAAAGGCTTCACGGGCACGCGCAAGTGGGTCGAGACGCCAGCCATGGCCGCTAGTGGTGGCGGCGGCACGACAGCCTCCGCGCCCTTGCCCGCCGGCACGACAGCTTGGTATATCAACGCTTACGCCGACAAACTTACCCTCACCTCCGACTACCAAGAAATCAAATGATCCGCACCCTCCTCTGCTTACTCGGCGCGAGCCTCACCCTCACAGCCGCCGACCAACCGGCCGGTCGCTCGTTCCTGATGCTCGGCGGCCTCACCCAGATCGTCGACGCCTCCGGCAAGGCGACTTGGAAATACCCGGCGGTCACCCGCGACGGTTACATCCTGCCCAACGGGAACCTGCTGCTCACCCTCACCAAGAATAAGACCTACCCAGGCGGTGCCGTCGTCGAAGTGACGCGCGATCAAAAAGTCGTCTGGGAATACAAGGGCACGCAGTCCGAAGTGAACACGGGCGTCCTACTCGACAACGGCAACATCCTGCTGACCGAAGCTGGGAATAACCCGCGACTCCTTGAAGTCGCCCGCGATGGCTCAATCAAGGTCGAGATTCCGCTCGGCTGCCAAGTCACCAACCACCATATGCAGAGCCGCATGGCCCGCAAGCTTCCCAATGGCCATTACCTCGTACCGCAGGACAAGACCGTCCGCGAATACGACGCCGCCGGCAAGGTCGTCTGGGAACGCAAGAGCCCGGAGTCGACCTTGGATAACCGCACCTTCTGCTGCCTGCGCAATGCCGCCGGCCACACGCTCATCAGCCTCACCGTCGGTAGCCACATCATCGAAGTCGACGAAGCCGGCAAAATTGTCTGGGAACTTCGCGACGGCGACCTCCCGGGCGTGCCCGTGAATCGTACGACCGCACTCGCATGGCTCCCGAACGGTAATATCGTTTTCAGCAACTACGCCGCCCGCGCCCCACAGGCCAAGGTCGTCGAGATCACCCGTGAGAAGAAGGTCGTCTGGACCTACACCGATGCCACGAAGGAAGGCGTGCACGAGTTCCAGCTGCTGGATGAGGCTGGTAAACCGCTGGTCGGAGTGCTTCGCTGACCGCGACGTGCAGTTCCCCGACCCCCAGGCCGCGCTTAACCATGCGATGGAACTCCATCGCCAAGGCAAGCTGCTCGAGGCGGAGACACTCTATCGCCAACTCCAGCAGCACTTCCCACAGTCGACCGACCTCGTCCACCTGATCGGACTGGTCGAGGTGGATACGGGACGCAGGGAGCAGGGATTCGTGAATCTCCGCAGAGTCATCGAACTGCAGCCAGGCGTCCCCCACTACCACGCCAACCTCGGCGCCCGCCTGCTCGAACAGCGTGAAGCCAGTGAGGCCCTCGCCTGCCTGGACCGGGCCATTCAGCTGCAACCCGACACGGCCTCCCATCACTATAACCGCGGCAACGCGCTCCTGCAGCTGCAGCGCTGGTCCGACGCCCTAACCTGCTATCGTCGATCCCTCGCCTTGCAGCCGGACAATCAACCCTGCGAGCTTCAGCTAGGCCTCGCGCTATATTCAGCCGGCCAGATCAAGGAATCGATCGCCCACTACCGCGATATGCTCCGCCGCCGGCCGGCCGACCTATCCGCGGCGACCAACCTCGGCGCGATGCTCCAAGCGGACTGCGACCTCGACGGCGCGGCCGAGGCCTTCCGACACGCGATCGGCGTCGAGCCGGATAACACCATCCCGCTGAACAACCTGGCGGTGATCCATAAAGAGCTCGGAGAGACCGGGCCAGCCATCCAGCTGCTTCGCCGCTGCGTCGAGCTCCAGCCCGATGCGAAGGAGATTCGGAGCAACCTGATCCTGATCATGCATTACGATCCGGCTACGACGGACGGTGAAATCGCTACACAGCATGGCGAGTGGAGCCGTCGACACGTGTCGGCGACGCTGGCGCACCCCAATCCTCCGCTCTCCGGCCGCAAGCTGCGCATCGGATTCGTCTCGCCCGACTTCCGCGACCACGTCGTCGGTCGAGCCCTCCTGCCCTCGCTCGCCCGCCACGACCGATCGCAGTTCGAAATCTTCTGCTACGCCGGCGCAAACCTCGACGCTTTTGGCCAGAAATTCCGCGAGCACGCGGATGGATGGTGCGAGACCATCGGCTGGCCGGCCGACAGGTTCGCGCAACGGATTCGCGAAGACCGGATCGATATCCTCGTCGACCTTTCCCTCCACACCTCCGACCACCGCCTCGACGTCTTCGCGTTGAAGCCGGCACCGCTCCAGGTCTCGTGGCTCGGCTACCCTGAAAGCTCCGGACTCTCGACGATGGACTACCGGCTCACCGACACACACCTGGAACCGCCCGCCGGTAATCGTATCGCCGACGCGAACGAAAAGGCCTGGTTAATCCCGGACTGCTGGACCTGCTACGAACCGCCGGCCGGCTTCCCTGAAATCAATTCACTACCTTCTGCGTCCGGGCGCCCCTTCACATTCGGATCGCTCAATAACTCCTGCAAGATCAACGACGAGGTACTCGCCGCATGGGCGCGCATCCTGCTCGCCCTACCCAAAGCCCAACTCCTACTGCTCGCCAAGCAAGGCAGCCACCGCCGTCGCTTTACCGAAGCGCTGACGAAGCTCGGCGTCGGCCCGGAGCAGCTGCGTTTCGCCGACTACCTGCCGGCCGCGCCCGACCTCTCCCAAGGCGCCCTGCTCGCCCGCTACCACCAGATCGACCTCGCGCTCGATACGTTCCCCTATGGCGGCATGACGACCACCCTTGACTCGCTCTGGATGGGCGTTCCGGTCGTGAGCCTCGTCGGAAACCGTAACCTTGGCCGTGCCGGCCTGAGCCTCCTCAGTAACGTCGGACTTGAGCGCTTCGCCGTCGGCTCCGTCGATGCCTACGTCGACATCGCCGTCCGCACCTCCCAGGATCTGGCCATGCTCACGCAGCTCCGCGCCGAGCTCAGGGACCGAATGCGCCGTTCACCCCTTCTGGATGCCGAAGGCTTCACGCATAAGGTCGACACCGCCTTCCGCGACATGTGGGTTGAATGGTGCAAGCGGCAAGCTACGGTGGGCTGACGCCCATGCGCCACCTGCTCTCGCTCTTCCTGCTCAGCCTTTCGCTCGTTGCCGCGGATCCAGCGCACTACGCGCTCCCGGCGCAGGAGGCCGAAACCTCCCTGCCAGGCGAAGGCGCACTGCGCCGCTACGACGGCTATGTGAAGCGGTGGAACACGATTCGTCCGCAATGGGCGACGGAAATCGCCAAGGACCAAGGCGCCGTGGTCTTCCTCGGCGATTCGATCACCCAAGGCTGGGGAGCAGATTTCAAGAAGTCCTTCGATGGCATGAAGCTCGCGAACCGCGGCATCGGCGGCGACACGACCCGCGGCATGCTGCTCCGCCTGCAGGAAGACGTACTTTCGCTTCACCCCAAAGCCATCGTGCTCCTGATGGGCACCAACGACATCGAGGTCGAAGTGCCCGTCGATGCTATCGGTCGTAATTTCCAGAAGACCGTCGCCGCCCTCAAAGCCCATAACCCCAAGATGCCAGTCGTCGTCTGCCGCATCTTCCCGAGCTCGGCCACGAAGAAGCGCCCGAAGGAAACCATCCTCGCAGTCAACGAACTCATCGCCGCGGCGGTGAAAGGAGACCCGCAGTTCACGGTGCTCGACACCTACGCCCTATTCGCGACCCCCGAAGGCGACGCTCTCCCCGCCCTCTTCCCTGACCTGCTTCACCTCAACGCCGCCGGCTATGCCAAGTGGGCATCCGCGCTGCGTCCGGTCTTTGCGACCCTCGGATATCTCGACACCCAGGCCGAGGAGTTCAAGCCGGACGCAGGCTTCGTCAGCCTCTTCAACGGCAAGGACCTCACCGGCTGGGGCTTCCGCGCCACGCCTCCCCGCAAAGGCGCGCCCAAGCCCGGCGCGCCGCTGTTCGTGGAAGTGAAGGCCGACCAATCTTTCGACGGCCAGACCGCGAGCTCCGACGGACGCTACCGCGCCATCAACGGACGTCTCGTCATCACGACGCCCGCCGAAGGTCGTCGCATTCAGGCGCTCTGGACCCAACTGGAGTTCCCGCAGGACTTCGTCCTCAAGCTCGAGTTCCGCGCCACGCCCAACGCCGACAGCGGCGTCTACCTGCGCAAACCGCAGTTGCAGTGCCGCGACTTCCTCGTCGCCGGCCCCTACAAGGACCTGAAGAAATACAAGGCTCAGGACTGGAACGAACTCGTCGTCACGGTGAAAGGCGGCGTCGCCCACGCCGAGTGCAATGGCGAGGTCATCGAGGACGCGCTCAAGGTGCCGGAGACCGGACCCATCGGCCTCGAAGGCGACCGCGGCCAGATGGAATACCGCCACCTGCAGATTAAGACGCTCGCCCGCTGAGTCGGAATCCGACTGACTGCGGACGATGCTCGAATGGATTCATAGCCACACCCTGCTGCCCGCCGACGGCTGGATCCTGCTGCTCGCCCTCTTCGGCGCACTCTGCATCGGGCTCTCGAAGTCCGGCCTCGCCGGGACGGCGACGCTCAACGTCGTGCTCATGGCTAAGATCTTCGGCGCGAAGCCGTCGGTCGGTATCGTGCTGCCGATGCTCATCGTCGCCGACCTGATGGGCTACCTGATCAACCGCGGAGGCGGCAGCTGGCGCCAGATCGTCCCAATGATCCCCGCGGCCATCGTGGGTGTCTTCGCCGGCTGGTTCCTACTCGACCAGGTCGATAACGGCACGGCCCGCATCGTCATCGGAGCGCTCATCCTCGCGCTGCTCGGCTTCAACGTACTCCTGAACCGTCGGCGCGAACAGCTCCTCGCGCTCACCCGCCATCGCACGTTCACCTGGGGCATGGGCTGGATCGCTGGCGTCTCCACCATGCTCGCCAATGCCGCCGGCCCGGTGATGACGGTCTACCTCCTGGCGCAGCGCCTAGAGAAAAAGGAACACCTCGGGGTGTTCTGCCGCTTCTTCCTTTTCATCAACCTCTTCAAGTTGCCCTTCAGCGGCAGTCTCGGACTTGTCACCGGACCGTCACTGATGACCAACCTTGTCCTGCTCCCCGGCGTGATCGCAGGCATCGTCCTCGGCTGGCAGATCCTGAAGCGCATCAAGCAGGACGCCTTCGAGTCCGTCTTGGCCTGGCTCACGGCCTTCGCGGCGGTCTGGCTGATCGTCGGCTGACCGCTTGACTCCGCTCGGCGCCGCGACGGAAATATGGGCCTCATGAAGACCGCCCTTCTCTTCCTCGTCGCCCTCGCCTCCCTCTCGCTATCGGCCGCTCCGCGCAAGCTCGCCGTCGGCGCCACGCCTGAAAGCGTCACTCGCGGTTTTGACGGCGACCTCTTCGTCAGCCTGATGGGCGTCAGCCGCAAGGCCGGCGACGGGGACGGCAAGGTGGTCCGCGTTCATGGCGAGACCGTCACCGACTTCGCCACGGGCCTCAATGACCCGAAGGGCATCGTCTTCGCAGGCGGCTTCGTCATCACGGCCGACTTCGACACGGTCTGGAAGATCGACGCCAAGGGCAACAAGTCCGTCCTTGCCGGTCCGAAGGATTTCCCGACCGCCCCGACTTTCCTCAATGACGTCGAAGTCGAACCCTCCGGCCAGAGCATCCTCGTGACCGACATGGGCGCCGTGACCAAGATGCGCGACGCCAACAACAAGCTCTTCGCCGTCGACAGCCCTGAGCATAAAGCCATCCCGGTCATCGCCCGTCTCTTCCGCGTCACCCTCGACGGCAAGGTCACCGAAGTCATCGCCCCGAACGCCCGCATGCTCAACCCGAACGGCGTCGACGTCCTGAAGGACGGCCGCATCCGCCTCGCCGAGTTCTTCACCGGCGACGTCCTGGAGTATAAGGACGGCGCCTTCACGACCATCGCCAAGGGTCACCGCTCCGGCGACGGCATCGTCCACGACTCGAAGGGGCGCTTCTACATCTCCGAAGTCATGTTCGGCCGCGTCACCCGCTATGACGCCGACGGCTCGCATCCGGCCCTCCTCTCGGAAGGCCTCGAACTTCAGGCCGCCGCCGACATCTATGTCGATGAAGCCCATGGCCAGTTGATCATCCCCGACAGCAAGGCCGGCCAGCTCGTCTTCATCGGCCTGTAAGGGCCTTAAGGGCGGGGGCATGGGTCGGGATAGGGGTAGGGCTGGAAAACACTTTCCAACCTTTCCCCTATCCTGCTGTCTTAACGAGATGGGTCTACCCCGACCCCTTCTTTTGTATGCGTAAACTGCTCAGTCTCTTTCTCCTGGTCCTCGTCGTCGACGCACGAGCGCTCGAGCCAATCGCAGCCTTCAGTCAGGACAGCCGCATCCTGTTCCAGGGCGATTCTATCACGGATGGGAATCGCGGCCGCTCGCTCGACCCGAACCACATCCTTGGCCACGGCTACGCGTTCATCATCGCGGCCCGCCATGGCGCCGCCTTCCCGGAACGGAAACTCGACTTCTACAACCGCGGGGTGAGCGGTAACACGGTGCTCAACCTCGAGACGCGCTGGGCCAAGGACACCCTCGCGCTTAAACCTGACCTGCTCTCGGTGATGATCGGCGTGAACGATAACGGCAAAGGCGTCGCCCTCGAAACCTACGAAGCCACTTACGATAAAATCCTCACCGAGGCCCGGGCGCAGAACCCGAAGCTCAAGCTCGTGCTGATGGAGCCGTTCGTCCGCCACCCCGGTAAGCCCGTGCCCGAAGGCATTGTCGCCCGGCAGGCCATCGTGGCGAAGCTCGCCCTGAAACACGGCGCCGCCCTCGTCCGACTCCAGAAACTCTTTGATGACGCCGCCGCCAAGACCGCCGATGACTACTGGGTCTGGGACAGCGTCCACCCCACCTACCGCGGCCACCAGCTGATGGCCGACGAGTGGGAGCGGGTCGTCCGGGAAACCTGGAAATAAACGAGCAGATTTGAGCAGCGTCGCTGGAAGGTCTGGCTGGCATCTGCTCATTCTGACATCATCCTGCAAAAGTCCGACATGCCCCTGCGTCGCCTCACCCTCCTCCCCTTCCTCGCCGCCCTGGCTTTCGGTGCGACCCCGGAGGCGCGTATCGACGAGAAACACCGGGCCTTCCTCAAGGAATACTGCGTGGAGTGCCACAACGCCGACAAGCAGAAGGGCAAGCTCCGGCTGGATGACATCCCCTTCACCCTGGACACGGTGCAGTGGGCCGATCGCTGGCAGAAAATCCTGAACCAGGTCAACTCGGGGGAGATGCCGCCCGACGACTCCAAACAGCCGGCTTCGGTCGCGAAAGCCGATTTCCTGGAAATGCTCTCGGGCACGCTGGTCACCGCGCGCAAGACGATCGGCGACGCCCGCGGCCTGATCACGATACGGCGACTTAATCGGCGCGAATACAAGAACACCTTACGGGACCTGCTCGGCGTCGACCTGCCCGTGAATGAACTCCCGGCCGACGGTGGCGCCGGCTCCTTCGATACCGTCGGCTCATCCCTCTTCATGTCGTCGGACCAGTTCGAGCGCTACCTCGCTCTCGGGCGTCAGGCGATCGATGAACACTTCATCCGTTTCGGTCAGCCAACGAAAGCCTTGAAGGTCCATCTAGAAGCCGAGGACTACGCCACGCCTCGGATCACCAAATCCTACGCGGAACGCGTCGACTGCCACGATCGCTATGTCGCGTGGACGACCGCCGTCGATGCCGCCGCCGCCAAACCAGAAAACGTCGCCATCGTAGCCGCCATCCAAGCCGAGAAGAAGGGCGCCAAGACCCACCGATACTTCGAATGGAAAAGGATTCCCGGAGCACCTTCGCCCGAGAAGTTCGGCTACATCGATGAGATCCACGCGGACCAGCAGGGGCGGCGCAACTGGGTGCTCTCCGCCCCTCAGCAAAGGGCCTATCTCGATCACCCGGCCTCCAAGACCGGTTCCTTTCTCACCTACGCGGACGTCTTCGCCAACCCGCATCAATCGTTCAACGTGCCGTTCAGCTGGCCCGCCGGAAAGTACACCCTCCGCGTCCGGGTCGCCGGAACCGCCAACACCCCGAAATCCCGACACTTCCTCGAGTTCGGCCCCTTGCAAGGAGCCGTCGCCAGCACCCATGAGGTGACGGGGACGATGGAAGCGCCTCAGCTCCTGGAATTCCCCATCGACATCGTCAACGGCGGCAGCCGCGGGTTCTTCCTCCGCGAACGTGGCTCTTTCGATTCCAACGAACGAGCCCTCGAAATCTTCGGCGAAGCGCATCGACGCAATGGCATTGGACCCGAGTTCGCCCTCTGGATCGATTGGATTGAGATCTTCAACGCCGATAGCGCGCCCTCCACCCTAAAAGAAAGACGCGAAGTCGAACTGCATGCCAACCGGATGGTCGGCGGCACCTACGATGGTTACTTCAAGGGAGGTAATGAGGCCGCCAAGGCCTTCCTCGCCACGGGGAAGCCGCAGAAAGGCATTCCCGACGCGCAAGAGGCCAAGTTCCGGGTAAAGGTCTTCGGACAGCATGGACCCAGCTTTGAACGTTACCTCAACGACCCCCTCACCAAGACCGGCGCCTACCTGACGATTTACAACGTCCACACCGAGGAGGTCATCACCCTGCCGCCAGATCAACCTTCTAACTGGCTGAAGACCCAGCACACCATCGAGAATGCCCCACCCGGACAATACTTAGTCCGCTTCCGCATCGGAGCGCTCAAAGACGCGCCCAAGGAACGCCGCTTCGTCGAACTCGGTAGCCGCAAGTCAGGCGAAAAGGATTTCACGCTGCTGCAGGCCTTCCAGATCAGTGGCACCACCGACGAACCCCAGACCATCGAGTTCGCTGTCAACCTGACCACTGACAGCCCGCGGACCTTCGTGCTGCGCGAGAAGCGCGACGTGAAACTCGACTTCGAACTCTACAATCTCGCCCAGAAAACCACCAGCGTGGGTCCGCCCTCCGCCCTTTGGATTGATTGGGTCGAATGGGAAGGCCCGCTGAAGACACTGGCCGCCAGGGCGCCAGCGACACCGCTACTTTCAGCCAACACCCAAGGCCTCCCGGAACGGGATCATGCCCGTGAGGTCATCGCGAAGTTCGCGCTCCGGGCTTTCCGCGACAAGAGCCCCGGCGCCCCCTACCTCGATAAGCTCGTGGCGCTGTATGACGCGCGCCGCAAAGCAGGCGCAAGTTTCGAGAGCGCACTGAAGGACCCGTTGAGCGTCATCCTGACTTCGCCCGGCTTCCTCTACCTCGCCGAACCCAACGAGGAGAAGACGGTGCGACCGCTCAACGATAATGAACTCGCCGTCCGGCTTTCTTATTTCCTGTGGAGCGCCCCGCCCGACGACACCCTGCTCGCCCTCGCCCGCACTGGGGACCTGAAGAAACCCGCCGTCCTCGCCCGCGAAGTCGATCGCATGCTCGCGAGCCCCAAGGCGGATGAATTCGTCCGCGGCTTCGTCCATCAGTGGCTTGGCCTGGCACGTCTCGACTTCTTCCAGTTCGACACGAAGCAGTATCGTGATTTCGACGATAGCACCAAGGGCGCGGCCCGTCAGGAGGTCTACGAAACCTTCGCCCACCTCCTCCGCCAGAACGAAAGCCTGACCAAACTGATTAAGAACGACCAAGTCTACGTCAACGGCCTCCTCGCCAACTACTACGGACTGGACGGCATCGCCGGCGATAGGTTCCGGATGGTGAAGCTGCCGAAGGATTCTCCGCGCGGCGGCCTGCTTGGCATGGCGGCAATCCTCGCCATGGGCAGCAACGGCCGCGACACCAGCCCGGTCGAACGCGGTGCCTGGGTCCTCCGCAAGATCATGCACGAGCCCCCGGCCCCGGCCCCGCCGAACGTCCCGCAGCTCAACCGTCTCGAAAACAAGATCCTCTCCACCCGCGAACGCTTGGCCGCCCACCAAGAGCAGCCCCAGTGCGCCCAATGCCACCGGAAGATCGACCCCATCGGCTTCGGCTTCGAGAACTTCAACGCCGCCGGCAAGTGGCGCACCGCAGAGACCTACGAGAAGAAAGGCGTCGGGAGCAAGACGTGGCCCATCGACCCCGCCGGCACTTTCTACAAGGGATCCAGCTTCAAGGACTACTTCGAGTTACGCGAACAGCTCGCGGCCAAGCCCGAGAAATTCGCCCGCGGCTTCAGCGAAGCCCTCGTCGAATACGGCATGGGACGCCCGTTCGGCTTCCTCGATGAACCGCTCGCCGTGGAGATGATCACCCAGGCCCGCTCCCAGGATTACCAGATGGCAGCGTTCATTCGCGCCCTCGTCCTCTCCAAAACTTTCCAAACCAAATAACCATGAGCTCCTCCCACCTCAGTCGACGGCACTTCCTCCGGGCCGCCGGTACGCTGATCGCCCTGCCCGCGCTCACCTCGATGGGCTTCAAGGCGTTCGCGGCCGAGAAAGCCGTCACCCAGCCGAAGCGCATGGTCTTCCTCGGGTTCGGCTACGGCGTCACCAATGAGACCTGGTTCCCCAAGCTGACCGACACCGGCGCCAGCTACGCGCTGCCGGAAGGCCTCGCTCCGCTCGCCGTGCACAAGAAAGATTTCACCCTCGTGCAGGGCCTCTCGAATAAGTTCAGCGACGAAGCCCATTGGGGCAGCACGTTCTGGCTGACGGGCGCCAACCGCTATTCCGAGCCGGGTCAGAGTTTCCATAACGGTATCTCCGCGGACCAAGTCGCCGCCGCGAAACTCGGCATGGACACCCGCTACGGCTCCATCCGCCTCGACTGCGCCAACGCGGTCGACTCCGGCCACGGCCCAGGCTCGATGGCTTGGGATGCGCGCGGCAAGCCGATGGCGGGGCACGAAAACCCCGTCGCGGCCTACCACCGTCTCTTCTCCGACGAGACCATGCCGCTCGCCCAGCGCCAGGCCCTGCTCGCCCAGCAGCGCAGCGTGCTTGATGCCGTCCTCGAAGACGCGGCCCGCGTGCGCCGCGGACTCTCGCGCAGCGACGTCGATAAGCTCGACGAATATTTCCAAAGCGTGCGCGACATCGAACTCCGCCTATCGAAAGACGAGCAATGGCTCGATCGCCCCAAGGCCCGCGCCCCCTTCCCGGAACCCAAGCCCGGCCTCGCCGGCAAAG
>Ga0209298_10001537_pt1 | contig 14941 bp, 9 predicted proteins | sample S_140806_EF_Meta_FD_187325 | JGI IMG/M metagenome (GOLD analysis project Ga0209298, IMG submission 187325) | Freshwater microbial communities from Lake Simoncouche, Canada to study carbon cycling - S_140806_EF_MetaG (SPAdes) (version 2) | ecosystem: Environmental > Aquatic > Freshwater > Lake ...
CCCGGACATCATTCCGCCCCTCGTCGATGTGGGCCCCGGTTGCCCGACCGGCGTCGTCAGCGGACTCGGCGCGGCGTTTCCCGCGAAGTATCAACATGCGATCTATGCCTGCGATTGGACCTACGGCACGCTTTACGCTGTCGTGCTCACGCCGAAGGGCGCGGGCTATGACGCGAAGCTAGAGGAGTTCGTCTATGGCAAGCCGCTGCCGCTCACCGATGCCGTGATCGGCAAGGACGGCGCGATGTATTTCGCCATCGGCGGACGCCGCACGCAGTCGGCGCTGTATCGCGTGACCTATGAGGGCAAAGAAAGCACCGCGCCTGCCGCCGCGCCCGTGGAGACGCCGGAGCACAAGCTGCGTGTCGAGCTGGAGCGCCTGCACGAGGAAGGCACTGGCCCCGAGGCCATCGACCAAGCGTGGCCGCATCTCGGTCATGCGGATCGTCTCGTGCGCTACGCCGCCCGCGTGGCCATCGAGCGTCAACCCGCGAAGCTGTGGGCCGCGCGTGCGTTGAAGCAAAGCGAGCCCTGGGCCGTGATCGAAAGCGGTGTCGCGCTCGCTCGCATGGGCGGCAAAGAACATCAGGCCGCGCTGCTCTCGACGCTCAATACGCTCGACTTTGCGCAGCTCGATACCGCGCAGCAGCTCGCGCTCGTGCGTGTGTATCAAATTAGCATTGCTCGCAACGGCCTTCCGGAAGGTGATTCGCTCGCGAAGACCATCGCACGGCTCGATGCGTTGTTTCCCGCAAAGACGAACAACTTGAATCGCGAGCTGTCGCGCACGCTGGCGGCGCTTGGCTCCTCCGAAGTCATCGCGGAGACGATCCAGCTCATGCGCACGGCGAAGGACGATCCCGTGTCGTGGCTCTCCGTCGAACGCATGGCTCGCAATGACCGCTACGGCCCGAATTTCCTCCGCAGCGGCGATGCACGGCCCAACCAACAACAGATCGCCTATGCGTATGGCCTGCGCTTTGCGAAGAACGGCTGGACGCACGAGCTGCGCCGCGAGTTCTTCGAGTGGTTTGCCAAAACGGGTCCGTGGCTCGGCGGGAATCAGTTCCGCGGCTTCCTCGACACCATTCGCAACGATGCGCTTGCCTCCGTGCCGGACGCGGAGGAGCGCAAACAGCTCGCTGTGCTTGCCACACCCAAGTTCATCGCCACCAAGCCCGAGGCGATCAAACCACCGAAAGGCCCCGGCAAGGCCTACACCGTCGATGAAGTCACCGCTTTGGCCTCGAACGTGCAAAGCGGCCGCAACTTCGACCGCGGGCGCGAGCTTTTCATCGCCGCAGCTTGTCAGGCCTGCCATCGACTCGGCAACGAGGGCGGCGGAGTCGGCCCCGATCTCACCGCCGCCGGCAATCGCTACACGCTGCGCGACCTCGTCGAAAACATCGTCGATCCCAGCAAGGTCATCTCCGACCAATACGAGAGCAGCATCCTCACGCTGAAAAACGGCAGCACCGTCATCGGCCGCATCACCGCCGACGAAGGCGGCATCCTCCAAGTCGCCACCAACCCCGCCGCCCCCGGCCAGACCACCGACGTCCGCCACGACACCCTCCAAAGCCGCCAAGTCTCGCCGACTTCGCTCATGCCTCCCGGTTTGATCAACGCCATGAACCCCAACGAAGTCGCCGATCTGCTGGCCTACATTTTGTCCGGTGGGGACAAGCGCGGGAAGATGTTCAAGAGGTGATCGCGTTGCGTTTGCGAGCTGGAAAGCTGACTCCCTCAGGCTCTACGCTGGCGCCTTGGTGCCATTCACACGGGCAGGCTACCGTTGCCAGCAGGCCAGGAGAGGCCTAAGATGGCCCCCGAATGAGTCACCTGCCTGAAACAACTCCTCAGCATTACCTCACCGGAACGTCCGCGATGACGATCCCGGACGGGGAGGCTTGTTTTGTGAACTGGCACTTCACGGACACCTTTCTCGGCGGCAAGGCCAGTTTTCGAGTCGCAGGTCGCAATTTCCCCGACACCTCGGCGCTGCTCGGCTCCGCAGGAGTGCGCGAGTGTTCGGACATCCTCCGTCGCAGTGGTGTGGAGCTGCCGCCCAGCCGCGCTTTTTATGCGGCCAACCGTGACCGCGCGTTGATGGACCTGGTGCTCGCCAACTTGCAGCAGGGACGAAGCCTGCAACATCTGCGCATTGAGGACTTTGCCGACTCGGAGGCCGAGGAGGCTCATTTGCAGGAAGTGCTTCGCGACCTGCGTGACCGACTCGGTGCTTCGGAGCAGGCGCGCATCATGGCAGACTGGTTGCAGGCCCAATGAACTTCACCGAAGCCCAGCAAAGCCATCTCCGCGTGATGCGCGAGGTCTTGCACTCGGTGCAGGACACACCGCTGGTGCTCAAGGGCGGCACCGCGTTGCTCGTCTGCTACGGCCTTGATCGCTTCTCGGAGGATCTCGACTTCGACGCGCCCAAGAAGCTCAATCTCGAGAGCCGCATGGAGACCGCCTTGTCCCGCACCACTCGGCAGCTCAAAATCACACGCACCAAGGACACGGACACCGTCCAGCGCTACCGTCTCGAATACGAGCATGGCACGACGCTCGGCCGATTGAAAGTGGAAGTGTCCTGCCGCGATGCAGCAGCCGCCGCGAACGACGTGATCGAGGTCGCTGGCGTGCGCACCTATCGCGTGAGCCGGTTGATCGAGCAGAAAATCAACGCTTTGGAGAACCGAACCGCTGCGCGAGATCTCTTTGATGTGCATTTCCTCGCCCGACGCCACGCAGAGGCATTCAGCTCCCAGGCACGCGAACGTCTGCGTGAGCTAACCTCGGATATCAACAGACTCGAAGGACGCTTCCGGCCCGCCTTTGAGGAGGACGACCTCTTCCGCGATCAGGCGGACATCGTTCCCGGCTTGGTGTTGGAATTGCACACTGCCATGGCTTGAGGCGGCTTGCCAGATCCGACACAGCTTTTGCTGGCATGTTTTGTGTGAAGGCCGCGTTTAACCACGCGACCAACCATGAAACGCCTCGTTTTCCTCTCCCTGCTCCTGCTGTCCCCGGCTTTCGCCCAGGACGGCTTCAAACCGCTCTTCAACGGCAAAGACCTCACCGGCTGGGATGGCAATCCCGAGCTGTGGAAGGTCGAGAACGGCGAGATCGTCGGCCACACGACCGGACCGGAGCAGCTCGCGTATAATCAATTCCTCATCTGGCGCGGCGGGAAGGTGAAAAACTTCGAGTTGAAGGCGAAAATCCGCCAGAAGGGCAACAACACCGGCATCCAATACCGCAGCAGCGAGAATACCGACAAGAAGTGGTCCATCCGCGGCTACCAGTGCGACATCCACCCGAACGCGCCTTACCGTGCGATGATGTATGAGGAAGGCGGACGCGGCATCGTCTCGCAAAACGGCCAGAGCGTCGTCATCGACCCCTCCGGCGTGAAGTGGCTCGCCAGCGAGCGTGACCCTGTCGAGGCCGATATCGCCGAGTGGCATGAGTACACCATCATCGCGAAGGGAAACCACCTCGTGCATCAGATCGACGGCAAAACGACGATGGAGCTCACCGACTTCGAAGAGGCCAAACGCTCCCTCGAAGGCCTCATCGCCATCCAAATCCACCGCGGCCCCGCCATGGAGGTCCACATCAAGGACGTGATGCTCAAAGAGCTGCCCGAGGGCGGTGTCATCGACTTCGCCAATCACCCCATCCCCAGCGACGCGCAGATCATCGAGGCGAAGGCACCGAAGAAGGGGAAGAAGGCAGCGAAGGCGAAGTGAGTCATCTTGGATTAGGGACTTGGATTCTCCTTCCACGGCGGAGAGGCCACTGAAAATTTATCCTTTTCAAAAGGAGAAACGATTTCCTTCGGCTCACCAAGTAGGCGGTTTCACGAAGCTGCCGTGGCTGTCCGCCAGCGAAGGCGGTAGCTGGGCGTTGGCGAGCTGGTTCCATGACACATGCCAGCGTCCTCCCCTTAAAAAATGCTGGGGCAGCCCCCGAAAGAGCTGCCCCGCGTCCTGTCACCGAGGTGAACAAGATAGATGTGGTATGAGTATAGCCGGGCACAAGTGCATTTTGCAAGTGAGCATTTGAATCGTCTGCGGTTGAGGTAGGATAAAATGCCCACCTTGCCAGATCCGACACAGCTTTTGCTGGCATCTTTCGTGAGAAACGGACGTTTAACCACGCCACCCACCATGAAACGACTGCTTTTCACCTCCCTGCTCCTCTCCGCCCTGGCTTTGCCGTGCTCTTTGATGGCCCAAGACGCCAAAGGGAAAGGAAAAGGCAAAGCCAAGCCCAAGCGTCCAGACGCCGTCGGCCCGGCCATTGGTGCGAATGTGGCCACGCCGGTCACGAACATCAAAACGCTGCCGGAATTCAAAGTGGAGCTGCTTTATAGCGTGCCCGGAGGTGAGCAGGGTTCCTGGGTGAACCTGTGCACCGACGATCAAGGCCGCATCTATGCCAGCGATCAATACGGCGGCCTCTATCGCTTCGCCGCACCTGCCGCAGGCCAGCCGCTGAAGCCTGCGGACGTGCAAAAGCTGCCCACCGATATCCGTGGCGTGAACGGCATGCTCTTTGCCTTCGGAGCGCTGTATGTCGGCGTGAACGATTACGAGAAAAAGATCCCCAGCGGCCTCTACCGCATCACCGACAGCAACAGCGACGAGATTCCGGACAAGGTCGAGATGCTGCGTGAATTCGACGCCAGCAGCGATCACGGCGTGCACGCCATTTTGAAGACACCCGATGGCAAAGGCCTCTACCTCATCACCGGCAACAACGCCGTGCTCAAAGAAGGCCCCGTCGCCGGAACACCTGCTTCTTCGCCCGTGGCGAAGCTTTGGGGGGATGATCATCTCCTTCCGCGCATGCCCGATGGTCGCGGCCACAACCGCCACGTCATGGCTCCTGGCGGCATCATTTACCGCCTCGATCCCGAGGGCAAGAAGATGGAAATCTTCGCCAGCGGCTTCCGCAACATTTTCGACGGCGGTGTGAATCGCGATGGCGAACTCTTCACCTACGACGCCGACATGGAGTATGACTTCAACACGTCGTGGTATCGCCCCACACGCATCAATCACGTCGTCAGCGGCGGCGAATACGGCTGGCGCAACGGCGCAGGCAAGTATCCCGAGTTCTACTATGACAACCTGCCTGCCACGCTGAACATCGGCCCCGGATCGCCCACCGGCACCACCTTTGGTTACGGCGCGAAGTTCCCCGCGAAATACCAAGAGGCCTTTTACGTGCTCGACTGGAGCTGGGGCAAAATCTACGCCGTGCATCTGAAGCCCAACGGCAGCACCTACACCGCCACGAAGGAAGAATTCGTCACCGGCGGCCCACTGCCGGTCAGCGATGCCATCATCGGCAAAGACGGCGCGATGTATTTCACCATCGGCGGCCGCCGCGTGCAGAGCGGGCTGTATCGGGTGAGTTATGCGGGGAAAGAGAGCACTGCGCCAATGACCATCGTCCGATCTTCATCAATAGGTGAAGAAGAGTCTGGTCGCTACACACGCCGCTCACTCGAAGCCTTCCACGGCAAACAAGACCCCAAAGCCGTCTCCACCGCCTGGGCGCCTCTCAGCAGCACCGACCGCTACATCCGCGCTGCAGCACGCACCGCTCTGGAGCACCAGCCCGTCGCTGAATGGGAAGCCAAAGCCCTCGCGGAAACCAACGTCACCGCGCAACTCGAAGCCCTTCTCGCCCTCACACGTGCCACTGGCATGTGCCCCACGCATCGCGCCGCTGATCACGTCGTGAACAACGCCATGCGTGACAAACTCTGGGCCGCGATGCTCAAGCACGACTTCACCAAGCTCACACCCGAGCAACGCCTCGCCTACGTGCGCCTCACGGAGATCGTTTTGCATCGCTTCGGCAATCCGGACGACGCCACCTTGGCCGCGATCATCGCCAAGCTCGATCCCGCGTATCCGGCGGACAACTTCGAGCTCAACTGGCTGCTCACCGAAACGCTCGCCCACCTCCAGGCACCGAATGCCGCCGCGAAAGGCATGGCGCTCATCGCCACTGCCGAAAGCCAGGAGCCGCAGGTCGAATACGCCCGCAGTCTGCGCTTCCTCAAAGCCGGCTGGACGCCGGAACTGCGCAAGCAGCAGCTCGAGTTCTTCCTCAAAGCCGCGAACTACAAAGGTGGCAGCAGCTTCGCCATCTTCATCGACTTCATCCGCAAAGACAGCCTCGCCACCTTTACGCCGGAAGAGACCGCGCAGTTCGCCGAACTCATCGCCAAGAAGCCCGAGGTGAAATCCGCCATCGAAAACGTCGGTGCCATGTTTGTGGGCCGCACGCCGACGATGTGGACACTCGATGAACTCAGCGCCGCCGCCAAGACCGGCATGAAAGGCCGCAGCTATGACAACGGCCGGAAGATGTTCAGCGCCGCCGCCTGCTACACCTGCCACCGTTTCGGCAACGCCGGCGGCATGACCGGCCCCGACCTCACCGGGGCGGGCGGTCGCTACAGCCCGCACGACCTGCTCGATCAAATCATCAACCCCAGCAACGTCATCAACGAGCAGTTCGCCCCCATCGTCGTCACCAAAAACGACGGCAGCATCATGACCGGCGTCGTGGTGAATCTCAGCGGCGACGGCGTCACCCTCAACACCGACCTCACCGACCCCAACCAGCGCGTGAACGTCGATCGCAAAGAAGTGAAGAGCATCGAACTCAGCAAAGTCTCTCCCATGCCCCCGATGCTCCTCGCCATGCTCAAGAAAGACGAGATCCTCGACCTCCTCGCCTACGTCCTCAGCGGCGGAAACAAGGAGCACGCGATGTTTGCGAAGTAGCTTCGTTCACCCGTGAGGGTAAGGTGAGGGCTCATGGAAATGGATTCAATCGAACCGCCTTACCGGCATGGAGGTCCGCTCGGCGGCGCACGATTCAAGGTGCAGCCAGAGGACTTCATCGTGGAGGAGTTGCTGGGCTTTGAACCCTCGGGTGAGGGTGAGCACTGCCTCGTGTGGGTGGAGAAGCGTGATCTGGATAGCAATGCGGCAGGCGCACGGCTGGCGGATGCGCTCGGGCTGCGCCGGAGGCTGGTGAGTCATTGCGGATTGAAGGACCGGCAGGCAGTGACGCGGCAGTGGTTCAGCCTGCACATGCCGGGGCAGCCCTCGCCGGAGCCTGCGGCACTCGAATCGGAAGGCCTGCGCGTGCTGCGCATCACCCGAAACACCCGCAAGCTGCGGCGCGGCATTCATTTCGGCAATCGCTTCACCATTCGACTGCGTGAGCCGAGCTTTGACCTCGCGGCAGCCGAGCAGCGATGGCAAAAGATCGTGCTCGATGGCGTGCCAAACCTCTTCGGCAGCCAGCGTTTCGGCCACGAAGGCCGCAATGTGGAAAAGGCGCTCGCCATGTTTCGCGGTGAATTCACGCCGGGGGATCGTCTGCTGCGTGGCTTGCTGCTTTCCAGTGTGCGCAGCCATCTTTTCAATGCGGTCGTGGCGGAGCGAATGGAGCGCGGCATCTGGGATCATGCCTTGCCGGGTGAGGTGTATGGCTTTCCTGACAACGGCACGCTGCTGCTCATCAGCAATCAGCGCGGCGATGAACCGCAACGCTTCGCCGAGGGCAAGGTGGAGCTCACCGCGCCGCTCTGGGGCAGTGGCGAGCTACACAGCGCGGATGAGGTGCATGCGCTGGAACAGGAGGTAGCAGCACGCTTTCCTGAACTCACCGCTGGCCTGGAAGCTGCGGGGCTGCGCCAAGAACGACGTGTGATGCGGCTGCGTCCGCTGAATCCCGCTCTCATCTCGCTACCGGATGCTGATTTGCAGTTCAGCTTTGATCTGCCACGCGGAACGTATGCCACCACCGTGCTGCGTGAGCTGGCGGAACTCCTCACGGTGGCAGCGCAAAGCCGCGACGAGTGAAAACCTCCTGTCGCATCTCATCGCCGAATGATTCGAGGATTTCGGCCACTTCAGCGGCTCCTTCGCTCTGAAATGCACCGCGAGCATCGAACGTGAGATTTTCCATCGTGAGCCGTTTCGCCCGCACGACGGCTGTTTTCGCGATGAGGCCCATTTGGGGTTCCGCGAGCCGCCGGACGAGTACGTTGTCCATTTCCAGCTCGCAGTGCTTATCCTCACGGCCGGTCACGCTGAAAGGGTTTTGTGCTTGGGACAGCACGAGAGCATTCGTGAGCCGATAGCGACCGTCATCGAGGAAATAGAGGTCAAACGCGTGGCAGTCCGCGATGAAGACGCGGTGGTAGCTCGTCTGTGCCGTGCCGGTGTCGCAGATGCCCGTGCTGTTACCGATGCTCACAAAGCCATCCACGCGATACTGCGCTGATTCATGCGCACTGATGCCGTCGTCGCCACATTCGATGGCGCGGATGTTTTCAAAGACCACGTCGCGGCAATCGCCATGGATGTTGAAACCGTCGTTGTAGGGATGCGTCGCCGTGAGGTTCTTGATGACGAGATGCGCATTGTCTCCGCTGAACTGCACACCCGCGCTGCGCATCGGCGCGGAGACGTTCACGAGCTTCTGGTTCTGAGCCAGCTTGATGAAGAAGGTGCCGTAAATCGCCTTTGATGGTGGTTTCTCGCGGCTTGGGTCCTTCACAAAGGTCCACTCGCCATGTTGAAGCTCCTCCGGCTTCTTGAGCGGAGCGCTTCGACCTTTCGAAGTGCGGCCCATGAGCTGCATCTTGCCATCAAAGAGGAAAAACCACCTCCCGATGACTGCCTCGTTCAGTGCTGGCATGAGATCATCATTGGCAAAAAGGCCAGATGAGACCTCACGCCACTTCGCGGGATCAAGCGGATCACTTCCCTCCAGCGTCGCCCCATGCCCATCGAGCGTGATCGGTTTACTCGGCTCGCCCTTCTTGCCGTAGAAACCCGCGTAGTCACGGTACACCTTGGGTTCGAGATGGATTGTATCGCCGGGCATCGCTAGCTTGATGGCATGATGAATCGTCGGCACGTCCTGGCCGACGTGGATGTCACGGGCAGGGAGGGAGGAGAAGGAAAGCAGAACGGCGCAAAGCAGGAGACGCATGAAATAGGTAAGAAGCGGCCGAGCAGAGACTTCTTTCGCCTGAAGTCTAAGCCGTAACCATGCAGTCGGGCATACGAAATCGCGGCAGCGTCCTGGAGTGCTCCAGTCCTCTGGAGCTTTTCGCAGGCCTGTGGACGCTCGAAAGCGCCGGAGGCCCGGCGCACTCCAGAACGCTGCCGCGAGTCTTCACCCACGGGTGTTATCGAATCCTTGGGGAATCGTCTTCAACGCCATAGTTTCCGCTAAGGAACCGGCTTCGCCTCGACGGGCTTGTCGGCTTCCTTCGCAGGTTCTTCGGCAGGTTTTTCCGGCTCGGAGGTGGTTTCGCCGGCGCGGATCCATTGGAAGGTGCCGGGGTTCTTGCCGGGGACTTCAATCCATTCTTTGGCGTTCGCCTGACGAGTGCGGATCTTCCATTGTTCGTCCTGCACTTCCTGAAGGGCGCGGCCGGAGTCCTTGGCCTTCTGGCGCATGAGGAGCATGCGATCCTCGTTCTCGGCGCTCACCTGCTTCTTCACGTCCTCGCCCCACTTGCCAGCGGGCACCTGGCGGATGTCGAGCAGGCCGCGGTGGTTCTCGCCGACGAGTTCGTTGGCTTTGAAATTGAAGATCTCCGCCATGCGGTTGCGCATGCGGTTGTTGGCCTCGTCGAGGGCTTTGCCCGCTTCTTTGTCGGCGGGTTCATCTCCACGGTATTGGTACACGTCGAGGCGCATGTTGAGGTTCACCTCGAGCGGCTTCGGCGTAGTGATGGGCACCTCCGGCATCTGTTTGCAGGCCGCGAGAAGGCCGCACGCGAGGAGGAGCGTGAGGCTAGGGATTCTTTCTGGCCGCGAGACGGTGATCATAGACATTGATCTCGATGGTGCGCTTGCCGTCCGGACCTTTGAACCGCAGGTGACCGCGGCCCTCCCGCCCGTAGAAGCGTGCTTTGCCATCGACGCTGTCATAGTCGAAGTCACGCAGCGTTTCCAGCCCGATGCGGCGGATTTGATCGGCCATATCGCCACGCATGGGAGCGGGCAGTTCGTTGATGAGACTGTTCAGCGCGGCGATCTCGAAGCGGCCGTGGCCGTCGTTGAGGAATTCGGCATCGCCCTGGTAAAGCTCATCGCCATCGCCGGTGGCCACGATCTTGCCGGTGACGGTGCCATCAATCGTGAAGTACTCGGGGAAGAGCAGCTTCGTGACCGGCCCGCTGTTGATCTTGGTAGCGGCGATCCAGCCGTCCCAGGTGTAGCTGTCGTCGAGGTAGATGTTGAAGGCACCGTTCACATCGCCGGCATAGGCTTTGCCGTAAAAGCTGCCGTAGATGCCGTTGCGGTCGTAGGTGATGCTCAGGTGCGTGTTGTCCGCGTGGAGGTTCTTCCACTGGATGCGATCGGCCTGGAAGACCTCGACGACGTTGTTGTTTCGATCACGCATCGGCAGGTTGAAGCTCACCTTGCCACGGAGGTTGGTGAATTTGAGCTTCAGGTTGGCCAGCTCGCGGTCCTCCTGCGGGATTTGCAGCTCGGCCTGGAGTTCGCCGCTTTCCAGCCGCGTGCTGAAGCTGAAGGGAAACGGCTCGCCGAGGCCGCGGATGGGCACGCCTTTTGGCGCGATGGTCAGGTGGCCGTCACTCACCGAGAGCGTGTCCACGCGCCAACCGGGAGCTTCCGGTTTCGGTGGCTGCACGGGTCCCACGAAAGTGTCCGCCAGCTCAGGCTCGCCCTTCATGAACTTGCGGTAGTTCTCCACATACCAAAACAGATCCTCGCCGACGAAGAGCGTGGGCGCGATAATCTCCACGCGGTCGATGACGCGATGAAGGAGCCCATCGAGCGTGTAATGCACGCGGATTTCCGTCATCTCCGCTACGGCATTCAGCGGACGATGGGGCGAGGGAATGCGCAGGTTTTTCAAGGTGATGCGCTGTGGCTCCACATTCTCCGCGAGGCCTTCGAGATCGAGCGGCGTGTCCTTCGTGGCGAAGTTCAGATTGAAATGCACCGGCGGGAACTGCGGCGCGATCTCCTCCAGCGTCACACCGAAGTCGCTGATCTTCATTTCGCCCGCGTGCCAGCGCTGCGCGACGGCCTGCGCCTTCTCCTCCACGATCTCCGCCGGACCTCGAAACAAGGTCATGAGCGCATCGCCGACATCGACATGGCCGCCAGCGAGATCGATGCGCTCCACATGATGCTCACGCCACATCTCCGGCAGCTTGGTTTCCACCACCGCCGTCTTCAGCGAGGCCACGGGCACGTTCGCCCGCGAGGGAATCATGGCGCGAGCCTCCTGCACGGTGAGCTGGTGGAGGCCGCTGGCCATCGTTTTGACCTCGAAAGCCGTCTCCACCTCGACTCGATCCGCCAGCGGCACCACCACGCGAGCGGTGGCCTGGGTGATTTCGAGCGAGCCAAAGCCGAGGCGCTTCCAGAAGGGTAACTCCTTCATCGCAGGTTCTGCGGCGGCGGTGATCTTTTCAAACCACGGACCGTTCTCTGGATTCAGCGTGAGACGCGGCTCGTCGAGGTGGAGTGAGTCGATATGAAAACGCTCGCGAAGCTCATCCGGCACGATTTCGGCCTTCAGCACCTTCATCTGCAAAAACGGCTCAAAAGCCTGCCAGGCCGTTTGCAGCTCCAAAATCATGATTTGCTGCTTCTGCGCCGAGTGAAGGCTCGAATCGACCTCCCGCAGCTCGGCGGCGATTTGGAACGACCCCTTCACCGGCAGCTTCTTCGTCGCCTCAAAAGCCACATCCCCTTGCTCCAGGCTCAGCGAGCCGATTTGAACCTTCCGTCCGCTGGATGAACCGCCGTCTTTCAGCAGGGCATCTTCCAAAGCCTGCGTCCAGCGTACGCGAGGCTGGATGAGCTTGGAGTTGAGCACGGCCTCCAGCCCGCGTGCCTCAACGTGCAGGGCCGCCGCGCCGATCTCCCCTTCCCCGTTGGCTGGACGCAGTTGGAATTCCGTCACGTCGAGCTCATGCAGACCGAGTTTCACTTCCGAGCCACGCTGCCACAGCAGCTCACGGCCTTTCCACGAGAAGCGAAAGCCGAGATTCAGCCCCGCCAGATCCGCTGCGGTGAAGCGGACGTTTTGCAGCGAGGCCGAAAGCACCCGCACCTCATGGGGCCAGACATCGCCGGAGCTGCTCCCGCCCTTTGAGGCAAACCACGCAGGATCAATGGAAGCATTCGTTGCATGTAACTCGCTCACCTCGATGCCTTGCGCGGTCGTTTTCGCATTCAGCGTTAATTCCGCGAGCAAGGGATGATCCCGCCAGACGATATCGCGAGCCTTCAAATGGGCGTTTTGCACCTGCGGTGAAGCCCCACCGATCACGACACCTTCGATTCGCGTCTCGATCTTCGCCGAAAAAAGCAGGCCGTTCGCATCGCGAATGGTCACCGGTGTCTCGGTGAGTTCGAGGTGATCGATACTCCATCGTTGGCTGCTGCCACCACCGCCACTCGAGAGCTGGCGGAAGCGTTCCAGGTCCACGTCCACCTTCGCGCCTTCGAACGAGATGCTGCCGAGCTTGCCTGCCCGCAACTCACGCCAGTGCGGCGACCAATGAGCCTGCTCGATGGTGGCAATCTCCGTGCCATTCGAACGCCACCACGCTCGCATCTGGTCCAGTTGGAGTTCATGGCCGTCAAACTCGATGGTCTTCACCTCGATGACGATCTCCGGCACCACGCGGTCGAGCAGGAGATTCACCAGCCTCACCCGCTCCGTCCACGCCCACCAGCCGATGCCCGCGAGCGCCAGACCAATGCCCATCAAAACCACCATCACCCAACGCCACCATCGGCGGCGGGGTTTGACGGAAGACTGAGTGCTCATGCGGCGATGATACAACGATTTCGCCGGAGGGAAGCGGCAGGTTCAGGCTAGGCACGCGCATTTCGTGCCGAGAATCGAGGCCTTCACATGAAACTATCAGCGGGATGTGGGGCATCCGACAAAAACACCTGGAAGTGCTCAGCCACTTTGAATCACCGCAGAGGTACGATGGACACAGAGGTGCCTGATTTTGGAATTCTCTGTGTCCATCGTACCTCTGCGGTTCAAGTCTGGATCGCGTGGTTGTCCTGAAGGGTTCTAACCGCTAATGTGACGCTGATAAGACGCTGATGGCTGAATCTGATTATTAGCGTCTTATCAGCGTCACATTAGCGGTTCAGTGGTTGGGCTGAAATATCACCTGCGACCACCTCCAGCGTTTCATCGACGAGATTCATGCCTCGCCAAACGGCCAACTCGTCTGGATCATCACAGCGGATGCACAAGCAAGTGTCCTCATGCCCGCCTAGCCGACGAGCGAACTCAATACAGTCGATCTGAGCCGTCATCATCAGGCTCGAGTGGAAGGGAACACCCACCACCATGCCTGGGCGGATCGTGCCTTCCATTATCGTGCCAGCCAGCACGAAATACGGTCTGCCTTCGACCGTGAATGTGTTTTTGACGTGGAACTTGGGCATTGTTTATGATGACTCTCACGCCTCCTCCCACGCCTTCGCTCTCGCTAAAGCTCGCTGCCAGGTGGCGGTTTTGGCGGCGCGGAGGGTGGGTTTGAGCTTGGGGGTGAACTTTTGATCGGCCTTCCAGTGCTTGGCGATGTCGGCCTGGTTTTTCCAGAAGCCGGTGGCGAGGCCGGCAAGACAGGCGGCGCCGAGGGCGGTGGTTTCGTTGACCTTCGGACGGACGACGGGGACGCCGAGGAGATCGGCCTGCATCTGCATGAGGAGGTTGTTGAGGGAGGCACCACCATCGACGCGGAGTTCCTTCAGTTTGATGCCGGAATCGGCCTGCATAGCTTGGAGAATGTCGGCGACTTGGAGGGCGATGGCTTCGAGGGCGGCACGGGCGATGTGGGCTCGGGTGGTGCCGCGAGTGAGGCCGACGATGGTGCCGCGAGCATAGGCGTCCCAATGCGGAGCACCGAGACCAGCGAAGGCGGGCACGAGATAGACGCCGCCGGTGTCCGGAACGCTGGCGGCGAGCGTTTCGACCTCGGCGGAGTTTTGGATGATGCCGAGACCATCCCGCAGCCATTGCACGACAGCTCCAGCGATGAAGACGCTGCCTTCGAGCGCATACTCCATCTTGCCACCGATGCGCCAGGCGATGGTGGTGAGGAGTTTGTTCTTCGAGGTGATGGGTTTGGAGCCGGTGTTCATGAGCATGAAGCAACCGGTGCCGTAGGTGTTCTTCACCATGCCGGGCTGCACGCAGACCTGGCCGAAGAGCGCGGCCTGCTGATCGCCGGCGATGCCGGTGATGGGAATGGAGCCGCCGAGGAGTGTGGTGTGGCCGAAGAGGCCGCTGGAGTCCCGCACCTCGGGCAGCATGGAGGCGGGCACACCGAAGAGGTGGAGGAGTTTTTCATCCCAGCGACCTTTACGGATGTCGAAAAGCATGGTGCGGGAGGCATTGGAGACATCGGTGGCATGCACCTGGCCAGCGGTGAGGTTCCAGAGCAGCCAGCTATCGATGGTGCCGAAGGCGAGACGACCCTTCGCGGCGAGTTGTTTGGCCCCTTTGACGTTTTGCAGGATCCACTGGACCTTCGTGGCGGAGAAGTAGGCATCGACGACGAGGCCGGTTTTTCGCGTGATGAGGCGGTCGAGCTTCTTTTTGCGCAAGACATCGCACATCGGCGCGGTGCGGCGGTCCTGCCAGACGATGGCATTGCCCACGGGCCCGCCGGTTTCGCGATCCCAGACGACGGTGGTCTCGCGTTGATTGGTGATGCCGATGGCGGCGACATCCGCGGCGGTGGCTTTGGCCTTCACGAGCACCTCGCGGGCGGTGGCGAGCTGGGTGTCCCAGATGGCCTGCGGATCATGCTCCACCCAGCCGGGCTTGGGAAAGATCTGCGGGAACTCCTTCTGCG
>Ga0209298_10001538_pt1 | contig 14940 bp, 4 predicted proteins | sample S_140806_EF_Meta_FD_187325 | JGI IMG/M metagenome (GOLD analysis project Ga0209298, IMG submission 187325) | Freshwater microbial communities from Lake Simoncouche, Canada to study carbon cycling - S_140806_EF_MetaG (SPAdes) (version 2) | ecosystem: Environmental > Aquatic > Freshwater > Lake ...
TGTCCTTGTCCTCCTTGTTGACCTGCTTCGAGAGGCGGTTCGCTTCCTCCAGCACGGAATCGAGAATGGAGGCCTGCACCTGATTTTCCTGCATGCGACGCGCCTGACGCTCCTTCGAATCGGTGACGAAAAGCTTCTCAAACAACTCCGCCGGATTCGTCACGGGCGGCACACGCACGCCCGATTTCGTCCACGCGATCTGGCAGCCGCCATGGATGCCGCCTTCCGAACCCACCGTGAGCGCTGGAAACCGCGTCTCAAAGCCCACCTCGTCCGCAAGATACTGGTCAATGGTCACATTGCCCTCCGGGCGGTTTTGCGCCTCCGAATGCAGCACGCCAGAGAGGAACGAATGCACCGCGAAATGCCCGCCTTTGATGCCGTGATCGAGACCGCGATAGACCGTCATCTTGTCGCGAATGTCCCACAGTGGCTCCAGCAACGTCGTCTTCTCGTAGCTGCGGCCCTGGGTCGTTGGAAAGAGGCTCTTCGTCTGGTAGCCGAGCAGATTCCCGATCGCCACAAAGCGCCGAGCGCCCATGCCCGCGCCTTTCGCCGCCTGCACCGAGCCGCCGACGGTCTTGGCCATGAGCGAAGACATGCCCGGCAACGCCAGTGTGGTGCCGAGAGAACTGAGGAGAAAGTGACGACGATTCATGAGGGATTTTGGAGCCGAAGTGAACGCAGAGCTAAGCGGGCTTATTGCAGCTATTGCTTCGTGCTCAGTTCGCACTCACGGCTTCAGCCTGGCCCGCATGCGGTAAAACAGCTTCGCTCCGGCGATGGGCATTTCGGCGCGGTGGAGGCCGTCGGCGATGTGGGTGGCGATGGCGGCGGTGTCGGTCCAGGTGGCGAGGTCGGGGCTGCTTTCGACGTAAATCTCGAACTGATCGAGGTAGCTCACCGGCCACCAGCTTTCGATGCGGATCGTGGCTGCGGCGGGTGTACTGCTGCGTGTGCTGCTGAAGGTGAAGCTCACCGGTGCTCCGGTGGGCGAATGGGCGGCACGTAGCGGATCGGTGGCGGCGAGGTACTCGTGCAGGAGGCTGAAGCCGCTGGAGTCACCGATGTCGAAGGCCCCACGGCTGAGGTTGCCGTAGTGAAAGCGCTCCCAGGCATCGGCGAGCAGGTCGCCGTCGCTGTCGGTGCGGTCGGGCAGCTCGATAACTTTCAGGGTGGCGCGGGCGACGGTGATGGTGGCGTAGCCGCCGCGCACAGGTGTGTCCTCGTAGCCGATGACCTCCATGACGCTGCCGCTTTGCAGGTCCCACTGCTCCGGCAGCTCGTAGGGCGTGCCTTCGAGGTCGATGAGGCTGAAAGTGGTGCCGCCGCCGCTGAGCTGCGCGAGGGTGTTTGAGGCATTTTGGCTGACAAAGGCGAGCGTGCGTGTCACCGCGACGCGATTGAGGCCACTGGTGTAGCGGAGAAAGCTGGCCTTCATGAGTGCGTCGTTGGTTTCGGTGCTGCTGAGGCTGGTTTTGGCCTGGTAGGCGGCTGGGAGGGTGGAAAAGAGCAGCACCTGGCGCAGCGCATCCAGCGGGAGGTCGTACACGCCGGGCTCGGCATTCGCATACACGGCGCTGATTCGGTAGATGTCGCGGGCGAGCTTGCGCAGGGCGGTCATGCCTGCATCCGCCGGTGTGGTGACGGCGCTCTGCATCTGCGCATGCACGCTGTGGGCGACGTAGGGCGGCGGCCAACTGGCGCTGAAGTAGAAACCGGTGTCCACGGGGCCGGCGAGCTCACGCAGCTCGGTTTTGGTGATGCTGCGAAAGGTGTTCGAGCCGCGCTCGGTGGCACGCCAGGGGGTGAAGGTGGCTTTGTTGAAGGAAGTGCCGCGCTGGTTGAGTCCTTCGCCCAGGACCATCTCGGTGAGGGCAAAGGCGAGCACGTCATCCGCATCGAAAGAGGCGTCGGTGATGCTGGCGGGTGTGGCGGCGACGTGGGCGGCGCTCGCGGCGGCGATCCAGCGTGCGGACTCGGCGCTTTGCGTGGCGGCGGTGTTGTAGGTAAAGCTGACGCTCACAGGCTCGCGTGCGGGCACGGGGATGATTTGTACGAGTTCGCGGCCTTTGTCCTGATCAGTGTCGGCGGTGTTGATGGCAAAGTGCGTGCTGGTTTGCACGATGAGGAAGCGCTGATTTTCATACACCGGATGGCATTCGACGACTGCGGCGGTGCCCGCGCCTTCGAGCACGTCACGACCGAGCAGGGTGCCTTCGACGTCATAGACGCTGACTTCGGTGCCTGCGAGCGCATGGACCGTGACGCTGGTGCTCGCGGGGTCGATGGACTTGGGCGTGACGGTTAGGGTGATCTTGTCACGCGAGTCGGAGCGCAGCAGCGGCTTGCTGGCGCTGCTGGAGGGATTGGTGCCTGCGAGCAGCTCCGCGAGGTCGCTGTAGCCGTCGCCGTCGCTGTCGGCACCGCCTTCGGGGTCGAGGCCGTTGCTGTTTTCGACGAAGTCGGGCACGCCGTCGGCGTCGCTGTCCTGATCCTGCGGCTCGTTGGTGAGATCATAGCTAAAGCTCACGATGGGTGATCTGTCGCCGCTTTGCACGACGTAGGCTTGCAGCGTGGTGTCACGGGAAATGAAGATAGGCGTGCTGTAGGCGGAAAAACTGCCGCTGGTGCCTTTGCGGTAAAAAATCGTGGCTCCAGCAGGCACAGCGGCGGTGAGGGTGACGCTGACGGCCTCGCTGTAGGAGCCTGCGACGGGCTCAGCGATGACGTCATTGCTCCAGGCACCTGCGCGGCTGCTCAGGGCGAATAAACTGGTGTCCGGCGTGATTTGATTCACCAGCGCCGCAGCACTGCCGAGGGGCAGCGGGGTGATGTCCGCACTGAAACTGCTGCCCAGGCCGGTGGCGGCACTTTGATAGCGCAGCGCCGTGACGGTGGGTGGTGCGCCGGCGAGATTGGCGAGCGTGGTCCAGTCACCGGCACGCAGGGCACCGAGGAAGAGGGCGTTTTCATTCCGCAGCGGCGCGGAGTCAAAGAGCAGCACCGTGGGCGAGCTATTGCGGGGACTAAGCGTGTTGAGCGCACCATGTGAGAGCAGTGAAAGGGTGGTGCCGTCGTCATTGAAGAGGGCGTAGCGGCCTGTGGAGCCGTCCGCGCCGGTGGTGGTGAGTAAAAAGTGGCCGCCATCCAGCGCCACCGCGCCGGAGACGCTGCCACTGAGGCCTGCGAGGGAGATGGCGCGTGCGCCGCTGAAGCCGGTGCCATCCGCGTAGTTGAGCGAGCTGGCGGTGCCATTTTCATAGGCCACGAAGACACGGCTTTGGCCGCTGCTGAGGCGGTAGGTCATCAAAGTGGACACGGTGGCCGGCAGCGTGTGATTCGTGGCCGTACCGATGGTCCACGCGCCTGCGCTGCCGCCGAGGCGTGTTCCTTTGACCGTGGCGCTGCCGCTTTCCCAGATGAGCAGGTCTGCATAGGTCGATGCGCCGAAGAAACCGGTGGCCCACCAGCCAGAGGGCGGCGAAGGGATGTTGAAGCGCTCCGTGAAGACGTTCCCGCTCACTTCGCCGACGCGCAGCCGGTTGGTGGTGCGGCTCATGACGCCGAGGATGGGGGATGCACCGGTCTGCGGCACGAGGGCGTTCGGCTGCACCCATTGTTGATTGATGGTGCTGCCGATTCCGGGCGCGGCGATGGTCGTTCCGTCGTTGCGCAGGCTCACAAATGTGGTGGCGAGCGAGCCGGTGCCAAAGCCGTGCGTGATGACGAGGTCGTCATGCGCGGTGTTGCCAGAGCCGGGCACGTCCAGTGCGGTCACGGTGCGGCTGCCGGGGCCACCATTGACAGGGATCGGCGTCGTGTGCGCGGGATCCTCGGGATAGAGCAGGTGAATCTTGTTCGCGTTCGGGGTGGTGAGGGCCAACGCGTCCTTGGTGAGGCTGTCAAAGCGGCCACTGGTCACGCCGCTGAGGTTTTCCATGCCGGTGGCGATGTTTCCACCGCTCACCACGCTGCCGGGCGTCACGCGGTAGAGCACACGCACCATGCCGCTGTAGCGGTCGAGGATGGCGAGATCGACATCCCCATCGTCATCGTAGTCGCCGGGTGCGAGGAATTGCTCCGCGGACTCGGTGATGAAGTTCGCTCCGTGCAGCAGCGGCGCGGCGCAGAGGAGGGCAAAGAGAGAGAGTTTCAGCTTCATGGCAGCGTGCGGGTGGTGACGGTGTTGGTGGGGATGACGCGCTCGATCTCTTTGTCAGGTCCGTAGCGCACCAGGAGGTATTGATAGGCCGCGCCGGTGAGCACGGGATGGCGGTCGAGCAGCATGATGTCGTGCTTGGCTCGGTTGGCTTGCAGGCCGATGTAGGGGTCGTGGATCTCGATCTGTGGACTGCCGCCGCCGATGGCTTTGTAGGCGATTTCTTCCATCAAAGGCGTCACCTGCACCAGATCGCCGGAGACGCTGGGATACTTCGCATTGGGGATTTGCGTGCGGTACATCACCACGGGCAAAATGAGGCCTGGATTGGTTCTTTGGCCCTCTTCAGCCGTTTTGGTGGCACTGTTGGAGTACAGGTAACTTTCCGGCTCGGAGGCGGTATCGACGATGAGGATGTTCATGTTCGTTTTGTTCTCTCCGACGACCTGTTTGGCCTGCTGCGGGATTTCGCCGATGCGCACGCCCACGCCTTCCCACTGCGCGGCGGTGGTGGACATGTTGTTGGGGTAGTTGATGTAGGCGGCGCTGATGCTGCTGTGAAAGCTGCCAGTGGCAGGCGCGGGCCGTGCGGGCCAGGGCACATTCACGTCCGTGCTGCTGCCGGCGCTGAGCCAGCTAAAAGTCTCCGCGTTGCTGAAATCACCGCTGTTGCGCACCGAGTAGCCGCCGGGGCCGACGGCACGCACCAGCACGGTGTACTCCGCGCCGAGCTCCACCGGCACATCAAAGCTGAACTGCGAGGTAGCACCCGCAGGGGAGAGGATCATGACATGCGGCGTGTCATAGACGCCGAAGTCGGTGCCGGCAGAGTCCTCGATGCTGGTATTCGGATGCGTGGCCTGGTCTGCGGAGAGCGTGCTGGTGCTGGAAAGCAGCGCACCGCCGCCCTGACGACCGATCCAGACTTCAAAGCGCTCCACGCCGCTCGGTGGGCAGAAAAACTTCACCCGCATCTGCGGAGTGGCGCTGCTGCCCTGGCGGCTGAGCGGGGTGAGCATGGGCGTGGGCAGCGTGCCATTGACCTCGACGCAGTGGACGAGCCAGTACGGCCCTGGATTGCCGCTGGAGTCGGTGACTTGGATATAATAACACACGCGGCAGGGCGTGGTGGGCAGGGTGTCATCCGTGATGGCCTCCAAAGCGCCCGCGCTGGTGGTGTCATGATTGAGGAGCTGGTAGTCGCCTTCATCGATGCGGCGGTAGGCGCGGTATTCGGCGGCTCCGGCGGGCATGGTGACCTCGATCACGACGTTGTTGCGCTCCACGGTGCCGTCGCCGTCTTCGTCGCCGTTTTCGCTGCTGTCATGCTCGTCACCGCCGATGCAGAGCTGGCGCTGCACCTCCCCCTCAAAGTTCAGCACGCGGCGCTTGCCAGTGATCTGCGTGAGCTGGTCGTTGGTCGAATACACGATGGGGGACACCGCGCCGTTGTTCAGGCCGATGCGGCAGCCGATCTGCGGCTTGGTGGTGCTGTTGGCGATGGCAGTGAGGATTTCCGCTTTGGAATTTCCCGCCGGGGGATGCGTGAAGCTCACCCGACCGATCAGCACTGGTGCACTGGCCCCCATCTTGGTATAAAACTCCGCCCAGGCGAGGCGGCGCTTCATCGGGGGAGTCATCGCGGGCTTTGCTTCGCAGGAGAGGCGCAGTTTGATCACCGCATTGCTGAACTGTAGCTCGTCTTCCTGGCCAAAATTCAAAAAGGTGGCCACCGGCGTGTAGCAGATGGTTTTGATGCTGCTGACTGGTGCCCCCGTGGGGCCGGTGTGGTCATGCAGGTGGCCGATGGCGGTGCCGCTGGCTTTGCTGACGTTGCCACCGCACACGGAGTTGTCCCGCGCACGGATTGTATAGTAATAACCGACGCCTTCCTGCGCGGGCATGGCGGGTGTGGGCGTGACGAGATTCGCCCAGGCGGGCGGCGCAGTGGTGCCGTCGTCGATGAAGCTGTACTGCGTGGTACCAGCGACATGCGGGATGATGGCGGCGAGATTGTAGTCGGGGATTTTTTCCACCGGATCGAGGTCGCGGGACTTTTGCTGCATCTCGCCGATGCTGCTCCAGCGGTAGAGGTAGTAGTCTTTGATGCCGCTGCTGTCCGCGGGCGCGGTCCAGCTCACTTTCAGGCGTTGTTTGCGTGCTCCGGCGATGCGGTTGAAGATGTTTTCCACCTTCACCGCTGCGGGCGGCATGGGCGGCATGCGGTCGCAGAGGGTCACGAGCGGACTGGCGGGCGAGACCACGCCATCACGCCCCAGGATGTCACGCGCGGTGGTGAAGTAATAATACGCCGCCCCATCGGCGAAAGGCGTGCCGCTAGCTTGGTGGCGGTTGTTGTCGTCGGCGAGGAAGTAGGTCTCCTGGTCGGTGTCGTAGGCGGCTTCATTCGCGGTGAGCTGGCGCTCGGTGATGATGGGCGTGCGGTTCACACGGGCGACAAAGGTGGGGCTGCCGCTGACGGCGGCGAGCAGCGCGGTGGTGGTGGGCGCGGTGAGGTGCCAGTTCAGCCCTTCGGCGAAGGTTCGGCTGACGCGGAAGAGGTTAAAGCCGTGCTGCATGAGGCTGGCGTCACGCAGCGGGTCCGGCGTGGCCCAGCGCAGGCGCACGAGGGCGTCATCACGCGGCGTGGCGGGTAGAATGACGGCTGCGGCTGTCGCGGGCGGTGGTGTGAGGTGGTAGGGCACGCTCAGCGGTCGCCCTGGGGCGGGTAGTTGGGTCACGGCGGCGGTATTGACCTGCACACGGCCGATGACGTCGAGGTCGCGGTTGTTTCCGGCATCAAAGGTGCGCAGTTCAAAGGTGTGAATGCCCACACTCACTTCCAGCGCGATGGCGTGGCCGCGTGCCATCGCCAGCGCAGGGTGGCTGGCGGCGATGGTGTCGAGCACGGCGGTCTTTTCCGCGTCGCCATGTGCACCGGTGATGACAGCGGCGATTTTTTTCTCCAGCGCGATGCCGCTGTCGGTGAAAAGCGGGCCGAAACTAGCGACGATGGCCGCATTGAGCAGGGTGAGATCGTCACCGAGCTGCTCAGCACGGTGCAGCAGCGCACCGATGACGGCGGGGTCGGTCTGCGCCTCGGTGATGGAGACCCGTGCGTAGCTGGTGGTGGCCGTAGCGGTGCCGTTTTTGCGATAAATGGCGATCTTGTCCGCAGCGAGCGCCAGCGGCTCACTCGCACGCCAATAGAGGTAGGCCCAGCGTGTGCCGCCGGTGGTGATGGTGGTGCCCACGGCGGCCACATTTGGCGGGATGGAGCCACTTTGCGCCCCAAGCGGCGAAAAGGCCGAAAACAGCGCGAGGAGCGAAAAAAACGGAAGAAGCAGTTTCATGACAAAAAGGGCAAAAAGTCGGTTGGAGGCTGTTGGGGGCAGTTTGAGGCTCGAAAATCAGTAGTCGGCATCCCAGCCGCCATTTTCATAGGTGAGGCGCACGGTCTTGTTGAAGCGTTTGCAGAAGGGGCAGGCTCCGACTTTGCCCTTCACCTTGCCCGCGCCGGTGAAGCGGAAGTCGTCGCCGCTTTTCACACCGACGAGGTCGATTTCGCCCTTCACACTGATGACGCACAGCGCCTCGCCAGACACGCCGGCGTGGATTTTGCCACCGTAAGTGGGCCCTTCGGCGAAGTAGAAGATGCCGGTGCCTGCGCTGGCGCTGATGTTGAAGACGCAGCCGAAATCGACCAGCGGCCACGTGCCTTCGCCATAGACATAACCGCCGGTGAAGGGCGGTGTGCCCAGCACGCTGCCGACATCAGGATCGATCTCCAAGATAGGATCAATGGTGCAGGTGCGGCCAAGGAAAAGCCCGCCCGCAATGCCGGAGCCGCTGAAGGTGAGCGAGGCCGCACCGCCGATGTAGGCCTCCTCCACGCCGCCGCCGCTGCCACCGACGCTGAGCATGGTGGTGACGTAGAGTTCCTCCACGCCCATGCCTTCGAAGTCGAGCGAGCCGCTCTTCAGCTCGAAACTGCCGCCCACGCCACTGGGGAAGGGCGTGGAGGCCACGTTGAGATTGAATTTGCCCTCCAGACCGACCTGCAAATCGACGCCGCGCCAGGTGAGCTTCGTGTTCGGTGTACCGAGGGTGACTTGGTAAGTATCCGCCGCAGTGGTGGAGCATCCAGCAGGTCCATTCGTCTCCAGATTGAGGATTTCGAGGTAGGCGTCGAACTGCTGCTTCTCCGCCGCCATCTCCCACTCGAAATGGCCGTCCAGGCGCAGCATGTCGAGCGAGTCGTTGTTGATGCTGGCGAAGCCATTGATGCTGCCCGCGCCCATCTTGTCGCCGAGATCGCCGAGCAGGCCGTTGATGTTGTCATCCACACCGGCGAGGGATTCGGTGACGACGTCGCGGATGGCTTTGTTGATTTCCGCAAAGACGCTGTCCACCGCGCTCTCAAAGGAGCGGTGCAGGTCGTTGAGCCGGTCACGCAGCGCATTGCGGATGTCGGTGATGAGTGTGCTGGTGTTCAGCGCATCGGCGATGTGGGCGCGGATGCGCTGCTTGAGCTCTGCCTTGAGCGAATCGAACTGCGCGTAGTCCTGCTGTGCCACTTCGGCGAGGATGAGCTTCATCTCCGCTGCGGAGTCGTCGGCGATGGTCTGGAAAAGCGCCGCATTCGCTGCAAAGAGGGCATTGATCTCCGTCGCGAGGTCCGTGGCGCTGCTGATCTGGGTGCGCAGCGCGGTGATCTGCGTGTTGAGGCTGGTGAGCGTGCTGGTGATCGTTTCCAGCGCGGGTTCGGCCTCGGCGAGCAGGTTGTTGAGCTCAGTGGTGAGCGTGGGCGTGACGGTGAGGTCCGCCAGCGTCTCGATGATCTCCGAGCCGAGGGATTGGAAGACGGTGCGGTTGCCCAAGGCGTCTTCAAAGAGGATGCCGGGATCGACTCCGCCGCTGCGTGGCACTTCGCCGATGAAGGCATTGATGAGGCCCTGCACTTTGGCGAGTTTGCGGTCCACTTCGCTGAGCAGATTGATCGCCGAGGCTCCGCCATTCATGGCGGCGAGCTGGCTGCGCAGTACAAAGCCTGGCACCGGCCCGGGAGCACCCGTGGCACCGAACCAGGCGTCGATGAGTGCATCCGCGTCCGCATAGGCCGTGGCGGCGGGATTTTGCAGTTCGCTCTCCAATTCATCAAAGAAGAGGTCCAGCGGCGTGTCGATGGCGGCGTCGAGGATTTGATCGGTCAAGTCTTCCGCTTTGTCGCTGACGAGGTCGCTGAAGTCATCGAGCCCGTCTTCCAGCGCCGCGAAAACATCATCGCCAGCGGCTTCCACGACGGCCTGGGCCATGCCAGTGCTGTCGCCGAGCTCGTTCACGAGCAGATTGCCGATGCTGATGCTCGGCAGACCGTCGTATTGAATGCCAAAGCTGATGTCCGCCGTGTCCGGGCCGAGGTAGTCGAGCTGATGCTGCGCCTGGAGCACGAGGAGGTTCGCATTCACGGTGGGGGATGCGGCGGTGAAGTAGCGCAGCGTGGTGTCCCAGTTCAGCGGGTAGTCGAACTCCACGATGCCGCCCAGCCAGGAGCGCTGCGCACGCGGCAGGTAAGCCTGCGCGGAGGCTCCAGCGCCGCCGTTTTGATAATCGGTGAGCGTGCTACCGGTGAAGCTGTCGTGACTGGTGTCGAAAGCGGTGGTGTTGAAGGGCGTCTGCGTGGTGGCGATCTTCCAGCCGTGCGCAGGCCAGCCGCCCATGATCGGCAGCGCGGAGGAGGTGTCTGCCTCGACCGCTTTGACCTGGAGATGCGCCTGGATGTCCTCAAAGAAGGGCACGTTGATGGTGCCAAAGAGATTCCACAGGCCCTGGCCGCTGCTGGTGCGTGTGTGGTGGCTCAAATACGCCTGCTGCACCGGTGTGAATGTGTAATCACTGCCCTGGCGACCGGTGAGGGTGAAGGACGCAGGCAGCGGGAAGCGGCTGGTGATGGGATCGGCCGCGGAGGGCTTTGCATCCGCCTCACGGATGAGTGCCCCGGTGCTCAGAAAGCCCAGCGTGCCCGCCAGCGGGAAGTCCAGGTGCGAGGCATGCCCCTGCATGCCGATGGTGAGGAAGCCGGTGCCTGGATCGCACTCGCTCGCACGCTCAAAGGCGATCGAGAGCGGCGTCATGATCGCATTCCAGTGCTGCAACGTTTTATCCGTCTCCGTGGCGGGCACCTCGCCGCCGTCCAGCCCGCCGAGGCAGGTGAGCGTGAGGTTTTCAAAGCCAATGCTGAAGTCCGAATACTGCGGCAGGTCGATGCTGCCATTGAAGCGGCTGATGACGTTCTCCCCGCCGAGGAAGGAGAGGCCCATGGTGCTGATGGTGAAGTCATAACCGTAGAGCGTGGCCGTGTCCGCGACGCTGGCAGGATCAGGATCATGGATGCCGCTGACGCCGCCGTGACGGAGGTAGTACTTGGAGCGGGTCTTCATGTCATAGCCCATTGCCTCGCCGGCGATGAGGCTCATCGCGGGCATGAGCGGCTGCGCACGCAGATTCAGCCCCGGATAATCCGCCGCACCCGTGAGGTAGCCCACATCCGCCGGACGCTCCGCATTGCTCAGATTCGCGGGATCAAAGCCGCTGTGGTGCAGCACGCCGGGCTTGTCCGCCGCGCTGGTGGTGGAGACGCTGTCACCGCGCAGGAAAGTGCCCGCCATGAGGAAATTCCCATCCGTGAAGGAAAGCACATGCGAGTGCGCGAACTGCGGCGTGGCCGCAAACATGCCCCAGGCCAGCGCATTGCCGCCGACGGCATGCGTGCTGCGGTCCTTCGCATGCAGACCACCGTCCGCCGTGAAGGAAAGCGTGCCGCCGTCCGGCGTGATGTTCATGGAGTCAAAGCGTGTGCCCAGGCCGCAGTCGCCCGCGTCCCAGCAGTGCTGCGCGTAGGCCACGCTCACCGCCACACCGCTGGCGAGCGTGCTGGAGGCCGGTGTGACGAGGTCGTTGGTGAATTTCAAGGTGCCAGCGGCATTCCATTTCAGCTCCACATCATACGGGAAGTGCGTGCGGAAGTCGCCCACGGCCACACCGAACTGCGCGGTGAGTCGTGCATCGCCATTCGTGGCACCTTTGCTCAAAGTCATCGCGGTCAGCGTGCCGTCCAGGTCGTGGTAGTAGTTGTCATTGCTGCGCTTCGTGGTCATCGACGCATTTTTCAGGCCCACCGTGGCCGCCAGCTCCGTGTCGAAGGGCTTTCTCACCGCGTAGGCGCTGACCTCGGTGAAATCAAAGGTGCCCGTGCTCACATGCCAGGTCACATCACTCACCTCGCAGCGCACCGGCTTCGTCTCCTCCGCGAACCACAGCGTGCCCGCACGCACGGGATTCCCCGTGGGTGCCAGCGCGGAGGAAAGCGTCACACCGGTGATGTCCAGCTCATTGTCCAGCAGCCACTGGTCCCGCGTGCTGCTATAGCCCATGCCCACGGGCAAAGTGACCTCAAAACTCGCCGTGCCGCCCGTGCTGCTCAGCACGATGCCGCTGCGTGCAAAGCCCAGGCCGCCCGCCGTGCCCGTGTCCGGCACCGGACCGCTCACATTCGCCGTGCCGGCGAAGACTTCCGCATGCCCATCATCAAAAAGCCGCAGCGTGAGGCCGCTGGCGCTGAAGCTGTATCCCGCCGGTGAATCGACGCTGCCGCCCGTCACGCCTACCGAGCCGGACTGCACATAATTTGCCCCCAAAGTGACCCCCACAGGCCCCGCGCTGAAACTGGTGAAATGCGTGGCGATGTTTCCCCACTCCAAAGCCCCGCTGTAGTGCCGCAGACGCTGATTCGCCAGATTTTGCGCCTCCCCCTGCTGGTAGCCCAACGCCGCGATCCCCTGGTCAAACGACATCGCTTTGGCGTAGTAGGTTTTGGAGAAACTTTCGAGCTGCACGGGCGGATCGACCTCCAACGTGTGCACCTGATTCACCACCACGGGGGATTTCATGAAAATGCCGCCATCATGGCTGTCGATGTCCACCGCGATGACGCTGGAGACACCCGCCGTGGGCGTGGTCTCCGCGTCCGTGCCCACCTCATGCAGTTTCGCCTCCACTTTCGTGTTCACACTGGCCGTGCCCACGGCGGAGCCCCAGGCGTCATAGCGGTGCAGGCGGATCGTCACACTCAGCGGCACCGCATCCAGGCTCGAATCCGCCTCCAGCAGGTAAGTGCGGCTGTAGGAGCCGGAAACGACCTCCGTGATCACATTGCGATCCAGGTCGGTGGGATTCGTGCTGGTGAAATGCAGGTAAGTCCGCCCCGTGGCCTCCACATCACTCGCCGTGGCGATGTAGGCCCCGCCGCCCAGATCCCGAAACACCGCCAGCTTCGCCCGATAGACCTTATTTTGGTCCAAAGTCACCCCCGCAGGCAGATCGAAGGAAATGCTCCGCGTCACCGCGCCGACCGTTGGCCCGGACATCGTCTGCGAACTGTCCGTGTGCACCGCCGTGTCCGTTTCATCGATCAGCGACCAGCGCAGTTCATACGTCCCCGCCAGTGTGAGGCTCACCTGCGCCTCCATTTCCAGCAGATGCCGGTTGGAAAGGCCATTCCCATCCACCGCATCCGCCTCGATGACATAATACGGAGCCGTAGGCTGGTTCGTGACGACCACCCCGCTCACCGAACTAGCCCGCGCAGCGGCGGCAAGGAGCAACAAAACGCAGGCGGAACGGAAAAAGGCGACAGGGGACATGGCGGCAGGATTGGGCATTAAATCGAAAGAACTTTACTACTCTCTCACCATTCTGGAAAAAGAGTTAAATCCAGAATTTCACGCCGGAGATTTTTTGGGGAGGTCTGCCAGGGTTGGAGGGAGCAAAGAGCCTCGCAAAAAGCCGCAACATTCGCCCCAACCAGCCAGTTCACAGGCCTCGCCGATCATGAAACGCCTATTGTTCCTCCTCGCCCTTTGCCCTCTGCTCTACGCATTGGCTGCTCAGCCCAACATCGTCGTTTTCATCTCGGATGATCACAGCCAGCTCGATTCGCAGGCCTATGGCTCCACCGAAGTCCGTACGCCGAACATGAAACGGCTCGCGGAGGAAGGATTGAAGTTCACGCACGCCTTTGTCGCCTCGCCAGCCTGTGGACCGAGCCGCACGGCGATGCTGACGGGACTTTGGTCGGCTCGCAATGGCGCAGAGGCCAATCACAACGCCAAAAAACCCGAGGTTCCATCTCTGCCGACGGTGCTCCGCAGTCTCGGATACGAAATGGCGATCATTGGCAAGGTCGCGCATGGAGACTGGGCCAAGTTCTATGACTTCGATACCGTGATCGGGCCACCGGTGGGCGTCTCGGACACGGCCGAGGTGGCGAAGTTCCTCAGCGAGCGCACATCGAACAAGCCGCTCTGCCTTTTCGTCGGCACACGCCATCCGCATGTGCCGTGGAGTGAAGAACGCAGTTACGATCCGGCCAAAGTCACGATCCCGCCCATGCATGTGGACACCGCCGTCACACGTGAGCAGCGTGCGGGCTACCTGACCGACATCACCAAGTCCGACACGCTGCTCGGCGAGGTCCGCACCCTTGCTAGCGAGAAAATCATTGGCGACACACTCTTCATCTACACCGCTGATCACGGCGGCCAGTGGCCCTTTGGGAAATGGAACCTCTACGATGCCGGCATCCGCATCCCGCTCATCATCGCCTGGCCCGGCACGCTGAAACCGGCCACCACCAGCGATGCGATGGTCTGCTGGCCCGACTTGCTCCCTACCTTCATCGAACTCGGCGGCGGGAAAGTTCCTGAAGGTATCGACGGCAAATCCTTCGCCGGAATCCTGCGCGGCACTGCCACCACGCATCGTGACCACATCTTCGCCACGCACAGCGGCGATGGCGACTTCAACGTCTATCCCATCCGCTCCGTCCGCACCCGCGACTGGAAATACATCCGCAATCTCCATCCCGAATTCCAGCATCACAGCCACATCTCACGCTCCACCGGCCCCAGTGGCCTCGCGTATTGGAAAACATGGCTCACCGCCGCCGAAAACGATCCCAAAGCCGCCGCCACCGTGAAGCGCTTCACCACGCGTCCCGCCGAAGAACTCTACGACCTCGCCGCTGATCCCAATGAACTCCACAACCTCGCAGCCGATCCAAAACAAACCGAGCGGCTCACCACCATGCGCAGCGATCTCGACGCCTGGATGAAACAGCAAGGCGATACCCAAACTGTCTTTGGCAAACCACTCCTCCAAGGCGAACCCGTCACGCTCATCGACCCCGGTGCCGCCAAGAAAGCCAAGGCGAAAAAGAAGAAACAACCATGAAATCGTTGATTGCCGCTCTTGTCCTCACCACCGCCCACCTGGGCGCAGCGGGTCTGTTCGATGAAACGAAAGCGACCACGCTGTTCGCTTTCGACAACGTCTCGATTCCGCACACGCAGAATTTGAAGCTCGAAATGCGACAGCCGGAGCGGTTTGAAGGCAATCCTGTGGTGAAGCGTGGATCGCCAGGCGCAGTGGATGCGCAGGGCGTGCAGTTTTATGGCTCGATCATCCTAGACGGCGGCAAATACCGGATGTGGTATGTGGCCTTTGATGATGCTGGGAAGGGTGCGGTGGCCTCGGAGCGCTGGCGTGCAGCGTGTGCGGAGAGCACGGACGGCGTGTCGTGGGTGAAGCCGGAGCTGGGCTTGGTGGAGTTTCGCGGTAGCAAAAAGAACAACCTTGTGGATGTGGGCGCAGCCTGGGGTTTTGTGAACCTGAAGGTGATCAAGGACGAGGCCGATCCCGATGCTTCGCGGCGCTACAAG
>Ga0209298_10001542_pt1 | contig 14928 bp, 13 predicted proteins | sample S_140806_EF_Meta_FD_187325 | JGI IMG/M metagenome (GOLD analysis project Ga0209298, IMG submission 187325) | Freshwater microbial communities from Lake Simoncouche, Canada to study carbon cycling - S_140806_EF_MetaG (SPAdes) (version 2) | ecosystem: Environmental > Aquatic > Freshwater > Lake ...
GATCTACATGTGCTATAAAAATATCCTATTTTTTATTTTGCTCCTATTCATCTCTTCTCAAAGTTATGGGCAGCATGATAATTTATGGATATTGTCAACCCAGAACTCTCTGCTTTTTAATGAGGGCAAGGTTGAGGTTAAAAGCGATTATAGATTTGGTCCATCCGATAGAGCTAAATCTAGTATTTGCGATAGTAGTGGCAATCTTAAACTATACACGAATGGCGATAGTTTGTACAATTCCAAGAATGAATTGATTGAGAATGGTAGCAATATTGGAGGTCATGGTAGAGGGAATGTTAAAATATTGGAAATGCCCAATTCATCCAATAAATATTTGATTGTGTGTGCGGATGTCCCAATGGGTGGTGCAACGGTAAAATCAAGAGGTCTTACATACAGCATCGTAGAATATAGTGCCAAGAACCCCGCAGGCATCGTCTCCAAAAAAATGGTTCCAATTTTACCTGGAAAAGACATTGAATTTTCGATCATAAAAATGACGCATGACTCGGGTTATTGGCTGGCGGCTAGGACCTTGAAAAGCAGCTTTGATAGCGTATATATTTTCAAAATCGATGGAACAGGTGTCAAGTGGCATTTGGATCTAAAAGTAAGAATTTTAGATAGCGATTGCAAACTGACGTATCCTAAGTGTGGTCCTTTAAATCAAACCAGCAATAGAATTAAATTCTCTCCATTGGGAAATTTTCTCGTAGTTAATTCTGAATATCGGGGATACAATATTTTTGGGTTCGATGTCAAAAAGGGAGAGTTGATAGCCTCTCATCAAATATTAGATTCTTCTGTAAATTCAAACTTTGAATTTAGTCCAAATGAGAAATATTTTTACTGTCGCCATAATTATTCCGGTTTGATGCAATATGAATTTGCTGATTTTTTGGTAAATGATTCTATTCATCAGGTGACGGGACGAAAAATATTAAACGGGAATTTCGGTGGAGACATTCAACTGGGTATTAATGGGAAAATTTATCTCACGAAAACACGCGATTATTTAATTGGTTGCATTGCCTATCCCAATGAGAAATTCGAATCCATTGAATTTACAGATTCCGCCATTAAATTATTGCTAGTTCACGACTATTTGTCAAGCAATACATATTATAATGGCTTGCTAAAATCGCGTCCAGATTTGTATTCAAATATTTCACACGGTTTGTCAAACAATCCAATTACTGGAAGTTATGTTGGGGCAGCAAGTCTGATATTTCGATTACCCCAAATAGTTCCAAACACTTTGCCTTCGTATATCGAGCAATTACCCATTTGCCAAAAAGATTCAATATTCTTTTATGCGCGTCATCAGCGTTGCCAAGATTCAATTCATTGGTATGTGAATTCCACTTTGGTACAACACAACGAATCCAATTTTTTAAAATGTAAATCATTAAAATCGGGGAAATACAAAGTGACGGCAGTTGTATTCGAAAACGGCATTATTGATTCAATTTCAGGCAATTTCAATTCGCCGTACTTTGTCAATTTAAGTGGAACAACAAGTGCTTTGGTGGGGAAACTGCCTCTAACGGTAAATTTTCAAGGACAGAACGGCATCACGGGCAACACCGAATACAAATGGATTTTTGGGGATACTAAACAATCACCAAAGGATACCGCTTGGGGCCCATTGGTTAGTTACACCTACAACGATACGGGGCGATACAACCCAAGAATGATTGGCATAGTGGGTGGTTGCCGAGATACCATCGCGCTCAACACCATTACCGTTAGGTTGTTGGGCATGAAATTACTCAGTGATGAATTGTCGGTGCAGCTCTACCCCAACCCCACTGGCGCGGGCAACGAGGTGGTTCTGAGTATTGAAGGCAATAGCAAATCTAGACGCATCACGGTTTACAACGCTGTGGGCAGTAAAGTATCATCGCATCGCATCGAAAAAGGCCAGCAACAAATTAAGCTCACTGCTGCATCGCCCGGAATCTACTTCATTGAGGTGGAAGGCACAGGAAATCAAATCAAGTGGGTGGTGGAGTGATATTGCCCAGTAGTTCTGCGTTAGTGTGTGATAATCGGATATATTGCCCCCTTATTTAGAGGTGAATTAAACGTGCTAAATAGGGTGTTGAACATTTACCAAATTTAGTATTTCGATTTACTCTCTTCGATTTTTTCAAGTAACTCTGTCCGCACTAATTCAAAAGCTTCTGCCTGGTCATATTTTTCTGTTGGCCTAATCAGGGCTGCAATGTCGCCGATAAATTCATCGTCCTGCATTTTAGCTTCCATGTTTTGCAAATAAACCTTTTGAGTAGGTGGCTCTTCAACTACAAAAGCCATGTAGGCATGATAGCAATGAAGTAGTGCATCTTTATCTATCACTTTTGCTTGCACTAGTGCCTTATAAATATCGTATAGGTCCCGTCCTTTTCTGCGTTGGTATAAGGCCCTGAGTTTTGTCCCCAATAGTTCTTCTAGTTGATAGGTTGTGATGTTGCAAGTGCCTTTAAAATAGGTGGAATTTACTTCGAACGGAAATTCTTGGTATCCTAGTACCGTGAAATGTTCTCGGCAATTGGTTTCTACTTTCAGGCGGAGGTTTTGTACTGGGGGGAATTCTGATTCAAAACGGTAATGGAGTGTAAAATTATTTTCTTTTTGTTTACGTGTAGGTTGCCCTAAAAAGGCAAGTCGTTCTCTCAAGCGATCTACAATCGGACCAAATGGTTCTGCCGTAATTTGTACTAAATCAATATCCTCAGAGTAACGAGGTTGCGGGTTTAAATACAATTTATGTAAAGCAGTACCGCCCCTAAAGGCAAGGCTTTTTGCAAGGAATTCATCTGAAAATATTTCAACTAAAGCACGACAAATCACCAGGTCTTGCTCTACCTGCTCATTGGTTTGCCAGGGCACTTGATTCGCCCACTCAGTGATATAAGCTTGTGGTATCATTCGTCAATTTCAACTGTAGTATTAATAATTATTTTCCAGTGATCGTCAAATGCAAATCCTCTTGCATTTGCTGAAACTTTTAAAGGAATACGAAAAAATGTAGCCTCACTTTTTTGCAAGGCCCTGTATAAAGCATCTGCTAACTGTAGGTTGTTGCATACTTTGTCTAACATGTAGCCCAATCTCTGTAAAACAGTTACAGGAACATGCTGTAGTAGGCTTTCGTCAAAATCTTCTGGTTTTATACATTCGGATAATTCTGCCAATACAGTCGCAACCCTGTTGATCCCGCCTACACGTTTGGTATACTGTATTAAATCAGCAGCGGTTAATGCGGGGTTAGAAATTTTCATGTAGCCAGCTTCGGTTTTTCGAGTGTCTAACAACGCTGCTGGTAGTTCCTTTTTACTGATAAAATTGACTTTGAGTCCTTTTTTTTGCATTGGTCGCATTGTTGGAAAACTTGTTACTACAAAAAACTCCTGCGGCTGTTGATGTGAAGCACCATGAAAGGCCGCAGCATTTAATAGCGCCAGATAATATGGCCTGTTCAACTCCTTCATAAATGCCTCTAAAAACAGAGTTGGGGGCAGGGTGCCTTTTGATCTGTATTGAGGTGGTATGATAAGGTAATAGCCTTTGTGAATAGAAATTATCTGCTCTTTGTCAACCAATCTTTTAAGCGCAAACTTGATGGCTGTATCCGATTGCTCCTTAAATTCCGATCGCAGCAGTTGCAAGGGAAAAGAATATTTGCCTTGTCCTTGCAAGTGACTTATCCAATCTTCTACGTTTTTATGTTGTTTTGGGTCGTCCAAAAGAGTAATATTTTGCGAAAGGTAGTGAAAAAAGATACTTTATGCAAAAAATCTATCTTATTTTTAGTTGAAATTGGGTTTTGGAAGGAGGTACTGCAGCAAATTGTTGGGATGGGCTTCTGGATTTTACGATTTAATTAAGCTAACTTACGGATGCATTAATTGCAACGCTTCAAATCATCATGATAAATGATAAGCAACTGGGAGGAACGCTATCTATGAATCCTTATTCTTCGGACTGTAAGTAGATTTTGATTTAATCCAGTCCGAATTTTTGGACTACTTACAGTCCGATTATTCCACGTTTGGATCCGATTTGCGGAATTCCTTCTTTGATGGAGATGTGCAAGTATTTTGTTGAAAATAGTCGGAAATTTTATTTTTTCGTTTAAATTAGAAGAAATATCTAGTGGTGTAGTTAGGTTGTTTTGTTTGATAAAAGACTGTCTACAAACCAATGTGGCAAATATTCAATTTGATCGTTGAATATAAGTTTTGTTCCGTCTTCAATGTTGGCTAAAAATATTGCTTTAGCTTGAGAATTGTCCCATAAGTAGGCTCGATCGGAAATTTTCACTGCGGACCTTAGTAGATGTAAGCTTTTAAAATAGCGGTTAATTATTTTCTGGGGTGAAACAGGGTGCCCATTTAATTCCACTCGCACATTTACTCTACTCACATTAATTTCAGGGTCTTCTGTGGCAACATAGTATAGATAAATTTTGTAACCTAGAGATTTGGCTTTTTTGAGAAATTCTATCTTGGAAGAATGGCTCATGACGGTTTCAAATGTAAATGAAATCGAATTTTGTAATAACTGTTGTCTTATAAACTCGGCTAGATCAGCTGCTAGGTAGGAGTCAATATGAGTTTGACAAACTAGGAAATTGTCTTCAATTTGAAGTTTTTCAAATAAATCAAATTCGTTTCTTTTGACCGGTGAGAATTCGCTGTTCTTAAAAAATGATTTTAGTACTGTTTCATTTACGGACAGCTTGAAGTCTGAGAAATTTAATTTTTGACATTGATTGAGTATTACTTCAATGTCATCAGCATTGACATATATCCCCAAATCTATATTTCTATTGATTAATATGCTCTTAAGAATAGTAGATTTTCCGGATCCATTGGGTCCAGCAAAAATTCTTAAACGCTTAATGGCCATTTAAGGTAATATGATTTGTTGTGGGTAGTCACGTTTAACTTTACGTATGTTTCTGATAAAGTTTCTTGTGCCGTCTGGATTGATTTTGATTAATTTGCCATCTACCTCAATCATTTGAGTGATTTTTGTTTGGTTAGCAATTTTATTAGCTTCAATAGTCGCTGAAGAAGCTGTGCCTATAATTGCGCCCAATAAAGCACCTTCTCTTTTATTTTCGGCTAAAATGGAGCCAAGCGCAGTGCCAATTATTCCTCCTAAAATCAGGTTTTTAATTGAATTGTCATTGGTCTTCATACGTTCAAATATAACTTATTCAGCTCAAGTTGCAAACTAATAAATTACTGCTCTAACTTACAAACCAATTCCCAATATTCATTTGTTCAAATGTTCACTGTTCATCGGGGTGTGTTTTGAATAGGGGGAGTGAATGTAAAAAACGATAAAATTCGATAAGAAAATACAACTATCAAGTTTTTATAATATCTTCGTTTTACCGTTCTTTTTTGTTGCTGTTGTGTTGCTCAATAATTTCGAAATCTGATGAGTAGTTGCTCATTTGTTGCTCGAAATAATTCTGAAAAGTCTTTGTGTGTAAGGGTTACAGCGTTTATCTTTATTTGTTTATTGATGCATTGGAAAGTAATGGCTTCATTGTCCCATTTTTGATCTGATTTTTTATTTGCGCAAAGTATTGCATATTAATGCTTTGTTTGTTGTCTATGCTAGATGTCGCTTTTTGTAATCAGCGATATTTGGTGTCGTAAATTGCTTTTTTTGACATTTTTGTTGCTCATTTGTTGCTCGAATTTCTTGAGCAACAAATGAGCAACAAAAAAAAATTCAGAACGTAATAAAAATTATTGCACTACCCTGCACCATACTGCACCACTCTGCACCATGCTGCCGATCTCCATTGAAATCAAGCATGCTGGAATACGGTTCGAACGATTGATTTTAATTTACGTTTTGTTTTACCATTTCCATAGAGCTGAGTTGCCTTGATTAAAGCATCAGCATTAAAACTGTTAATGTTATTGGGTAATTTATCCAACGTTTGCGATTGGTCTTCCGCAAGATGGTCAATATTATTTAATAAATCAACAAGTAGGTATTCTCTTGTGATATTCTTGGGAAACGACGACTTCAACTTGAATTCAAATGTCTTTCCGTTGAGTTGAAATTCCCCTTTTCGTTTATGGTTATATACCCAAGTTGTATTGTATAGCTGCGTGAGCCCAAGTCCTAGTGAATTGAATGTATTTGGGGACACCAAAAGAAAGTCATCGTCTTTTAAAAAACGTTCTACTACTTGACGGTCATCGGGTGGGACAATTCCAAATTTAGATTGCTTTGGTGCGTAATATAAACCTTGGTTCAATTTTACCAATGTTCCGTCTTTGGTGAGCGTCGCCAAATGCCTGTCTATAGCCGTGGAGTAATATTCGAGGTCAGAACGCCGATATACTTCACCCGGCTTGATATGTAGTCGGAGTAAATCCATTTCTTTGATACAAAAGTAAAGGTGTTTTTTTAAAATGCATGCAAAAATGGAAAAATTCATGCAAATGGAATAAATTATTCTGACTAAGAAATTGTTGTAATGCTGATCTGGGAGGTCGGCTGAAGGCGCGATTTAAATGAATAGCCTGCGATGTCTTTGTTGAATTAATGATGTATAATCCTTCTTGAATTCTTCCGATAAAAAACTTTGTGATATCCAGGAAATCCAGATTGGTAATACGGTTTCAAAGCGCTTATAAATGGCATTCGTTGATTTGTTGCTAATTTTAAGCGATGTTGCCAGTGCTTGGAAATCGTTGCGATTTAATTTGCTCTTTTTCCCGTTGATTGTGAGTGCCGATTCTTCCGTGTCCTCAGGCATCACAATTGCGGTATTTAATAAATCATAGGCAGGAGAAAGCTCATATTCGCCGAGAGGATTTTCAATGAGCGAGAAATTCTTCAAGTGCATATCGGCATTTCCTGTCAGATAGCAGAATATAACCAATTCAAATAGTCTCTGCGCTTCAAAGCCCTGGTTCTTGGTAAATGAATAGGTCAGTTTTCCAATCTTTTCAAGAGAACCACGATATTTGTGTTCTGTGAGGTTTTCGCTGAGTTGGCAAAAATCTTCAACGGCAATTTTGGCACCTTTGTTTCTGTCAAAGCGCTTGGTGATGTAGGCCAATTCTCCAGACTTTAATCTTATTAATCCATGACTGGCTGTTTTTATCTTTACCAATTCGGCTAAATGCATGGTAATGTCTTCATTCTCTGGAAGTTCTCTGAATTGAGAAGTTGGTGGCTTTAAGATAAAATCGCCATGCAAACCTACAATGGTTAACCGTGACGGTTCATTTCTATGCTTTTCAACATTGATTGATAGCTTTGGCTGTACGCCGGTGACAGCTTTACTTAGGATGATATTTTGTCGAGCCAACTCTTCTAACTGTTGCAAGTCAAAATCTATGGCAGGCAATGCTGATGTGCCGAATAGTTTTTTGGCGCATGCCGGATGATAGTCGTTTTGACTCTTCTCAAGCGTTTGATAACAGTATAAACATTTGTTCATGGTGCCATTTCTTGGGAGATGATGGATACACACCCGATGCTGTCCCTACATAAAGTCAGTAGTAATCCAAACCGATCATTTGTTTTTATTTTCCAGTTGTTTACGGCGATGTTCAATAGCCAACCCTCTGGAATTAAGCCATCGAAAAAAGGGAATAAGACGTTGCTTACGAAAGGTTTTTGTTGCAATGGCAAAGTTAGACTTACTGGTTTCGGTAGAGCCCTTGCCAAATATTCAGGATCATATTGAAAGAAGAAGCCTTCATCGGATTCACGAATGATTCCAGCGAATGTATTTTTGTATAATACTTGTGCCTGTCTCATGATTCAGTTTTTTGAACAACGCCCAATTCACCTCCAAATAATGCCAACACCTGGTTCACTTTATCCAATTGAACTGTTTGTTTTCCCTGCTCTAATTCACGCACAAATCGAAGCCCTACACCCGCTCTTTCTGCCAATTCAGGCTGTGTAAGCTTCAGTTGCTTTCTTTTTACTTTGATAAATGTTGCAATTGTTGTGCTCATATTTATACCCTTATGGGTGCAAATATAATATGAAGTATTTAAAATATACCTTAAAGGGTATATAGTTTGTTGATATTTGTATTTTTATACCCTATGAGGTGTAAATTGGGTCGTTTTTATGCCGAAAGCGCTGACTGTAATTTTCAATTCCAGCGATAACGGTTCTTGGCGATGAGGTTATAAACGAAATCGGTGAGTGGTAATGGCAGGAAGCGGAATAGGCTTAACCAGCGCCAAGGGATGCCGGTGTGGCGTAACAACTGAAAGGCGGCGCGGGAACGCACGTGAACTGCGCCTTCCACAAAATACACCGTTTGTAAATCGATGTATTGAATGCCATGACTTTTTAATAGTTCCTTGGCTTCTGTAGTGCGGATGCCCATCGCTTTGATTTTGGGGTTTTGGCCCAATGCCCAAAAGGTGATTTGGGTGCAAAATTTACATTGGTCGTCGTACAGAATGGTCATCATGTGCAGTTCAAATTTACATGGTATACCCTATTGATAGTCATTCTAATTATTGTGATTTTGAACACTTCATTGATCGCATAGAAATCTTCCTCGGTATTGGATGGTCGTGTTCCATTCTTGGGGATTATGCGAAATCTTTGGCAACTAGCCCCGAAACAATCTTAGCACTGTTCAAACACAAAGGAATGCCGCCGCCGGGATGAACGCTGCCACCACAAAAATACAGCCCTTTTATATCGTCTGAAAAATTCTTGTGTCGTAAGAAAGCGGCAAAGCGATTGTTGCTCGATGTCCCATACAAAGACCCGCCGTATGAGGAGGTGCGTGATTCAATTGATACAGGGTCTAATACCGTTTCACAGGCAATCAATGGTTCAATATCTCTCCCCAATATCCGATGCAATTTACCCAAAATATGTTTGCGTGCTGCCTTGGTGATGGCGGTCCAATCTTGTCCCACATGACTTGGCACATTGATCATTACAAACCAGTTTTCACAACCCTCGGGTGCATCGTTGGCATCGCACTTTGAACTGATATTAATGTAAATGGTCGGGTCTTCGTAGGGTGCGCCCCCTGCGAATAAGTCCTTGAACTCCCGTTCATAATCCCCAGAAAACAGAATGTTATGCAGATCCAACTCTGGAAACGTGGAGGCAATGCCCCAATAAAATACCAAGGCCGATGAAGATCGCTCTTGTTTTAAGGTGCGCTTTGGAGCAGTGTGCTGGGGTAATAATTTATTGTAAGTAGTGTAAATGTCGGCATTGCTCACCACCACATCGCCCAGTAGTGTGCGGGTTTCACCGGATGATTGATTCAAGACACGAATCCCTTTTGCTTTATGATTTGGGGCGATGATCTCCTGCACGGGATGTCCAAAGTGAAACGTAACGCCCTGTTTAACCGCCAAATGATACAGCGACATCGGTATGCTCACCATGCCTCCCTTGGGGTAATACGAACCCAGTTGCTGCTCGAGGTGAGGAATCATGTTCAACAATGCGGGTGCGCGATAGGGATCGCTTCCATTGTAAGTGGCGAACCGGTTGAGATATTGTACCAGGTATTTGTTGCCCACCCGCTGGTGGTTCTCGCGATCCATCGATTGAAACAAGTTCAATTTTGGGCTGTAAAACAGGCCTTTGAGGGTCTTGAAATTGAAGAAGTTTCGTGCTTTGTGCAAGCTCTGTTCAATGAACAAGGGTGCGGTGGTATTGTATCGGAATGCGGCCTTCTCGAGCTGTTTTTTCAATGCCTTTCGCTCGCTAGCGCTCGCGATTCCCTGTAACGATTTATCAAAATCATCCCAAGATTTGTGGGCCTGAAATCGAGTGCCGTCCTCAAAAAAGTAATGACAAATGGTGTCGAGCTGTTGGTAGTTGAAATATTCGCCTGGCCTCTCCTCGCAAAGGGTGAAAAGCTCGTCGACAAGATGCGCCATAGTGAACAGCGATGGACCGCCATCGAAGCGATACCCTTGGTTTTCAAACGCACTCATTTTGCCACCGGGGTGCTGGCTGGCCTCAAAAACATCAACGTTATACCCTTGATTGGCCAGACGAATGGATGTGGCGATGCCCGCAATTCCGGCTCCAACAACGATGGCTTTTTTCGACATATAATAACAACAAGCCAAAATAGGTATTGGTTTCTAGGTTTGCGTATTTAATTGACATGTTCTCAGCGACCTACTTATGGATAATTTCCATAAGTAGGCTCCGGATGGGTCAATGGCTTTAGTTTGGTGGGATGAAAAAACTCATACGATTTACGGCTGCGTTGGCCGGTTGTGGCGTTGCAGGGTAGGAAGATTGCGATGGTTGCGCGGATTTATGAGATGCGGAAGTCGAAGTTTGCTAGGGAGGAAAAGGCGAGGGTTTTGAAGAAACACAGTCGGCCAGCGAAAGCTAAATCGCCCAAAATGCCCAAAGCTCCCAAAGCGCCGAAAGTGCCCAAAGCTCCCAAAACATCTGTAACGCCCAAATCGCGAAGCAACAAGAAAAAGGAAGGGGGAGACAGCGAATGAAGGGGGTAAAGAAGCAGCATTTGCCGAGCAAGGTATGTGTAACGTGCGGACGTCCATTTGCATGGCGCAAGAAGTGGGAGCGCGACTGGGAATCGGTGAAATATTGCAGCGATCGGTGTAAGCGGAATTCTTGATGATTGGAAAAGATGGAAAGTTTGAATAGTTGTTTGAATTGAAAGGGTAATCGTATACATTTGTTGTAAACGAAAAAACATGAAAACATTTTTACTTGCATCAGTATTGGCCGTTACGAGCTTTTTTGGGGCGGCATCTGTAACCACCAAGGTGGGAGAGGGTGAAGCAATCGTTGGGAAGTGGTTGAACCAAGAGGGCACCTCGCACATTCAGATTTTCAAAGCCACGAACGGTAGTTTTGCAGGTAAGTACTTTGGTAAAATTGTTTGGTTGAAGGAGCCTTTGAAGAATGGCAAACCCAAGGTCGACGATTTGAATCCGGATCCAAAGAAGCAGGCAGTTCCTTTGTTGGGGTTGCAGATTTTAAAGAATTTTGTTTACGATGCGCAGGATAAAGAGTGGGAAGATGGTACCATTTACGATCCCAAAAATGGAAAAACTTACAGTTGCATTATGACTTTATCTGGGAATAATCTGAATGTTCGCGGATACGTTGGCATTTCGATGCTTGGTCGCACTGGTGTTTGGACCAAGGTTCAATAAGCCATTTATGTTTTAAATTAATGAGGCGATATTCATAGTGGATATCGCCTTTTTTATTTGTTGGAGTGTCTTCCGATTAAATCTAAGGATGCGTTGTATTTTTGTGAGATGAAGGGCGAAGAAACCGGTCAAATTAGGGTGGTGGAGACAGATGATGGGAGTAGGACTTTGTATTTGCCAGGGCTCGATGAAACGTATCATTCCACCTATGGAGCTGTCACAGAATCACGTCATGTTTATATTGAAAAAGGCTTAGATTTTTGGAGGGCAGCGCATCCCGAGGCCAAATCTGTGAGAGTATTTGAAATGGGTTTGGGTACAGGAACCAATGCGATGTTGGCGATGGATTGGTGCGTGGCCAATGATTGTACAATGCGATATTATTCGGTAGAGAAATTTCCGTTGGGGCAGGATTTGATGCGGGAATATTGGGGGTCGACAGGGATTCATGATTGTGATGACTCAGTCAAACGAGATGTATCGCAACGCAGCGATGCACTGCATTCCTCGCCTTGGGAGCAATGGATAGAGATTCCATTGTTGAATGGGGCTTTTGAAGTCTATAAACACGAATCCGACATACAGGACGCGGTAATTCCTAAGGATATTGATGTGGTTTTTTGGGATGCATTTGGACCTCAGAAACAGGAAGGCGTTTGGGGGGTAGAATTGTTTCAACCCATTTTTCATGCGATGCAAGAGGGAGGTGTTTTTGTTACTTATTCGGCAGCCGGCGATGTAAAAAGAGCCCTGAAGCAAGTGGGTTTTGTGGTGGAGAGGTTGGATGGTCCTCCGTTTAAGCGCCACATGTTGCGTGCCAAAAAAGATTGATTTTGATTCGCGTCAATTTAATCGACATAAGTCGCGATGTAGGGTTTGAACCAAAATGTCCTCATCTTTGTTTCAAACATCATGACATTGCGATTTACCCCAATTTCTGAAATACAGCAGGCTTATGAGCAGCAGCGTTTGCTGAGCAATCAGCGCGTAATTAACACGCCGAAGCAGCGCATCGAACAGTTGAAGCGACTTCGGAAAAGCATCGCCAAGTACGAAGCTGAGTTACTGGAGGCTCTTAAAACGGATTTGGGTAAGTCGAATTATGAGGGTTTTCTCACCGAAGTGGGCGTTACCTATCAAGAAATTGATTTTCATATCAAAAACGTAAAGGAATGGAGTGCGCATCGAACGATACAAACGCCTTATTTTTTGTTGCCATCGAGTAGCAAGGTGATACCGGAGCCTTTTGGACAGGTGCTGATCATGGCGCCTTGGAACTATCCGTTTCAGTTGTTGATGAATCCTTTGATAGGAGCGTTATCGGCAGGAAATAGAGCGATTTTGAGACCATCGCCGGAAGTGCCCCACGTGGCTGAAGTGATTGGAAAAGTTGTCGCTGATGCATTTACAAACGAAGAGGTATTTGTGGCGCAAGGCAGCATCGAAGAGAATCAGTGGTTGTTGCAGCAGCAGTGGGATTATATCTTTTTTACGGGCGGACCGTTTTTGGGTAAGATTGTGGCGAAGGCGGCAGCGGAGAAATTGATTCCGGTGACCTTGGAGTTGGGCGGGAAGAGTCCGGCTATCATAGAAAAGGGTTGCAATATGCAGGCCGCGGCGAAGCGAGTGATTTGGGGCAAAACGGTAAATGCAGGTCAAACTTGCATCGCGCCAGATTATGTTTGGGTGCATCATAGCGAAAAGCAGTCATTTATCGATGCGGCAAAGGTGGCGCTAGAGCAGATGTACGGTAGAGATATCGCGCAAAGTCAGGATTTTGGAAGAATGGTTAATGAACGTTCCTTCGATCGGGTAAGTGCTTATTTGAAAGGGGCTGAGGTGGTTTTTGGCGGTGGAATGGATCGTGATAAGAAGTATATCGAACCGACATTGGTAGCGGTGGATGGGTGGAGTTCTCCCGTGATGTGTGAGGAGGTTTTTGGTCCGATTTTGCCTTTGCGGACCTACGAAACGCTGGATGAAGTGATTGCAGATGTCAATGCGCATGAAAAACCGTTGGCCTTATACTTTTTCGGCAGCGATGCTAGTGCGGAGAAGGTTTTGGCAAAGACCAGTTCCGGTGGGGTGAGTATCAACGATACTTTGGTACACGTGGCCAATCAGCATTTGCCTTTTGGTGGCGTGGGTGGAAGTGGATATGGGAGTTATCGCGGAAAACACACGTTTGAGGTGTTTAGTCATAAGAAATCTGTGATGCGCTCGCCGTTGTGGTTTAATGTGCCGATCAAGTATCCTCCGTACAAAGGATTGGGCTTGTTGCGGTGGCTTTTGGGTTGATGATTTGTTTTGCAATTGTTGATTTGGGTATCCAATGCGTAGCAAATGTTAACGGAAAGTTAACCTATAGTAAAGTTCTATTAATTTTAAGGTAACACACGAAATCGAATTTTGTGGCATGGTAAATTCCCTGCGCAGAGCTCTTTTTTTGTCATTGTTCTTCATTGTTTTTCATCACGCACAATCACAGTCGTCTACTACAGATGCGGGTGTATTGGTTGGTAAGGTCATGTCTGAAACCGGTCGTACCCTGGCCGGAGCTAAGGTTTTTGTAACTGGTGCTTCCGACAGTGCGATGTCTGATGTTGACGGTAAATTTTCTTTTCGTGTGCCAGTGGGAACGCGTTTGGTGTTTATTGAAGCGGAAGGACATGAATTATACCAAGACACAGTATTAATCGAAAAAGACAAAGATTTTTATTTGAACGTTGTTTTGCAGGTGGTAGAGAGAATGGAAGCAGCGGATATCCGCGTGAAGCGTAAAGCAAAGGAAAATTCAGTTGCTCAAGCCATTCAAACAAAGAGATTGTCATCGCAATTGGTGGAGTCGATTAGTGCGGAAGATTTTTCTAAGACAACCATCCGTACAACGAGTGATGCTTTGAAGCGCATACCGGGTGCTACTATTTCTGAAGGAAAGTTTGCAAACGTACGTGGTATGTTTGATCGTTATAATGCGGGTTATTTGAATGGTGCTCCTTTGCCAAGTACTGAGAGTGATCGTAAAGCATTTTCTTTTGATGTGATTCCAGCGAGTTTGTTGGATAATATTGTAGTGATTAAAAGTGCAACGCCTGATTTGATTGCAGATTTTGGTGGTGGAATTATAAAGATCAATACCAAGAGTATTCCTGATAAATTTACGCAGTCTGTTTCGGTGGGATTTCAATACAATTCAATTACTACAGGAAAGTCTGTTCGTACTTTCGATATTGCGGGTTCTGAATATTTCGGAGTGATGTCGTCTGCGAACATTGCGCCCAATTTGGATCCAAAAATGATTGTGGATTACAATGAGCCAGCTTTTAATGCGGCGGAAACCAAGAAGTTCAACAACAATTGGGATTTCAATGCTTATAGTGCAAAGCCATCGCCCAGATTTAATTATACTATAGGTATTCCTTTTAAAATTAAGAAGATGCAAGCCGGTGCCATGGTATCGTGGAATTATTCAATGACCCAACGTATGGCTTTAGGTCAGGTAATTACGCGCGATTTTTCTGACAACCGTTTGCAACGTTCATTCACGGATAGTACTTTGTCTACCAACGTTCAGAATGGTGGGGTGGCGAATTTTGCGTTGAAAATCAACAACAAGAATAAAATCGATTTTAAGAATTTGTATAGCTTAACCTACGATGTGAATAGTATCGTAAGGGCGGGTACCGGAAGTTTTGATGACAATATTACAAACCAGGCATTTTCCAATTTCTCG